>Ga0209146_1000263_pt1 | contig 16285 bp, 10 predicted proteins | sample WorMetLIZAISLAND_2_FD_187402 | JGI IMG/M metagenome (GOLD analysis project Ga0209146, IMG submission 187402) | Marine gutless worms symbiont microbial communities from Max Planck institute for Marine Microbiology, Germany - Olavius geniculatus... | ecosystem: Host-associated > Annelida >...
TATGAGGCTTTCCGGAATCCGGCTACGCAGAACCAAATCATGGGGACTCGAAGACATCGCCTTAAATTAATCCTTTAAATGGTAGATAGACCCGTAATTTTTAATTGTCTGGGAAAAAGGTGCCGGAGGCCGATTGTTTTTCATTTGCCTTTGCTTGCATCCCGCGTTAGCGGGGCCTCTCAAAGGCAAATGAAAAGAAAATTTATCTTTGCGTACTTTGCGACTCTGCGGTGATATTAAATAATCGCGGCTACAACGAAAAGCGGCGCCAGTATTGACTGATCCTGGATTCTGGTTTCTGGATGTTGGTGGAATTCTCCGATAGTGCATTCTTCATCGTCCAACATCAAGAATATAGCATCAAGTATCCATCATCCAGTATCCAGCGTCCAACATCAAGTGTCCAGTATCCAGCATCAAGAACCCAGCATCCAGCATCTATCATCCCCCGCAACGCGTATCCCGCAACCCGCAACCCGAGCTGCATCCCGCATCCAGCATCTGCTCGTAAATAGCAGCGGTCTCAAGCACATCGACCAGGCTAGATGACAAAATTTAATGAAATATTAGGCCTATTTATCGAAATCACATCATGTCTGCGAAGGATTTATCAAATCCGCCTGCGGCGGACCACCAAGACACAAAGGCACAAAGTAAAGCTTTAATAAATATTTTTTCTTAGTGCTTGGTGTCTTCGTGGCTAATCTTTCCGGTTTATCCGGGTTGTGTAAAACATTGAGCTCTCAATAGCGCTCCCGCAGCGTGTCGCGCATGGCATCCCATGGACCCTTCGGCCACATATCCTGGCCCCAATCGCAAAGTGCGAGCTGCAGCTCCAAAGACGGCCTGGGATCGAGTCCCGCGCCCCGGGAGGTGATGTCGATCAAGCGCAGGGTGTTGCGGCCTTGAATCGGCCCCGGCTGCGGGAAGGTTTGCCGGCCCAGTTCCGCCAACGAAAAATCGGTGCTGTCCCACGGCTGAACATCGTTGTTGTTTTTCGCGGTGGCCCAATCCTCCTGGGTCCCCTCCTGCACCGCCTCCAGAAAGTCCCAGGTGAGGGCCTCGTATAGCTTCGAGTAGAGCTCAGCGGGCATTTCAATCTGCCCGACGCGCTCTCCGTCCTCGCCGCTGAAATACCAGAAGGGCTGCGCATAGCGCAGGGACAACCCGGTGCCGTCGCCGTAATGGCCATTGGTCTGTAACTGGCGCATCTTGATGAATGTCGCATAGAGCCGGGCCGCAGCTTTACGATCGACCTTGGCCAACTCGTAAAGTCGGATGTGGGTATAGGCCCAATGACTCGTTTGGACTTCGCGATATCCAGGGTTTAAGATCATCTGGAGATGATACCACTGATTGTTCTCGTATATTCCGATATAGTTGGTCTTTTCCGTGAACTGCCGCGAATCGTATCCGATATAGTGCGGCGCAAGGTGATAGACATCGAAGCGATCGTTCCGGGTGGCGGTCACCCACCCCCTCGGCTCCGCCCCGCTGACGCAGCGCCCCAGGGAACACCATTTCTCTGTCTGCTTGGCACCTTCCTCTTCGAGGCCGTTGGCATGGATAATCTCCCACAGGCGCACCGCCATCCAATGCATCAACCCCCGTTTGACAAGCTCGATGTTCTTGACGGAGTCAGGGTCATGACGCAGATCCTGGCAGTTGCTCGGCGTAATGCGCGCATGCGGCAGCCGGATCGCTTCGGTGACCAAACCGTTGATGGCCCGGTGGTCCGGTCCACCGTCGAAGGTTTGGGTGTAACAGGTCGCGCCCCGGGCCCACCAGCGGCCCAGCTTGGTGAAAAGGCTGTCGAGGTTTTGCCGGGTGGGGTTGTTCTTCGCATTCTCGTATAGAACCTCGAAATAGGGTTTGCCAACCGGATTGCCTTTCTCATCGGACAGAACCGCCGGGTGTTCGAGATCGAAGGCATCGATGGGCGATATCGGGGGCAGCCAGGCGCCCCAGTGGGGCATCGCCAGATCGGTGGGCAGCTCCCGCAGGTTCAACGTGCCGTAGCGATCGACGACTTTGACGACCTCATTATAGCTCGTTCCATTCGGGAAGAGATAATCCAGGGTGTCTTCGTCCTTTTCGAGGATGGCGTCGATGCCGGCCCTCGCCGCCCATTCCGCCACCGACCGCGCGTCAAGCCCGAGACCGGGTTGATAGGGCGGATTCCAGGGTCGCGCCTGACGCACCCGGGGAACATTCTGGCTGCGGATAAAAGACGCAATCTGCTCGCCCTGCTTTTGGGTCAACTTGTGGGACATCGCCCCTTTTACCAGGCTCGAGCTCGAAAAATTGTAGTAGGCAAATCCCCGCCCGCTCGGTGTGTGGCAATCCCCGCAGGAAGCCCGGATCATGCCGTCATTCGGACCCAGCCCATTGCCCTGCCCGTCGCTCAGGTCGGTGGCGAGGTCGTAAAGGCTGTTTCGGGCGTTAAACAAGCGCCGCCCCTCCTCGATGTCCGCCGGCGAAGGGTGAATCGGTCTCCACAGCATGGGATCGTCGTCGACAAACGCGCTGGGAGGCAGCACATGTCTGTCCATTTTGCCATTGCGCAGGAAATTCATCTCGATAATGCGATACCCCAGCTGATGGGGGTCCGCGTCCTTGTGGACAAAGGTGATGGTGTTGTCGCCGGTTTTCAAACAGTCGTTGTCGATCTTGACCTTCATGCGTGCGACCCGGAAAGCGCCGCCCAAACCGCCGGCTTCGGCTTCCGGTCCGATCACCGTGACGTCGGGATTGCCATAGAATTTAATCGGGTCATTGGATTTCGGCCCGGCGTATCCGGTATAGGCTTTCAGATCCACGGGCTCACAGCTGTTGACCTACACCTGGGCCTTGACCATGCTCATATTCCGGTCGAGCTCATCGATGTGATAGCCGCAGGCGTGACACCGCAGATACAAATGGTCGATATCTCCCGTATCGTCGAGCGCAACGGATATTGCTTCCCGCGTACCGGCTCCGCCAAAGACTTCTATGGGCAGCAGGATGCCGTCACCGGGTTCGCCGGCCGGCGAGCAGGTACCCTCCGACACGCCGCAGCCGCATTCGCCCGGCGCCGTCTTGTAGGGATCGTCGGGGCAGAAATCCGGCACGCTGTTGCTCACCGCGACCACCATGCCATCCAGATTGGGGCCGCCTTTATCGGTACTGGCCATCACGCGGACGGTGTTGAATCCCTGCGCCAAAGTCACCGAAATACTGTCCGATTCCCAAATCGTCCAGCCCCCGGTGGACGTAAACGGTACGCTGCCGATGTTCCGGCCGTTGACGATGACTGCGGATGAACGCTGGGATGTGCCGCCGATAGCATAGCGAAAGGTCAGCTCAAACGCCCCGGCCGTGGCGGCATAGACGTCGTTCCATTCGATCCAGGTCCCGTTGCCGCCAAAGTCCATGAAACCGTAACCGGTGTAGCCGTCGTTGTTGGTCGCAATATTGCAGCCGCTCTCTGCCGAGCGGTCCTCGGCCTCATAACGCATATCTTCCTGCACGGGTATCGGCTCGAGGCTGACCATCAGACCGGTCGGCGCCGCCGGCGGCGTGGTATCCTCGGCGGATGCCATTCCGGCTGTCCCCACAATGACAATCACAGTGATGCAACCGACACTCAGCTTTCTGACCCGCGGTTTTAAGAATTTCACAAACGTCAATTTTCTTTCGACTGCAAATCCAGCCAGCACCCAGTTAATTAACACGGCTATTTTCATTTGATATTCCTCTATCGGTCGAATATTTCAAAAACCAACCCGGATAAACCGGAAAAATTAGCCACAAAGACACTAAGACACAAAGAAAATCGAATTAGTAAGAACTTCGTGTCTTCGTGTCTTGGTGGCGAAAATCTTTTACATTATAAATCCTTCGCAAACATGATGTGATTTCAATTTATAGGCAATAATCTGCCTGCTGTGAGCTACCGGGTCGAACGATCTATTTTTAATGGACAGACGAAGCGATACAATAAATCCGCAATCCGCAACTTTAGCCGCGGCATCATGTCGCGGCGAAGCTCGAAGAGCGAAGACGGAAGTCCTGCCTCATCGGACGACGACGGGTCCTCGTTCCGCCTTCCCGCTTCCGCATTCCGAGTTCCGAACTCCCACTTCCGCATTCCCACTTCCGAATTCCGCATTCCCACCTCCCACTTCCGATTTCCTCAGTCCTAAAACCTCAGCCCTGCGTTCCTCTCATCTTCTCACCTCCTGATCTTCTCACCTTCTTAATTTTCCCACTTCCGCAATCCAAAATCCCCAATCCAAAATCCAAAATCATTAAATAGATAGAGCGAAGCGATACAATAAATCCGCAATCCGAAATCTAAAATCCCAAATCCTTAATCACTTCCCGATCCAGACATCGAGCACTTCCGGACTTACCGGCAAGCCTGAACTGTCTGCGTCCGGGGTAAGAAGCAATTCAACCTTCGTCACAGCGCCATCGCTCGCGCGAAGGTTGACAGCCGCTGTTTTAAGACTGCTTTTGACATAGGGGTCACTGCCTACCTCGCCGCTCGCCGGCAGCATATAGATCTTTTGCTGGCCGCCTTGAACCACCCGCAGACTGAAATCACAGCCCCCATTTGGGCAAAATCGTTTATTTTTGGCGGTGGATCGATCCGCGGCGCTGGATGGATCGAAGGTCAAAATACGGTTGCCTTCATAAGGACCGATGGGAGGATAGACCATGCTGACGCTTTTGTCGGACAGGGTGCAGGCAGCCATGACGCTGATCACCTGAACGTCTTGTTCGATCGGGTAGCGTACGCCCAGCCGGTCCGTCATCTTCTTGGTGTAGTCGCCGCTTTGCTCGCTCCACTTGTAATATCCGTCGGGGCGGAGGACGGCCAATTTGCCTTCGATGTAATTTTGCATCTTGAATACTGAATAATCGGAGAAATGATTCATCAGGAACGGAGGTTCCTGTTTGCCGGTGCCGCCGCCCTGCATGGGGTCGCATTTGTACATACCCTTTTTGTAGGCAAAGTCGATGTCCCTCTGAACCGTGGGAGGGATAAAGGTGAGCGAAGGCAAATCGAATCCCCAATTGGGACCGACATGAACCTCCTGCGGCGGTGCGGGAATGCCGTACATATCACCGCGGTATGGATAACTGGCGCTGTTGCCCCAATGGGGCAGCCCCAGGGCATGGCCCAGTTCGTGGTGCAAAATGCCGACGCCGCCCATAACTCCGACGCCGTCAAAGCCGCCGGCTTGTCCCCCGGCGTGGACACCGGTGATATTGATGTAGCACATGGCGACATCGAAATTGCCGCCGCCGGCCGACAAGGCCTCAACCCATTGCAAAGCCGCCGCCTGTTCGCCGTCGAAGTTCTTCCCTGTCTTTTCTTTGTACTCGGCCTTTGACTGAACTCGTACGTGGGGCGTCCCGGCATCCGGACGTGCCGGAATCACCAGCTCGGGAAATATGATATTTCGCACCCGCTCCACCGTCAAATCCGAAACCGGCCATTTGGCCTCGAGCTCCTGGAGATAGCCCGCCGGGTAGTTCCCGGAAGACTCCTTGAAGTAGTGGACATCAAACATCTTCATAGGAATAGGATTGGGCGCGCCGACGTTGATGTCGTGGCTAACGGAACTGGACCCCGCCTGAATATCAACGCGCATCCCCTGCGCTACCCATTCGGCAGGGATCATCACGGTAAAGGAGTCAGAAAAGCTGTGCTGGACCTTGCCGGGTTCCGAAGGCAAGGTAGTAGGCAGTTTGGCGGGGCCTTGCAGCGTCAAGTTGGTACTGCTGCCACCCGAGCTCACTTTGGCGCTCACCAGGGGCGCCTGGCCGCCGGTTGGTGAAATCACATGGACCTTGAGCAAAGCCTGCCGGTCGCCGGTCAATTTGAAGTATGGATCCGTGGGGCGGCTGACATGGGTCTGCGCTAAAAAGACCGCATCGATCATGGCGTCGGAGGGGCCGCTGCCTGAGTCTCCGTCCCAGGGTACGAGGGATACCTCCATCCCGGTCGGCGCCTCAGGCGGCGTGGTATCCTCGGCGGATGCCATTCCGGCCGTCCCCAAGATGACAATCATAAAGATGCAAATAGCGCTCAACATACTGAATCTGAATTCAACTGTCTTCCAAGACATCAATTTGCGTCCAGCCGCAACGGCAGCCACCACCAAGCTAATTAACACGGCTATTTTCATTTGATATTCCTCTATCGGTCGAATAATTCAAAAACCCAACCCGGATAAACCGGAAATATTCGCCACAAAGCCACTAAGACACAAAGAAGAAAAAATTAGTAAGAACTTCGTGTCTTGGTGTCTTGGTGGCGAAAATCTTTTACATTATAAATCCTTCGCAAACATGATTTGATTTCAATTTATAGGCACTAAATCCCTCAATTCCCAACCCGGATAAACCGGAAAGATTAGCCACGAAGGCACAAAGCCACTAAGAAGAAAATCCCACTTCCGATTTCCTCAGTCCTCAAACCTCAGCCCTGCTTTCCTCTCACCTTCTCACCTTCTGATCTTCTCACCTTCTTAATCGCTGCCCCAGATCGTTTTGGCAGCGGGCTTAAGCGGCTTCAAAGACTTCAACTTGCGGCCGACCACAACGGCGACCAACAGCAAAACCAACATCATCACCAGGCGCCTGCCGATGTGAGGCCAGGGATTGGGCGACTGCGTGGTTTGCGGCAGCGGCGCATCAGTAGAAATAGAACGGGCAAAATTGCTGGCCAGATCCGATTCCTGATTCGCATTCCAGCCCAGGTATACTTCCTCTGAATAGACGTGGCCCGGCAGGAGGAACAACAAAACCGTCAAAACTGCGATAAAAAGAAGAGTTTTTGGAGTGCGGGTGAAATAAGGTCCTTGTTTTAAACATCGAATATCATTACACATGGCTGCTCCTTTCAAACGGTTTTGCTATGCCTAGCCCAGCGCCGCCATATGAAAGGTGCGATCGCTGCCCGGCAACCCTGCTGCCATATCCCGCAGACACGGGAGTTAGGCCAGTGGCTTTGCGTCCCACCCTTTCAAGTGGTTTGCTATTATCAAGCAATCATTTACGAATGAGTGAGTGTAATTAGCTTTTTTCGCCGAAGGCAATTGAGTTACCTGGTTTTAAAACCTGCGTATAACCGCGAAAATCTGCGTCCCAAATCACCTATTTCGAATTCGCAAATGTAAATTTGGAGATTTAGACTGCAAGTTGAATGCCGAATAGCTGCCTGATTAAACTTTTTAGCATTAAATAACGAGGTTATCACGATTGAGGTTATAGTGCTTTTTTGTAATTGGCTTATATTAAAAGACAAATTGAATTACACGATGGTAATTGCTTTATTAACAAACCGGATTGGGGTTGGCGGGATTTGGCCTTAAGAGAGGGTTTCCCAATGAAGGGTGACAATATTGGGCTAGATTGTTAACAATTTTTGTTAGTCGGAAAGGACGATTGGACGCAGATTTTCGCAGATGCACGCAGATTGAGCAGAATTGCGGTATTGAGGAATTGAGAGATTGAGGAGTTATATAGACCGATTACCTTCAATCCCTGAATCCCTAAATTGAACCCATGCTTATCTGCGAAAATCTGTGAAGATCTGCGTCCCATACTTTGAATTTCGGGTTTTACGCCAAATAGCTCTTAAATTACCTTGTCGATGTCTAATCCACATGATAAGGAAAAAAGGCGAAGCAATCGAAAGATTCAACAATGCCATCAAATGTAGACATCACCTCCGATGCTTCTCTTAAGGAGCTAGTTGAGAATTACCCGCTTTTTGCGGATTTGCACATGCATCTAATGGGGTCTGGTGACACCACATACTGGCGGGATGAAATACTAAGAATTCCGGAGACCATTGTTGATTCTGATGTATTGGCACAAGCTGGCCTTGGATGGCTTGAAAGGCATATAACCAAGAAAGTAGTTCTGAGAGATATCGCCAATCAGCCGGTTGCATTGAAGCAAGCCTTCGTGATGTCTGAGCCGAGACCTGGCCAGTTTAACACTGCATTCACTCCACTTTTTACCCTTAGGACGTTTATTGCACATAGATCCCCGCGAACTCTTACTCGGCTAATACTCTGGAATGCAAAGAGGTACGGAGAATCAGGAGCACATTATGTTGAAACCAGTGTAGGAGCTGGATGGTTCAGAGAACCCTTTCTGAGTGCTATAGTAGAAGGTATCAAGACAGCTGAAAGAGAGCACCGGGTCATTTTTAGACTGCTCTTAGCTTTCAATCGTACAAAAATCTCGAAAGATATTCACAATCCCAGGCATCTAAAAGATTTGGCGAGACGAGGTGACAGAAAACTGCGGTACGTTGAAGAACCAGAGCATTTCAGCTATCATCTTGCTGAATTAGCTAGTGTTGATCGTGAGCTGAACCTGAATCAAGAGGCAAGGAAATTGATCGTTGGCCTCGATATTGTCGGAAATGAAGAATGCCGACCATATACTCCGTTCTTGCTTCCAGAATTTCTATCATTTGCCTCGAATATGAGGTCTGAGAATCCAGACTTTGGCTTCCGTTTACACCTCGGCGAAAGCATTTCTTCAGATGATGACATAGGCTACGTTTCACTTCGTTTGGGTGAATACTATATCGGTATGCTATCCAAAAGACACCGGTTCAGGGTCCGATCCGGTCATGGCATTGGCTTGCTAAGTCTCAAGGACTCAGCAGACAATCGTTGGAAAGACAGATATCAGAATCTTCGAAGGATAGCTGCTGATAGACTTCAAGAAAATCTGCGTATTGCATCTATCGAAATTAATCTGACAAGCAATTACTTTCTCTTGGAACGGTTAGGACACATCAGGAGTGATAAACGGACCATTAGCGCTCATGCCATGGGTCCTCTTCTTCGTGAAGGCTTCAATTTAGTTATGGGCACGGATGACCCAGGGATTTTTCCCGACGTATCTTTAAGAAGTGAATTTTTGAAAGCGTATGAATTCAACCTAATTCCAGACAAACAAACATTCCTCAAGTTGGTAAATGAGTCTATACGTGCGAGTTTCGCGGACACCGATACCATCCGCTCTGTCTCGCAATATATCAGTGAGATATACCCACAAGTTGCTGTACCTCCCATTAAACGATCTATTCCGACAGAGAAAGGATTGTTGGAGACTTCACAAGAGCTCGACGAGCTGGCTGAGTTCGATGAGATGGCTTATAGAGCTGCATGGCACATTGACAACCTGTTAGATTCCGAAAAAGCTGCATGCGCCAATCCACAGTTTCGAGCAGCAGTTGTGAGGGCTTTTAGGCGTATCTACGGGTCAGGAGCAGTCCTCGAGGTATTCGAGGATGGTGCGGTAACTTGGAGATTGCCTGAGGGCAAAAAGCTCGGACAGCGCAATCACAAGTTGAGGAGGCGGTAAAGAGGGAAAAAAAAATTCTTCAATTAAGATGAAACCCCGTTTTTCTCCTTTCAACGATATTTCCTATCACGTTACCTTGATCACCTTGTCCCAAAAGAAACCGTTTTGGAGAGCAGCAATATACGTAAGCGTTGAAACTTCTTGGTTACCGAGTGCCGAGAGGAATGCAAATAGAACAACTGGGCCGACGACGATCGAAATGAAAGTTCTGGGTCTCAATAGGGCATTGATAAACGCGCCAAGATGCACACGTCTATCCTGCGGTAATTCACGAAGCGCGGCAAGTGATGCACTGAGTATAATTCCTAACATGGTGCAAAGCGCGAAGCATAGATACGTCGATTTAGCAGCACTTCCTCCGAATTGAAATCCCCCAGGGGTAACAATCTGTGCACCGATATAGCAGATTCCAAGGAGTACTAACATGCTGCACCCAAGAAAAATGATCCTCATTGCAAATGCGACCTCCCTTCATTCGGAATGACAGTATCTGCGCCCAGTAATTCATTTACATCAACCACACTACCCGAGACCGTGGCTTGGAGCAACGAAGGATGTATTTGGTTGTCATCTAGAAAGTTTGTCAATTCCTCTTTATACTCAATCAGAATCCTTCGACCAAGCTCCGGATCATTGCCGAAATACAGTGAAAGCCCTAACACCTTCTTTATTTGAGCTGCATTGAAGCCGTCCGATAGCTCTGTCCTGCATTTCAACACTGATTCAGCGATGCGAGTGGCCTTTTCGAAGGATCCAACGGCAAGCGAGGCCTCCGCTAAATTATGGCGGATGTGTGCAAGTTCGGTGTCGTTGTCGTCAACGCAAGTCGCAGGATCAGTATCCCACTGTTTGCGTATCTCCTCCGCCCTTAACAGGTATGCCATCGCTCCGTTGCTATTATCGTTCAAGACGTGAAACCAGCCGAGTTGGGTAAGGATGTTGGCCTCAAGTTCACGCGGTTTGGATCTCTCTTTGCTGTCATCAGACTTTTGAACTGCAGTCTTGATAAGTAATAAACTCTCGGTTTGCATAGCCACAGCATCGCGGATTCTTCCGATTCCTATTATCGAGCCTTGATAGATCCGTCTAGCGACCTGATGTTTCATCTCTGCAAGCCACACTTTCGAGATGTCTTCTCGTACTTCGAGGACCTCAATCTCGAATATGGCCCACCGCAGGACCTGATCCAGCCATCCCCTCTGCTGCCCCAAAGACTTGAGTGCGCTGACGGTTTCAAGTAGGCGGTTTTTTGCAAAAGAACCCTTTGTTCGTTCCGCCTCTTCCAGCCAGAACCTAAGGTCGCTGTTCAACTCACTCTGGAATAGCGAAACGGTGATTTCCTGCAATTCAGTATTGTTAGAAAGTTCAAGCAGTTTATGTCTCAACCGAGCGGCGAATTCCGGCGTGTGATACAATCGCCGGGTGAGGTTCCACAAATGTAAATACACGCGAAATAACATTGTCGGCGAACGTGTGTCGATAACGCCAGCTTCAACGCCAGCCCCGAGCAACTTTTCAGCGAGTTCTAATTGCTCCACGAGTGCCTCCGGGTTGGCTGGCCTGTGGATTTTCGTCGCCAGAACTTGGGCGTTAATCTGAAGGATCGGGTCGTCTGCGTATTCGGAATCCAGCAGCTTGTCCAGCAGTTCGCGTAACGGCTCGATTTGGTGGTCTCGGTGAAAAGCGAGTTCTGCACGCAGCATACGAATAATCCAGGCGTTTTTACCCTGTATCGGTGTGCCGCCTACGAAATGTGCTGACGTTTCGAGGTTCTGGATATCCTGCGCCGCCCACTCGAATGCTCCCTCTGCAAGGTGAAGATTAAAAAAGTTAATGTAATCTTGGATAGATAGTTCCTTATCCTCCTCGGGTAGGACATGATCATTCTCGGCAGAAATGGATTTCGTTGAGCATATAGTGGGCTCCATTGTATTGGGTGATAATTCGTCTTTTATACGCGCACTGATCGTTTCGAGTTGGTTGTCTGTAACAACATTCGGATATCGCTTTACCAGGTCTTGAGCAAGCGCAATGACTCTTCTCAGCATCGGGGGATGTCGGTCAGGATGATAGTTAAGCGTCACGGTTAAATTCTTGTCCAGGTCGTCGAGCTTCCTTCCCGGATGTTGTTCAGCTAACAGTTTCGAGTACAGTTTTTTAGTCAGCCGGCGCAAACCCAAATACGCCGCGAATTGACCCTGATATCTATGCTGTAGCTTGGCAATGTAAAACATATCCGCTTCTCGCTCAACACCTCTTCCAATTTTTATTCCGCTTCCGATCTCCCATGACATTTTGATGTCTTCAGCGCTGTGTTGTAAGTACAGATGACCGAGTTCATGGGCGATTAGCCACTCCAACAAGAACGTTTGGTGGAGCTTTTCAACGTAGTTTTCAACTGCTGAGATGTCGCTCGAGGAGCTATTTTCATTCTGTTTGGATGCCCCGGTCGTCGACTCTATATTTGCCGGTGTAAAGTCACTCTCCGTATTTTCGTCAAGAAAAAGAACAATTCTATCAATGAAAGCGTCATCGCAAATGATCGTGTCCGTTCCGGGTATGTACTGACAATTGCAAGCGAACTGACGTGCATTACGCCGAAGATGCTGGTGTTTGAATATAAGTATGTTCACGAACCCCCGGAGTGGGGGTTGGTTGACACGTACCAACCCCCCGAGTTTAGTGTGATTCAACCATTCGTTTGCAATCTCTCGAACTTTATGAGCATACTGATAGCTGATTCCTTCCGGCGTTGCGAGTCGCTTAAGCTTCCAACGATTGGTTGCGTCCGTTAAACGTGTGAATATCTCAGTAAGTTTGAATTCCAGCCCACTTACGCTTGCATCAATAGCTTTACTTTCCTGTGCGTAAATTCCAGTATTGGCAGGGCATAGTATGAACACCGATAGAAATGTGATAAGAAGGGGTAACAGACTGCCCTTGAGTGGCACCGATGAAAGGTAATGCGCATTCACAAATGCCAATAAAGCTCGCAGGTAGGAACAAGAAAACTTCAATGGACAAGTAATGCACCTCAATAGATGGTGCAACAGTTCATTATTACCGCTCTCGGGATACATCTGTACACTTAATGAGGCATTTTCGTTATTTTCTTCTTGTTAGATAATCGCTAGAATACAGGGCAACTCTGAATTGGGCTATTGGTAGGGCAACAGTTTCACATGGAGTATCCAACAGGTTTGGCATCGAGGCAAAAAGTAACTTCTGAATTTCGCGTTCTAAGTAGGGCTTTATGCAGATACCTAAAAATTGGGATAAAAGTTCGTAAAAAATATCATCGTCATGGAAATACCATTTGTCAAGTATGAAGAGATAATAAGGTGTTTTCCCGGAGCAGAATAGCTCAAGACATCAATAAGAGGGAGATAGGGAAAAGAATGGGGTCGCCCATTAAAGGGCTTGTCAAGAGAAAAAACAACCCCTCGATCAAAAAAATCCACTTTTTGATTGACAGTTGATGAATTCCTGAAAAGCCCAGGCTCACAAGCTGACTAATGAACGCAAGCTATCAGTCGTGCCAATTTTGATCAAATGATAAGTTCCAGGCTTTTTAGGAATTCATCAACCTTATTCGGTCCTCAGCTCAGCCTCGTTTTTCTGCCCACTCCGTGCCCATTACTTCATATCTGCAGGTTCATGGTCCGAAGAAGGATAATCGGCTACGCAGTTTTGTATAACCTCCGACATATGCGCAATGGACCATTATTTCAGAATCGTGGATGCTTTGGGGGATATCAGTTCCATTGATCTATTTCACCAATTTGGTTCGTTGAAACGAGCTTAACAGAGTTTACTTATCCGGATACTTTGTATGAATTTTGTCAATCCCTGGCAATTCAATTCCCGGACCAACCGTGCTGATCGCCAATGCTTCGGATTCCGCCGAATTACCGCTCCGCCCAGCGAGAGATTCCTAAATTCACAGAATTGCCTCCGGCGCCCAATATGGCGAATTGACGAAATGCAAAATTTGATAAAAAAGGCGAAGGAACAGATATTAAACGGTGCCGGCGGTACCTAAACCCCAACGCTGCAAAAGCCGGAGGGCTTCAGAGTCAAGGCACCTGAGAGCGAAGTCGTAGTACTTTACTTCGAGCCCTCAGCAACGCAGAATCTGATGGCCTCCGGCTTTCCCGACGTGTTGGGTCGTAGCTGAAAGCGGAGCCCAAAGGGTAAAAAACATGGCAAAATCGACTTCGTCCTTCGAATTCACCGATTGGGGTATGTCCAAATTAGTTGTCTTGCTATCATATCGGTTATAATTGCAGGTCATTATCTACGCTTTGCCATGTTGTTTATGCAACTAAGTGGTAAACAGAATATACAATGTAGTTCGGAGACTATCAACTAACTTTACAATTGCGGGCTTAAAAGCCGTTTTCCTGCAAAGTCACAAACAAATCGTTAAGCACATTTATTTTTCTGGATATCAATTTATTAGGTGATCTCGCACTGATAGGCATATAAATTAATGTGTTTCTGGCATTAAAACTGCAGAATGCAGGAATAGAAAAGACTAGCTCTGCGACCTGTCTCACGGTTTTACTTCAAGCTGGATAAGGCGGGGTGAAACCGTGTACCAAATATTGCCACTAAAACGAGATGATGGAAAAGACTCTGAATTCTAACGCGCTTTGAAATTTGAGGATATGTTCTGGGCAGTTACTATCCGAGATTTACGCGAGAGCCAAAAGACATTTTACTCCGGGGTACATCTGGCATAACCCCAGGTTCAACAAAGTGATCGAAGGTTTAACGAGGTAAATAACAAATTGCCTTAAACAAGAATTCCTTAAACCTCAAATTTTCAATTCCCCAATCTGACGGGACTACCGCTGCGTAGCGAACGGACTGGGGATTGGATCACAAAGTGGCATGATTCAAGGTTTGGAAATACGTACTCGATCAAAATTGATATTGATTTATTCTTGCTGATTTATTATGTAACATTTTGAAATAGTATTGAAAGTAAACCAACTGCCATCCTTGGAGGTTTATATGGTTCCAATAAACCCCGTTGCTCCAGTGCGAAGGAACGGGTTTTTTATGGAGATTCCATGTTTTGGACTTATATAGACCAAACATGGAAAATACACAGAATGTTTTCCGTGTTTAGCAATGTTATTTAAGTTTATGTGAAAAATTTTCCATGATATATAGTTTTTAGGGCCAGCATATAAATGACAGTCACAGTATCCAATAGTAAGCGATCCTGACCCGGAGGTATAGGCTTTTTTACCCCTGTAAGGGTTAGCCTGCCTTTTGCCTCAAAGGGGGCAAGGTTGAGTAGTTCCCTCGCATAGCAATGCTGGATACAACTACGACTTTTCTCGATCTTTCTCGTCTTGATACATTACGTATCGGCGAACCTTTTCTTCATCCAGACCTACTGCATCCACACAATAGCCCCTGGTCCGGAAATAATTGCCCCAATAGGGTTTCTGTTTGAGCTTCTTGTACTTACTCAGGATTCGAATCGCCGTTCGGCCTTTCACGGCGCCCACCAAATCCGATACTGCCACCTTGGGCCGAATCAGAGCAAGCACGTGCATATGATCAACTTGAACGTTCAACTCGACAACCTCGCCCCCTTGTCGTTCGGTAAAGGGGTTCACACAATCATTAACATCCTTGGCCAGTTGACCAGTGAGAATCTTGTAACGGTATTTTGACGACCAAGCTATATTATACTGGCGGAACTATATAGTATGTGATAGTCTCTAAAATCGGCTCATTTGTTTCTCCTTGGCATATGTAGTGGGGACAATTCTTGCATAAAATACAACAGATGATCCGTTCAGAAGGCAAAGCCCACTGAGCTGTGACCTTGCTCATAGAGCAAGAGTTTCTGCGAGGTATAATTGAGGACTAATTTTTAGTGGATGACAGCACACACAACACAGAAGGCGATAAAGAGGAAAAGGGACACGAATGGCCATCCGTTGATGTCGCCAAGCCGATAGAGGAAGGCGGCTCCGTCGCGCGGAAGGGGTTCAACTATCAGGACAAAATCGCCGCTAGTTCCCTTTTAGTTATGATGGAAGATAATTCCATCGTCAAGATTCATTGGGAACCCATTACGATATTCTTGTTGTCCAGGCCACCGAGGAAGAAATACAAAACTGTGCCGAGTATTGGCAAGTTAAGGCCACAGAGCAAAAGCAGCTTTGTGCAGTTGCGACACTGTGTCAGCGCAAGAATCGGATAAATGGCTCTTCAGTTCTTGAAAGATCTCTGGCGCATGATTGCCATAAGGAACATTCACGCTTCAGAATTCTCACGCTTCGTCAGGTTTTTCCTGAACTTAAGGTTCTTACGAATCCCATCGGCTCCGTTGGACGAGAGACTGGTTGCGCTGCACAACAAGACCTTAAACATGAAATTGACAAGAAACGTCCAGACCTCGTGTCTCCGAATGAGTACGATAGTATTTTTGGCTTGATCCAACCATCAACTCTGCGATTGGAACTAGCCGGAATACGAAGAAAAAAATAAAACAGAAGCAGTAAAAACTGTGATTAGCATCCAAAAATACAAGAGATATAAAAAAGCTAAACAATGCTTGTTCAACGATTAACAAGCAGTGGTATTGTTCCTGTTTAATATTAAGTTTAGTGAACCATGATTGAAACTGTCTTTCCTTGTTTACGCCAAATTAAATGCTCAGGAACTAAATTTACCGCGTTCACATCGATTGAAAATGTTTAGATCAAAAATAGCTGAGCACAAAAAATATAAGTAAAGCAATTGTCATAAAATCTTGGGCTGAATTTAAGCTGAAATCAACCTCTTGAATCTCTGCAGACTCATTACGGATAAAGCTTTTTAACAAGCTTAAATATTATTTAATGATAATTACAAATTATAATTTGGTTTAGTA
>Ga0209146_1000266_pt1 | contig 16154 bp, 13 predicted proteins | sample WorMetLIZAISLAND_2_FD_187402 | JGI IMG/M metagenome (GOLD analysis project Ga0209146, IMG submission 187402) | Marine gutless worms symbiont microbial communities from Max Planck institute for Marine Microbiology, Germany - Olavius geniculatus... | ecosystem: Host-associated > Annelida >...
CTCAAGTATTGGCATCGTAAAATGTTGACCACAAACTTGCATACCCCCTTTATAGCAATATTAACCGACGGTGTCAAGTGTGTGCACAGGTCAGCTTTAAAAAAAGGGGGGAATAGTGTCTCACTCTGCACCTCTACAAAGGTGAAACCGGGGGATTGCACTCTCCCCCCTTTTTTAAAGGAGGGCCGGGGGGGATTCTACTCCCCCCTTTTTCTAAAGGGGGGATTTCCATGCTACCCTACAACAAAAACCTGAAAAATCTGGCCCGAAATCTCAGAAAAAACATGACCGATGCGGAGCGTCGCCTCTGGTCAAGAGTAAGGAGAAAACAACTCAAAGAGTTCCAATTTTACCGCCAAAAGAACATTGGAGACTACATTGTGGATTTCTATTGCCCAGCAGCTAATTTAATTGTTGAAATAGACGGCGGGCAGCATTATTCAGAAGAAAATACGTTAAAAGATGAAGCTAGGGACGAATTTATGAACGACCTCGGCTTCAAGGTACTGCGATTTTCGAATGCCGATGTTTTCAAAAATATTGAGGGCGTTGTCAAAAGGATTTATGATCATCTTTAAATAATCCCCCCTAACACCCCTTTAAAAAAAGGGGGGAATAGTGCCTCACTCTGCACCTCTATAACGGGGAAACCGGGGGATTTCACTCTCCCCCCTTTCCTAAAGGGGGGCCGGGGGGGGATTTCAACACACACCAAAGGAGTTTGAAAATGAAAAGAACCACATTGGGCTGTCTGTGTTTCTCGTTGCTGATTCTGTTTCCGATTAGCCTGATGGCTGCCGACTACGTGGCCGATGCCGACAAGCTCTACAACCAGGGCGGTCTGGAAAATTATAAAACGGCCATTGAGCTGTATAAAAAGGCCCTGGCCGCAAACCCCAACAGCTACGAAGCCAACTGGAAATGTGCCCGGGCGCACCGGGAATACGGCGATACCGCCAAAACCGAAAAGGTGGAGGGGTGGAAAAAAATTTGTGCCGAGTACGGCAAGGCGGGCATGAATTTCGCGCAGAAGGCCACCGAGCTCGAACCTGATAAACCCGATGGATATTACTATTACGGGCTTAATGTCGGCATATACTCGGACGGGGTGAGCATCTTTACGGCGATGTCCGAAGGCTTGAAAGACAAGACCCAAAAAAGTTTTGAGAAAACCTACAATATTGACAAAATGTACCGGGACGCCGGCCCCATGATTGCGCTCGGTCGCTTCTGGCAGGTTCTGCCCTGGCCGATGCGGGATCGAAAAAAATCGCTGAAATATTACCGGGAATACCAGGGCACCCAATATTTTGCCGATAATATCGAGGTGCATGTCTATCTCGGCGAATTGCTGATTCAAATCGGCGGCAATAAAAACAAAGCCGAAGCCAAAGGTTACCTTGAAAAAGCCGCAAATTCCGATGATGCGTTTTACAAGGAAAGGGCCAAGGAGCTGATGAAAAAAAATATGACCCAATGAGACACCGATTTAGACGGATCGACACAGACTTATTGATCAATTCAGGGATTGAGGGATTCATGAATTGAGGGATTTAGGAAATTAGGAATTTAGTGCCTGTATATTGAAATCACATCATGTTTGCGCAGGAATTTTGCCATAGCCGGATTGAATATTTCAGGAATGCTACTGATTAGGATTTAAAAGCCAGAGCGAAGCGATACAACAAATCTTCAATCTTCAATTTTCATTTCCGGCTTCGCCGGGTTGGGAATTTAGGAATTGAAGGAATTCTATCTGTTTTAATTTATTGATTTTATGTTTTAATCCCTCAATTCCTCAATCCCTCAATTTGGCACAGATAGATTTAGGTAGTGTTCAAAAAAGTTGACCCTTTAAAAGAGTAAACAATGAGATCTGAAGTTGTTTATGGTGCCGGGTATGAACACAGCTGATCTTCTAGATCCGGATCGCCGCAGCAAAGCACCGCTAACATTTATTTTACTCCTTTTTGTTTTGATCGGTGCTTCGCTGCTGGCATCTTTGGTTCAGCAAAGTTTCGGGACCGTCGCCGTCTCCAACGTATCCTACCTCAACTTCAACGGAATCAACATTCGAGCCAAACTGCTCAAACCGCTGAGCGCCGAAGCATCCCGCCCGGCACCCGGGATCGTTTATATTCACGGATATCAAAACAACCGCGAAACCAGCGATGCCTATTGCATTGAGCTGGCCCGGCGCGGCATCGTGGTGCTTGAAATCGATGCCATCGGTCGGGGCAACTCGGGCATTCCCGGCCGGCTGGACGACCCCGATTTCGATCCGACCTATGGGGGCAGGGAATCCCTAAAGCATTTGTTGTCGCTGGATTTTGTCGACACCAATCGCATCGGCTTGATGGGCCACAGCCTGGGAGCCGAAATGGTTTACGCGTTGGCGCTGAAGGATCCGGCAATCAAAGCGCTGGTAATATCCGGCTTTGCCTACCGCGACGATGCGTCGACCCACATGCCACAAAACATGCTCATGATTTACGGCAAGTACGATGAATTTCGACGACGCATGACCGCTACGCGGGATTTTGAAAAGGAATGGATGCAATCCCCCCGGACCCGGAACGTATTTCCTGTAAAAAATCCGAAATTTGAAACAACCTACGGCAATTTCGATAAAGGCACCGCCCGCCGGGTATTCATGCCGCGCATCACTCACCTGCGGCAATCCCACGACAAGGCGTCCGTGGCTGAGGCCCTGGATTGGATGAACCAGGCCCTTCGACCACCTCAAGATAAATGGATATCATCCAACCAACAAATCTGGCCCATTAAGGAATGGTCGACCCTGGTCGCCATGCTCGCCGGTTTGGCGGCGCTTTTGCCGTTGGGTCTGATGCTGATAAGAACGTCATTTTTTAACTCGCTGCGGGTGCAGGCCATCGGAGACTACAGTAGCACCGGTAAACCCTATATGCGATCGGCCTTCCTCAACGGCGTACTCATGCTGCTGTATTTCCCGGTTATCTTCACACTTTTCGGTGTGCACGTCTACCTGGTGCCAATTGACGGGATGTTTCCGCTGATGATGACCAACGGCATCGTCTGGTGGTTTTTGTGGATCAATGTTATCGGCTTTTTAATCTTTCGGAAGTGGTTTAAAAAGCAGGCGCAGGCCAACGGTTTGACCCTGTATGAACTGGGCTTGTCATACCGGGAAGACCGTTTTGGCATCGATGCCGAGTCAATCGGCAAAACCGCCCTGTTGGCAGCTATTCTTTTTTTGTTTGCCTATCTGGCGGAACACACGCTGGAAACCATTTTCCTGGTGGACTACCGGTTTATCTTCCCCTTTGCCAGTGATCTGACGGCCTACCGGGCGCGGCTCTTGATCACCTACTTCCCATTGCTGATGGTTGGCTTTCTGCTGATGGGCATCTTTCTGCACGGTCAGATGCGCCGGCCGCTGAAGCCGACATGGCATCAGACGTTCATCAACTGGTCGGCCTGCAACATACTGGTGCTGGTGACCCCGCTGGTTTTACTGCTCCTGTTTCAGTACTTGCCCCTATTTACCATCGGCACGATTCCGCTGGTGGGCCCCGGCGGCATGTTCATCGCGTTTACCCACAATCTTTTCCATATGATCGGTGTGTTGATCATGGTCGTACCGATTTCAACCTGGTTCTACCAAATAACCGGCAGGATCTATCTTGGCGCCCTGCTCAACGCCGCCCTGGTCACCTGGATGTTTGTGTCATCCCAGGTGGTTGCGCCGATACCGGTATAACAGAGGACAGATGTCAGAGGGCAGATGTCAGAGGACAGATGTCAGAGGACAGATGACAGAGAACAGAAGACAGAAGTCAGATGACAGAAGACAGAGGACAGAGGACCCGTCTTCGCTCCTCGAGCTTGGGGCTTCGCCCTTCGGGCTACGACCCCACAAGACGCCGCGGCACGCAGAGGATAGAAGACAGAAGACAGAAGTCAGATGACAGAGGATAGACGACCCGTCTTCGCTCTGCGAGCAGCGCCGCGGCACGCAGATGACGGAAGACCGGCGACCCGTCTTCGCTCCTCGAGCTTGGGGCTTCGCCCTTCGGGCTGCGACCCCACAAGACGGCGCGGCAGGCAGAGGACAGAGGTTAAAGATTTGAAGTCGGGATGCGGTAGGCAACACTCTCCCGCTGAACTAGCCTAGGCCTGTTTCAATCGCGATGTTTAAAGCCGCACGAGCAATTAAAAATCTTTGAAATCATCATCTTCCAGGGGAATTATCTGATCAGGGGTGAGCTCTTTCGGTGGGTGGCGGATAATATTTCTGTCATCAGTCTTTTTTTCTTTTTCGGACACCGGACGGCGGTCGATGGACGTCGGTTGAGAAGGCATCGCGACGGTTGGGCGTTTATCTCGAGATCCGACTCCGGTGGTTGTATTTTTTTTGTTTCGGCCAACAACATTGACCAGTTCATCGACAAAAACCGTTAACTGATCCGCTTGCGTGTTCATTTCTTCAGCCGCACTGGCAGATTGCTCAGCACTGGCGGCTGTTTGCTGGGTGACCTGATCCATACTGGCCACGGCTTTATTTACCTGATCTATGCCTTGAGCCTGTTCCTTGGATGCCGCCGCAATCTCATCGACCAATCCGCCAACCTTGACCGCGCTTTGAGCAACCCGGCTGAAAGCCTCCGAGGTCGATTTTACGAGCGCTGATCCATTATTTACTTTATTCAGGGTGCCCTCGATCAGCACAGCCGTATTTTTTGCCGCATCAGCCGCCCGCATGGCCAGATTTCTGACTTCATCTGCGACAACGGCGAAACCGGCCCCCGCCTCACCAGCCCTGGCCGCCTCCACAGCTGCGTTAAGGGCCAGAAGATTGGTTTGAAAGGCAATCTCATCGATCGTCTGAATGATTTTGGAGGTCTCCTCGCTGGCTTCGGAGATCTCTTGGATGGAGGTGGTGAGCTCCTTCATGGAATTGTCGGCCTGCGCAACCACACCATTGGCTTCTTTCATCAGATTGTCGGCTGCTTTGGCATTATCGGCATTGCCTTTGGTCATAGAGGCCATTTCCTCCAACGATGAAGACGTCTCCTCCAGGGAGGCGGCCTGCTGAGACGCTCCGTCAGCTAAATGCTGACTGGCAGATGAGACCTGATCGGATGCGGAAGCGACCTTTTCCGCACCGTCGCTAAGGCCCTCCACGATCCGGTTAATGGGCTTTATAATACTTTTGCTAATGACAATACCTAATATTATAGACAAAATAACGCACACCAGAGCGACAGCAAAATTATACTTGAGCGTCTTTGCAGCAGATTCTTCCAGCGTTTTTCGGATAAGTGCTCTGGATGAGGCTATGCCGGATTCAAAACTTTGGGCCGCATTCTGCAGCTTATTTTCGACATTAGCGGCGACTTTTGTTTTGGCTTCTTCGCTCATATTTCGGGCATCCGCCGTTTGAACATCAAACTTTCTTGTAGCATCCTCTCCTTTTTTCTCAAGCTGTGCCGGAATATCTGTATTCAAGAGATTAATCGCTTCACTCAGCGCGTTGCTGGACCGGCTGATGTCATTTTGAATCTTCATCTGATTTTCCAACAAACTGGTGATCACCTCATCTAGCTTTTCCATCTGGACGCCGGCAGCATCTTCGAGTTCACGGGATATGGCATAGCGCACTTTATCGGTCACCAGTCTTAATTCCTCCGCCATCACTTTGGCCTGCAATTCGAAAGTCTCCACCATGGTCCGGTAAAGCTCGTTTTTCCGCTCTTCGGCACTGTTTTTCAAGCCATCGAAGGCTTCCATTGCAAATCCCAGTAATTCATCCTTATCGTAGTTCGGATCATCAAGCCTGGTGATCAAATCTACCAGCAGCGTATCAATATCTTCGTTGTTGCGATCCTGCATTTGTTGGAGCTTCTCGTCCGTTGACCTGACCAGCATGGTCAGACGATTCAAGCCATCCATACCGGAAGTCTTCAGCGAGTCCACATTAAACGCCGCCAGGTTGGCGAGTACATTCTGGGATCTGTTATCAAACTCCATAATTTCATTTATTGAATCCGTGGAGTTGGCCAATAGCTCATCCAGGCCTCCGCTGATAATTTGATCCTGAGACTTCAATGTCTTCGAAACATTCTCACTGACCCCACTGATGGCTTCACCAAAAAGATTGGTGAATTCCTGCTGGCTGCTTTTAGCTATCGACACAATTTTTTCGATTGCAGCCATTCCGCTGGCCTTTTGTATACCCTCATTGGCCAGATCCACAAATTTGCTGAATTCCGTGATACTGGTTTGCTGAAGATCTTCAAATTTCTCTGATACACCTGCCAGGACCCTGTTTTTCCCATCATCCGAGAGGCGCAGGGTCGCAACCATAAGGCCCGAGCTAACCAGAATCACCAGGGACAGTATCAACATTAAAAATTTGTGTTTGAGTTTGAGATTCAACCGTTTCACTGGAACAATTCCTCCAGATTTCTGCACTTCGATATTGACTGCTGAGCTTCTGAATTAGCTCAAGATTCATCAAGGATTTCAAATCAACCGATTTCTTGAGAAGTTTCATTTGGGTGGCCAGGTCCAGATATTCTCTTATCTTCTCAGGCTGGGGTATAAATTGATCAAATTTTAGATCACCCTTGCGCTGGCCAAGTGAGGCGGTCACAACTTCCTCCGGAAAAAGAAAGTATGTTTTTTGGATAATCGCCGTCTGCCGGGCGCCGGTCTTATTGATGTCCGCTTCAATAAATCGGCAGCCTCGAATCACGCTGCGAAGCCATTCTTCCACACCGACCGGATGATCCTGGATGATCTCGGAATTGATTACCAGGACGGTACTGAGGGAGCCCGTTAGCTTGTCGTCCTGCCCCTCAATGGCGGCGGCAATTTTATCATTTTCGGCAATGGTCCCAAACGGCTCCGGCAAATATATCGCATCCAGTTTGGCGGCCTTTAGGTCACTGACCACGGTATTAAAGGGAACTTCAATTGTTTTGTAATCGAGACCATGCCGCAAATCAACTTCACCCAGCACCTGACTCAGTGTCAAATTTTCATTGGAATCCAGTCCCGGCACCCCAATTAATTTTCCGCGAACTGTCTCAAGGCTGCCTTGCCCCCGGGAGAGCAGCCTGGAACCACCGGTATGAAATGATCCGATAATATTGACCTTATGTCCGTCACCGGCCACGCTGAAAACGATTGGCACCGGCAAGGCGGCGACATCGATCGCTCCAACGCGGAAAGCGGCTTCCAGAGACGTAAAAGAATTGTATTTGACAAGCTCGAGATCGACTTTATCGAAGCTCAGTCTGTCATTTTCGTATGAGACAACCAGCGGCAACTGGGTTAAAATGGGCAGATAGCCCACCCGCAAGGCCAGTCTGTCCTGGGAGTGGGCGTGCTGTCCGCCGCAAATAATCAAAAGCAACAATAGAACTATCGCGGCACTTTTCAACTTTAGCAACCGTACCATGCTCAGCACCTCACTATCCCAGGGGCTCTAATTCAACGGGATTCTCTTCCCGGGTCCGGGCGACGTCATCACCTTTTTGTTCAGCAATGATATCAAAGAGATCCCACTCATTCTTGCTGTCGGACGGTGATTTGCCGACGGCGACATACGTCGGGTGAATTCCCTGATGGTCCCAGTCCCGCCAGTACTCTTCCTCGAGAAGGAGCGTAAATTTATGGCCTTCCAAGGCTCTGATCACTTTCTTGTTGTCAAAAGAACCCGCCCTTTTGACGGCATCAGCATATTGAAAAACGTCTACCCAAGCAGTTGCGGCCGCGTTGCCCGGTTTTTTGTTATATGCTTTTTCAAAAGCTTCAACAAATTCCCGGGAGCCTGCATACTTCTCCGAAAGACCGTGATACCAGCACATGGAAGTAATGATGCCCTGCATTATTTCAGCACCAACGCCATGGGCCATATGAAGCTCCATCAGGGGCACGACCACCGCCATATTCTCCCGAAGTTTGAGCTTGGTAACCTGTTTCAGGCAATTGACCATGTCGGCACCGAAGTGGACAAGCACCAGGACATCCGGTTTGGCTTTTTTGGCTTTTAAGAGGGCTGAAATAAAGCTCTTGGAACCCAGCTTCGTGGGAATATTGAGCACGGTGGTACATCCTGCCTTTTCGACCACATTCTGCACCGATTTTTGCACCGTTTGGCCCCAGGTGTAATCTGCGTATATGAAGGCGTACTTTGCATCAGTCCCAAATTTGTCGACAAGGGTTTGGGCCATGGCTTTAGCGGTCTGATGACCGTTATTGTACCAGCGGAAACTATGTCGGTGAGCGTTTTTGCCGGTCGTTGCATTGGAATGTGTCAAGCCGGCCATAAAAACCACTCCAGCCTTCTGGCATTCTTCTCCCTGGGCGATGGCCACCGACGAGCTCGAGCCGCCCGTAATCATTACAGCGCCATCGGCGATCAGGGCCTTGGCATTTTCACGTGCCGCATTTGCATTGGTTTTAGTGTCTTTGACCGAATAGACCACTTTCTTGCCCAGTATACCGCCATTTTCATTTATCTTTCCGATGGCTAGCTTGTAAGCCTTGAGTTGATCTTCGCCTTGCTTGGCATAGGCGCCGGAAAGCGGTACATTGAGACCGAACATGACGGTATCCTCGGCAAATCCAGGGATCACCATCAAAAGGATGAGACCAAAAACGCCTGCGATAATTGTTGCATTAGTCCTAAATCGTTTCATAATTAATCTCCTTAAAGCTTATTTTGGACGAGACACCAAATTTAGTCGCTGCTTTATTTCTGCAGCCGGTCATGAAGGCAAGAATTTTCGATTCAGAAGGAGTCGGTGTGCAAGTTATGAGGGCAGATTCCGTTGAGATGTAGCAAAGCATTACGAAGCAATATTTATACCAAACAAACCAGCGGCATTCTTTGAATTTCGAGTTCAAACTAAATCACTATAAATTCCAGCTCCTTATCGAACAAATCGTGAAGCGCCTTGGCTAGGAATAGATGAAATATAGTTCAATACTTTGACTCATTGAATGAAGTTAAAAAGATTGTATTTTTTATTAATTATATTAAAATCAGGCAATTAAGAAATACAGTCAATAATGTGACAAAACCTAACCCGGAGAAGCCGGAATTGAAGATTGAGGTTTGAGTTAGGGTGCATTCGAAATAACACTTGGCTTGACGTTTCTCATTAAATATTTACGTTTTAACTACAATGTGGCATTTCCACGTGCCTGACTCTGTCGATCGGCAAGATCGCAGATCTTTCCAAAGGAATGCCGCACATCTCAAACAGATGTCGTCTCGCATCTGACTTTCGCCCTCCAAATTTGTTACGATTCTTTGCAGGAGGATTGCAAAATGGCCGATTACCATCCACAAACAGTTCGGGGTCTCGACGAAGATGCCACCGTGCGGGCCATTTTAGAGGGAACCGCCACGGCAACCGGCGCACGGTTCTTTGCCGCCCTGGTGGAAAACCTTTCTAATGTTTTGGATACCTACAGTTCCTGGGTCACGGAGTATATCGAACAATCCCGCCAGCTGCGCGTGCTGGCTTTTTGGGCCGACGGGCAGTTGGAGGAGGAATTTCGACTCCAAATCAAGGGAACCCCTTGTGAAGCCGTCATCAAAAACGCCGACCTAGTTCATTATCCTGACAACATTGTCGAATTGTTCCCGGACAACGACACCATCAAATTTTTCTCCGCGGTCAGCTATATGGGGGTGCCGTTGCTGGACTCCAATGGTCGCGTCATCGGAAATCTGGCTGTCATGGATAATCAGCCGATGCCCGAGGAGCCGCGCTCCCAGGTGCTTTTCCGCATTTTTGCTGCCCGGGCGGCGGCCGAACTGCAGCGCATTCAGGCCGAAGCCGAAATCGGCAAACGCGAGGAAAAGTACCGGCGGATTGTGGAGACGGCCGGCGAGAGCTTTATTTTGATGGATCGGAATTTAGTCATAACGGACGTGAATAACGCCTTCTGCAAATTGATCGGGGCCCGCCGGGAGGCAATCATCGGCACAAGCGCCCTGGAATTCGCAACTCCGGATTTCCGGCAATTCATCGAGACCAATCGGCGAGAGATCCTGTCCGGCGAGAACAAGGATTTTGAAGGCACCGTGGCTTCCAAAAGCGGTCGAGATATTCCGGTATTGATACACGGCAATGTCCTGCGGGATGATCAGGGCGACATCATCGGCAATATGGCCTTCATCACCGATTTGTCCGAACAGAAGAAGTCTTTGACGCTGGCCGGCGAAATCCAAAAAAGCCTTCTGCCTCAAAACTCTCTCCAAATACAGGGCCTCGACATTGCCGGACGGACGGCGGCCTGCGATGAAATCGGCGGTGACTATTTCGATTTCATACAGGGGCAGGAATGTTCCAACAATCATTTCAGTGCCGTGGTCGGCGATGTCACCGGCCATGGGGTGGACGCAGCTCTGCTGATGACGACCGCCCGGGCGCTGCTGCGCATGCGGGCTTCGCAATGTGGCGGAATATCCCAGATCGTCACAGAGATGAATCGCCAGTTGTCATTAGATTTTGCTGATACCGGTCGCTTCATGACGCTCTTTTATGCGAGCCTCGACCCGCAGAATTGTTCAATTGAATGGGTGCGGGCCGGTCACGATCCGGCGGTCATCTATGATCCGAATCAGGATACTTTCGAAGAATTGGCCGGCGCCGGCCTGGCTCTGGGAGTGGATGAAAATTTTGTATTTGGAGAATACTGCAAATCAGATTTGACTCCCGGACAGATAATTGCCATCGGCACCGACGGGATATGGGAGACGTTCAATAAAGATGGCCGGATGTTCGGCAAAAAGCGTTTTCGCAACATCATTCGCGAAAATGCACATTTGACGGCCAATCAAATTATCGATGCGGTTTATCAAAATTTGAAGGACTATGCGTTGGGCCTCAAGCAGGCCGACGATATCACACTGGTGATCATCAAAGTCGACGTCCCGCCCGATTTCAGTGCGGATTAGCATTTAAATTTTTTACTGGAAGGCTCGCCAGTCGGAAGAGGAGTATGGGGCAATGCGGCAGACAGCATAGCGTGGAGAATAGAAGGTGGGAAAATCAAATCCGATTTAACTTTTCGCCCCTGTATATTTTAAAGAAATCGAGCAAAGCAGAATTAACCACGGCAATTACCTTGCTTATCCCTGTCTACTAAACAGACTCTATCGGTGGTCCTCTCCACAATCGTTTAAACACCTTAATCAAGGAACAGCCCCATGACAGAGCGAGGTTTTAAACGTAAACTTGCAGGTATCCTCAGTGCTGATGCTGAAGGCTATAGTCGCCATATGGGCGAAGATGAGGAAGCGACCATCCAAACTTTAACTGCTTACCGTGCGGCAATGGCTGTCCTTATACAGGAGTATAGAGGCCGGGTTGTGGATGCCCCAGGAGACAACTTGTTGGCCGAATTTGCCAGTGTGGTAGATGCCGCAGACTGCGCTGTAGCGATCCAGCGGCAGCTATCCAAACTAAACTCGAGTAGACCGGCAGATCGTAAGATGCAATTTCGTATCGGCGTCAATCTCGGCGACGTGGTGGAGGAAGGAGATAGGATTTACGGCGATGGGATTAATATTGCCGCGCGCATAGAGGGAATGGCCGCGGGAGGAGGCATTTGTATTTCAAGATCTGCGTATGAGCAGGTAAAATCTAAACTGAATCTGGGGTATAAATATTTGGGCGAACACACAGTAAAAAATATTGCAGAACCTGTTTCGGTGTACCAGGTGCTAATGGAGCCGGGATCCGCCGGCAAGATAATCGGTGAAAGAAGAATAAGGCTGACACGCTGGCATTGGGCTGCCTTGGCTGCTGTGGTCCTGGTGTTCTGGACTGCAGGACCGGTTGTCTGGAATATATATATGCCCTTTACTACATCTTCTAGAAATGCCATTTCACCGGGGGAGACCCTGCCAACTCTGTCTAACAAAGCTTCCATTGCTGTGCTGCCGTTTACAAACCTCGGTGGAGACTCCGAACAAGAATATTTCAGCGACGGAATCACCAACGACGTCATCACCGACCTCTCGAAATTCAGCGGATTGTTAATTATTGCCAGCAACACCGTGTTCACTTATAAAGGCGAGCCGGTAAAGGCAACAAAAGTAGGCCGTGAGCTTGGGGTGCGGTATGTGGTCGAAGGCAGCGTTCAGAGAGCAGGAGCTAAAATCCGCATCAACGCCCAACTCATTGACGCAGATACCGGCCATCATCTCTGGGCTGAGCGCTATGAGCGGAGCTTGAAAGATATTTTTGCACTGCAGAACGAGATCGTGCAAACGATCGTGGCAACGCTGGCCATCAAGGTTGACGAGGAAGAGATAACCCGTGCGATGCGCAAAGACACAACCAGCTTGGAAGCCTATGACTACGTTATGCGCGGATGGCAATATATTGCACTCAGAACGCGTTCGGCAAATGTCAAAGCGAAAGAAATGTTCCGAAAAGCAATCGAGCTCGACCCCGCTTACAGCGACGCCTATCGGGCTTTAGGCTGGGCCCAATTTAACAATGCTACTTTCGGATGGACCGAGTTCATCTCTCAGTCCATGCAACAGGCACAAGATCTTGCGAAGAAAGCATTGAGTATTGATGGATCCAACGCCGGATCTCATGCATTACTTGGAACGTGTTATCTTTACCAGGGAGAATACGATCTTGCAATCAGCGAATTGCGCCGCGCGATTGAGCTTAACCCCAACGACCCATACGGCTATCACTCCCTGGGTATGGGATTGCTTTATGCAGGTTTTACGGATGATGCCATAAATGCGTTGGAAATTACATTGCGCTTAAATCCAAATACCATCTCGGGAAGTTTTTTTTTCTTAGGGCTGGGGTACTATCTAACAGGACGATATGACGATGCCATAAGGGTCCTAAAACAAGGCTTGAGTCGAGAGCAAAATTTCGCAGAATCCCATGCGACACTTGCCGCCAGCTATGCCCAGGCAGGTCGGTTCGACGATGCTAGGGTCGCGGCTAAACGGGTCCTTATGATCCAACCAAATTTTGAGATTGACTCTTACGGCACTGCTTTTCGCAATTCTTCAGACCGTGACCGCATCAGAGATGGCCTTCGTAAAGCGGGACTTAAATGATAACGTAAAATTTAAAAAGCGGCTCTCATTGAACTAGATATCTATCCCCATCAATTGTGTTCGTCACGTTTGGCCCAATTCTCGGCGGCCTTATTAACTGTCATTTCAGGGGATCTAAAAAGAATACTCATTTTGCTCGAAGTCAAATAAAGTTTTTGATCAACTATCTTGAATGCCTCGGGATTTACGTCGGCAACCTTGCCGTCGTAGAACGCTACGGTGCTAGTTCAGTAACCTCCGTATTGCGGCGCATAGCGGTCCGGATCCGCCGCAAACAGATCACGGTTTTCAGCACTCGCAAAGTGCCACGTGGCATCGTTCCAGTCGTATGAGAACTCGCTTTTGCCCATCACTGCACGGTTTTCGGTATGATAGGCGACCGTATCATAACCATGGATTGCTATACCAAACGTTTGGTTAATCTTATCAAATGCTAAGACTAGTGGGGTTCCGATAATTAGCAATGCTATAACCAGAACTCCTTTGAAATACCATTCTTTCATCTCTGAGATGGATACCAGCATGCTGAGCCTCCTGTTATTCGGCCCGCAAAAAGTGTATTTGCGCCTGGAGTATGGGACCAATTCATTTTTGGATAATTAAATTGTCAGCAAATATCCGAAACTCGGATCGCGCATGCAATGGAAAGATTCAACTTGGGTTTTCGGATAGGTCAAATGCCTGAATTTAATTAACAAAAGACTGGAACTACAAATTGGGTCATCTCTTTGCGAGTTCCATTTAAATGCAAAATGCCACAATGTGACATAGATGTCAATAAATTTTGGAGCGGTTTTTTTGTTAATACCTGAATTTTACAGGCAATTGTCCCAGACTGAAAATTGGGTCAAGTGCCATAGTTGTGTGAGGGGGCGATTGTTACTTGAAATTTCAGGCCAGCGTCAGTATACGAAATCACTTATACGATTAGGGTCATGATAACGGCATAAATTAGATATCATCTTTCCAAGAACGCCTCCACTAGCCCGGCAACTTCATTCAACTGATCCGGCGCAAACCACTGAATTCGCGGTTCGGCACCGAACCAGGTGAACTGGCGCTTGGCAAAGCGCCGGGTGTCGCGCTTGAGCGTTCGAACACACTCATCCCAAGGCACATTGTCCTCGAGGAATTCGGCCACATGACGATAGCCGATGGATTGCATCGATTTCAACTCCGGCGAGTAGCCCATGTCCAGGAGTCTTTTTACTTCGTCCACTAGCCCTGCCCCAATCATCAAATCGACCCGCTTGTCGATCCTTTCATAGAGTTTGGCGCGATTCATTTGCAACCCGATTTTAAGCGCCGAATATGGGTCGTCTTCAAATCCGTGGTCCTGATGCAGATCGGAGATTGATTTACCGGTAGTCTCAATGGTTTCCAGCGCCCTGACAATCCGATAGACGTCATTGGGATGTAACCGGTCGGCTGAGGCCGGATCCATCTCCTGCAGGCGCTCGTAAAGCAAAAGACTGCCTTTTTCTGCGGCCTCCTGTCTCAGGCGGTTTCTGACCTGGGGATCAACCGGTTGCGCTTGAAAAAGGCCGTGCAGCAGCGCTTTGATGTAAAGTCCGGTCCCGCCGACGACAAAGGGTAATCGTCCTCGCGTGATGATTTCCGCGATCCGCTCCCGCGCCAGCTCGGAAAACCGAACCGCATCAAAATCTTCATCCGGATCGACGATGTCGATCATATGGTGCGGAATCTGCGCCAGTTCCACCGGGGTGGGCTTGGCGGTGCCGATATCCATATTCCGGTAAATTTGCATGGAATCGGCACTGATGATTTCCCCGCCCAGCTTTTCTGCCAGTTCAATGCCGACCGAGGTCTTGCCGATGCCGGTCGCACCGCAGATCACGACGATTTTGGGTTTGGGAAATGATGAACTCATAATCGAATGAACATAGCGGATAATAGCTAATGATATTTGGAAATTTCAGCCGCAGACGCTCGCAGACAAACGCAGACACTATAACCCAAACCGTAAAGAATTGCCACCAAGGCACTAAGACACAAATGTTAATGTTTAAAATATTTCAACTTGGTGTCTTCGTGTCTTGGTGGCAAAATTATTGTTTGCTGATACCTTGGCTAATATGGGTCGGCGGCAATTTCCGATTCTGCGCAGGCGAGGATAAACGTTGCCCCTACAAACGTGGCTTTATCCTTTATGTCCAAATGGGCTTCCAGCAAGGCTGACTTTCTAAATTAGATAGGATTCCTTCTAACCCAATAACAAATAACAAATAACTAATACCCAGGCGGAAAGGTTTTCAGTTCAAATCAGCTTGCGGATCGACAGGTAAACGAATTCATCGAATTACTCCTCGACAACAACCCGCCTAACATGGCACTGCCCGCACATCAGTGGTCCTTTTTTCTGTTCTTTGTGGCAGCCCTTACAATTGTCATGAAAGGCATTCATCAGGGCCGGCTTTTTGCCGGATTGCGCCAACTCGTGACAATCCGAGCATTGCTGGTCTTCGGATGATTCATCATCCACCAGTTCTCCATGGTCATCGTATACGTGGTGACACACATAACACTCGTCTAGCCTGGCTAATTCATTGTGTTCATCGTGTCGAAATACAGCCGGCGGTCGCCGCGGTTTGACAAATGCATCCGCGCTGACAAACTGCATATCTTCCTGGGAATGGGCCGAGATCAAAAAAATAGAACATGCAGCTGTCACGATAAAAGTAAATAAGATTTTTCTATTCATCCAACAATGCTCCGATACTGAATCTGACTGATGCTAAAATTCACTTGCAACGAGTAATCACGAAAGCACGAAAGTACGAAAACACGAAAAGAAAACGACACAATTTTCGTGCTTTCTATATTTCGTGTTTTCGTGATGACGCTTCTTTTATACCGGATCATAAACCCCATTGCAACCCGGTTCGTGTATTTCCAATCATATCAAATTACTATGGTATCTGAAATTTCCTGTACCTTATCTCTGATAATACACAAATTTTTGGACCATCATAGGTGTGTATCCAAATAATTTTTGTGTTAAAAATAAATTATACTAAATAATATTAAATAT
>Ga0209146_1000267_pt1 | contig 16113 bp, 6 predicted proteins | sample WorMetLIZAISLAND_2_FD_187402 | JGI IMG/M metagenome (GOLD analysis project Ga0209146, IMG submission 187402) | Marine gutless worms symbiont microbial communities from Max Planck institute for Marine Microbiology, Germany - Olavius geniculatus... | ecosystem: Host-associated > Annelida >...
ATATAATATTATGACTGTACATAGCACAGTATTAAGCATCTGAGGAGCTTTCATCTGTGTCATAATGCTTAGTCATGTCACTAGTCGGCAGCTAGTAGATAATCACAATACATTTCCACTGCATTGCTCATTCTATACGTAGATTGATACTGACTTTATGCCGTTGAGCATTTCTGTGCTGAGTTCATATTTCTCCAGTGTAAGATGTTATTCCAGGAGTAGATTCAAACTGAGTTTATTCATTCAGATTCACTGTATTCCATCATGCTATTTGTTGAAAGCAAGCAGAATGCTGATATTTTCTTTGCTGTTAGCTACAGACGCATTTACATGCAGCATGCTTATTGCATCATGCTTCAGTGCCTCAAGATGCTGTTGGTTCAGTAACAGGATTGGTATTGGTTCTCTATAGCTCTACTCCAATTTTTGGGGAACCCAGTCTGATTTAGAGTAACACCTCATAAAATTTGTTGTTAAACAAAAATTGAAGGTAGTAATATGGTAGTCATATTTTACTGGACCCACAAATGATGGACTATTGTATCTGTTTTATTCGTACCATACTGGTAAAGTTTGTGCAATTAATGTTGAATTTTTTTTGGTGTTTTTGCCCGCATTGCAAGATGTACGGTAATGGTCTGCATTGTGGCAGTAGCCTAGTGTGTTTTCATTGTTCATAGTTACTTATAATGCTTCTCTGTATTTTAGTGTTAATAACAATGTTTTATTGACTAACTGTTTCAGAGTGTTGCCGTCATTACAGCTGATGTATTGTATAACCGATAACAATAGATGGATCAGTCTAAAGCTTGAACACATTTGGCGTTGACTGTTGAGTATGTTCTTGTTAGTATTACTTTAAATATGCTGATTGTTATTATATAATACTTATTGGTTCAGTATTGCTTAATTCAGTGTTATAGACGTTATAGTTCAGCAATTGCTAGAGGCAGAGTGAAATTTTGCACACATTTTCGTATTTCTTAATTAAACATTGCTTCTGATAATCAAAAATGCAGTATGCATAGTTCTTGTTGGGCACTTTTGGGGACACTTTCGAACATAACTGGGAGTAACTCTGAAAATGGCAAGTTTTATATGTTGTTAATTACTTCTATGTTTCACAGGTTTGAAGTTAGCTGTGCTGTGTTTATGCCTGTTAATGTGCACATTTATTGTGTACATTGGTGTATGTGGCTGATTTTATCTGAAACACACGGATCATTGGAAAAATATACAGTAGAAATTTTGACCTCATCTGATGAAGCACATTTTATGTAATTCACTTGCAACTACCCGAGCTATTAGGCAACAGTTTTTTATGAATGTCTGCATATAACTTGCATTGCTCAGTGTATAGTTTTTTTTACTAGAATTTGTCAGAAGGATAATCCCGAGTTTCATTCCTACTGATTGCAGTTTTTATTTGGTTCGTTTGAACCACTTTTTATCAAGAATGCTCAGTGGATACACATAAGCCTACCACATGTAAGCGTTAGAGTGTTTAGTTGTATTTCTTTCATTTAGAGTACCTCGTAGACCTTCATTCGTAAATTGACTTCTTTTCCGAGTTTCCTGTACTGTACGTCGTAGTTTCCGTTGTGCTTGGTAGTTACATGTTCTGTGATACTGTTACATAGCTGATTAACTTCTATGATACAGCAAATGAGCACATGTCAGTCATGTGTCTCTCCTTTATGCTGGTTTTCACGGCGCCGGAACATGTGTCACTAGTTTCTGAACGACCAAAATCTGCTTACTTGTAACAGACAGTTAGATGTAGGCAAGGCTGACGTATGATGACGTAAAATATGCATATGTTTTTCCTTTTCTACAGATCAGAAAAATATGGTAAGAAGTGTAACAACAACTCTATAAGCAAGATGTTGTGTACCACCAGTACTTGTTGTGAAGTGAAAGTGCCATTAATAATTTGCATCACGTCTCACAAATCGATACAAAAATTGCTTTTTGCAGAAATATAAATCAGTGTCGTCGGTCAGTTTGTGTTGTGGTGGTTTATGGTGTCATATGTGCTTGTACCAGTGACTTTGAATAGGCCGCCATTACTCTTATTCTAGTTTTACCATTCAATGAGTGACCAGTGAAATATTGACGCTTGTTGTATTTTGTACCCAGATTCTGCCAGTGGTGATGTTGCATTAAGCCCGAATTCCATTACGGCGACTTTGCGAAGTCGTGGACACAAATCATGGAAGTTCGCGACACAAATCACGTCGCCGACTTTCGCCGTGTATTGTAACGGACTAACTTGCAACTGGTTTGTCGCGGACTTGTCACGGACTTTGTCGCAAACATCTCAACATGTCGAGATGGTTTGTGTCCACGACTTTCCTCGCGGGGAAGTTTCGGTGAAAGTCGGCGTAATGGAATTAGGGCTTTATACTGTTCGTTAACTGTTGCTTATTGCGTCATGTGTTCAAGATACTTGAGTATTTCAGCGTGGTCTAGGTTTATATGCGATGCTGGCCCATTATGCGGCCCTCCGCCTCCCCCGTACCTTTGACTTTTTTGGCTGAAAATTAGCACCCCGGTTACTAGGATATACCTATATCGCACATGCAGACAGACCATGCAGAGGTGCGAACAAAACGCGCTATGCGGCCTGTAAGGACGGCCGTATATAATAAGCACTGTGTAAAGTGCAGACTGTGGCATTGGTCGGCAAATGGACTATGGGTTAGGAATAGGAACTGTGTGGCCACTAACCTGGATAATGTGTAAAAGTCATGGTCTCAGAGAATTTCAAATTGGTCAGGAAAAAGTCAAGGAAAACTGGAAAAGAGTGAATGTAGGCTATAAACATCATGCATATTTCCAGTATAGTCCTGCGGTTCTTATTTCACAATTTCTTTTAAAAATTCGCTGCTGTTACAGCAGTAGCCACGGTTTATTAAGTAATGAATCTTGAAAGCACAGGGGCTGTTTAAATTGATGTGAAGCAATGACTGACGACCGTAGCGTAAACGGTACATCGATGAATCTTTGCCTGTCCTATTGGAACAGTCAGGGGAAAGTCGGGGAATTTCATTCGGTGTGAAAACTGGAAAGTGGTCACTGCCTGTGGTTATTCTGCCTGTATGGGTGTGTGGTCTGAAGGCGCCCTAGCTCTCAGAAAAAAATAAGTTCACTGCAATTTCCGGAAATGTGGCTGTCCTCTAACGGCATCGAGCTTCTTTCTTTGGCCCATTACAACGTGCGTTGCTCGAGTGGTGTCTGTGTGGTCTCAAATGGGCGCTGCGCTGGCGTGTGCTATTGTGCAAGAATATTACTCCACGCCGGAGTGACCGACCGATACATCACGTGCTGTCTCTGTCCTCCGCAGAGTGATCTATGGATCCAGTCAGTCGTTGCAAGTCTGATGTGCGCGTCTGGGCATATACGTACATGTCGTCGTCTTCAGTCAGTCGCCCGCTGGTACCAGTAATTGTCACGCTGGGCACCTGTGCAGGTGTGATCTTCGCCAACGTCAACGTCGCGGGCGTATGTTCCCACAGCGCCTGCAGTGTGTGATGTGTGGGCTTCCAATGGTGATTGCTCAATAATGCTGAGACTCCCTATATTGAACAGCAGCAGTTGCACATTGGCAGCTGTATCAGTATAGCACAGGCACAGTCAATTATAGGTGTTTATATATAGGTAGGCTTATGAGCTAAACGTTGTATTGGCTTATAATTGAACCGTGTTGTAAATTTCACAGCTTATCAGAGACGCGGGTTTTTACTTCCGTACGAGTTAGTCACGAAGTTTTTTAATGAAATATTTAAATAAGCTTTTTACGGTGCCTATATTCTTCACGTTAAAGCAGCCAGCACCGTTGACAGTGTAGAGTTATAGGCCCTAGTATTGTATTAGACCAGCTAAACACTAACCAGCCGTGTTCACTGAGGAAACTACTTAGCTTCACGTAGCTAGCGGCGATTACTCTAGCGAACTGTAATTTATTGTTCAAAGAACGTATAGCGCCTTCTATTTATAACTTGTCCTAATTTTCGCGTCATGACCTTCACGAACTAACGCATATAGGCTTACGTTAACAAGAGGCCCAGCTTTCGCTAGGATAGCCGGCCGTACCAGTTGTCAGTGACCTTCAAGGTCATCCAAGGTCGATGATTTTCATGTCATTTGAAAGCCAATATGCAACTTCCTGTCAATGATCAATAGCAACCTAGGCCCTATCTTGCACCGTTTAGCCACAGTACATCCGTGAAAGACGGCCGGACAGAGAGACGGATAGACGGACGGACGACAACCATGACAACAGCTCGACCGTTATTTAAGTAGGCCTACGGTCGGCTAAGGGCCTAGGCCTACTGTTAAGCAATTCGTGAATTGCCTTTTATGGCATTGCATTTTGGTCAATTTATAAATAAAAATCTGCATTTTTAACATTGTACGTTTGAAGGGTGCATTCAGTCGGAAATCGGAATGCGCTAGTAAAACGTAGGCCTATACTGAGAGAAATACACGATGCCGTTTATCGTTATTCTGCTCAGTTACAGAATGACTCATGAGCAATGCGAGTGGGACGGTTTGTCGATCGTTGATGGCATTGATAGGGACGAATGTGTCGTGTGACCAGCTGCTGCTGCAGTGCAAGGTGAGTGACGCACGCTGCACGGTGCTGACTAGCTGTCGCACAGGTCGCCAAACGGGCCTCAACGCACCGGCGCTCGGATACACACGGCCATGCTGCGCCTTTCATCGGCGAAGTTGATCTCTCGCACAGGACTGCGACCGAATGGGGACTCGTGTCGATAATGGATTAGCTATAGCTGTAATTTTAGCTCTGGGTGTCTGGGATTCGGGTTCGCCATTCCGAGCGGCCGCAAAATTCTTCTTCTTAGGTGTACGGTCAAACTTCAACAAGTTGAAGGCTCCAGACCAGTAGTGGTTGTGGACATGCCGGCAGTCTTGAGTGCAGAAAAACCATGAAAGATGTCCAGGTGCAGAGTCGAACTGAGTGCTAATTAAAATAGAGATGTGTCTCTGGCTTTTCACGGAAGGGTCACGACTCCCTTTCACCAGAATCGGTGGAGTACCTCGACCTCCCAGAATGCGACGACGACGAAACTGTACTTTATTAAACGCTAGACTAACTCTAACACTGGCCCTAATCCTGTCCCTAATCGTGGCGGTCTGACGGAATGGCGGACACCGGCACCACATCTGCAGTGTGTCTTCATTATACGACTATCCTCGCCATTCCTGCACGCTCGGTTACCCGTTTCTTCAGTCTACAGCAGTAACTGTAGCCCCCGGCATGCACTTGGTCGCGCGCCTTCGTGGAGGTCGAAGTTCAGCCACACAGTGATATAATTCGTAAATTGTTTAGCGAAAGCCACATGTACAAAGACGTACAACTCTTCAGATCTCAGCCTGCTCGCTGTTTAATACACCCACGTGCTGTGTAACCATGTCTGTGTCACATGGGCTACTTTTAGTTTCATGATTATTGCGTCCTTGAAAGTCGCCTTATATAAATTGAGATACAGTGCGCGGATTTGAAGCTGACATACTTGCTTTCGTACACAAAATGCTGCTCTTAGCTACCTAGTTGTGTAAAATAACTAGCTAAAAGTTGAAGTAGGTCGATAAAACTACTGAGTTTTATACATTGAGCATGAAGTTTTATATGCCTAATAATAACGACCATCGAATTAAGTCATTGCTGTAAACGGCTAAACTACGACTTTTGCATTTCACAAGGCAGTGTAGCAACAGTATCAAGGTGAGAAGAGCAAAACTAGGCCTACAGTCATTTGTATCAAGTTATTTCGTGATGTTGCGTGCCAAAAATAATTAAAATCGGCCAATCTTCAACGGAGTTATTCAAAAAATAACATTGGCACAGTATTTTTGGTAGGCTACACGATGCATTATTGTTTTTTAGTCTTTCGTGAGCATAATCGTTTTTAAACTTTTGTGTCCTCACTTTTCATCACGAAAAAAGGGAAAGAAAACGGGGTCATAAGAGAAAGACAGTAGTCCCAGTGTCGGCGATTCGGCTTTGTGTGTCGTCACGTCTACACACAATACGGCGCGTGAACACGAATAGTGAGCGCCGCGTGTGAACTTTGTGAATGGCACTGTGGCGCTGTTGGAGTTATGAATGAACGTTTTTCGTACCGTACTAGTTTTCAGATGTCGCTGATGGTCGTTCGTCCGCCCACGCAACTTGCGCTCGCCGACGAGTGAAATTTATGAATGAACGCGTCGCGGGAGTGGATGAGGGGGTGGGGGATTCATCTTCACGCGTGTCTGCAGTCAGTGAATGGGGCGCTTGAAAAAAACTGCCACGGCCGACTCGAGCGGCGAGAGAACGACCGGTTGGCCGGTGCCCCATTATAGGATCGCCCCCAGAAAAGTCTTCCCGGCCGACAATTTACCGGCAAAAATCCGCTACGACGCGAGTCTGCCGCCGCACGTCGTACCGTTTCAAAGTTATTTCCGGCCGGGGAGACTTTTCTGGGGGCGATCTTATAATGGGGTGACTTTTTTATGGGGCCGGCGATATTTTAATAAGGGGAGACATATAAAATCCGTGATTACCTCTCGCCGGGCGGATTTTTCATGGGCAGATATTTTAACGTGACACCGGCCGGTGTGGCGCCGTGCAAGTTAAACACCCCGGCACGTCAAGGCGACCGACTCAGCAATGCAATAGACGCCAGTCGGCTGCAGCATATTGCCAATGTCGCCTGCCCGGACGGCCATAAAGGCTGTTCGCCCTGCTGCGACCGGAGACACGCACTATATTTAGCCGAGTCGCGGTGAAACTTGAGAAAGTAAACACAGCTATTTGTCTTGGTTGTTCAAACACTCTAACCAGCGTAACTACCATCGTGCTTGGCCGAAATTCGAGTGACATCAAGCTGAATGCAGCTACTACAGATATAACTAGGGCCTATGTCAATTCCCCAAACAAACGGAAATTTCAGTAATGGTACTATACCGCTGCATGATCCACTGTAATAAACTTTCGGCATTACTGATAATCATCAGGTGCACCACCGAGTGTCCGACAATATTTAAACACCAGAGATATACTATGTCTCGGGACCATCATCATCGCAAGTCGGTTGACATAACGACCATACGCGCGCTACTCGAAAATTAGCCCATACAACTGGCTAAACTGCTAAAAGACGCGAGGACTCGACGTAGGCCTACGAAATTGGATAATTGGCTACGAATACCATCGCTACGTGTATTTAAAGCATGAATTCATCAGACTTAATATCGGTCTTGTACTTGACATTTCAGTCTTGTGTACCAATGCTGCAAGGCACAAGCTGCGTCGTATAGCACTGCGTTCAGAAGCTCCGAAGAATCGCAAATCGCTAATTAGCCTGCAGTCTCTTTTTCTTTGTGCGTCAGCCGTCAGCTAGCTTAATTCGTCGTTCAATACAAAGTTTCGTTGAATATATGACGCTCGTGCACAATATACGCCAGAAAACTAGACTCACTGCGAAGTCACAAAAGTGCAGTGTATCATCTGTATATAAGGCTTATACCTGAGTAAGTAAGTAAGTAAGTAAGTAGATTTACGCGGCGCACATGAGATGGTCAGACATCACTCAAGTGTATGTGAACATCGGACGTCAAACGTCTGTGATGGTGGAATAACGCAGCGTCTGAATTCAGTGCTGCATGTGTGCACAGACAGGCGCTCGGTGTTGAAGTTTCACAGTTGGGTGACATCACGTCAACACGTCACGGCTTCAAACGCTGGTTGCGTCCCTGCCGTGCTGTTCAAACTTGATCCGTGTGAAAATCTGAGCTTTAGGCATAGGCCCTTGCCGCGTCAACATTAGTCTGTGCATTATTGCGCAATATAAATCCCACATCAAATTGTCCATTTTCCTGTCCATCATAAATGATCATTTGTTGCACATTTTAGCATCATATGGGCTGAAACCGCAACTGCTTTACTTCAAAAAAAAAATTAAAACCTTTGGAGTTTTACGAGTCGGTTATACAGGAGGCCTGCTGTGCAAATTTTGGAAAAAGTAAAATTTTCTCAAACGGACGACCCCTTAGCAACATCTGACCTATTTCATGTCCCGGCCAAGCATGACAATTAAGGGGCTGCATGCAAAATTTTGCCGCTTCACGTCGTGCCGTTACGAAGTTATTTCCGCCCGTAACTGTCAAATTATATAGGAAAGATTTGCAGTTCATTGCACTCATTAAAGTAGGCCATATGTTGTGCAAGACAGGTAAGTACTTGGCACCGTAGATCCATAACGGTGACATAGATGAAGTGTACGAGTCAAGTGCAGTGAGGGGCGCGTAAATGATACGAGTGACAGCAAATTAATCAAACTGACATTCAGCGCGCGCTCTTGACACACAAATTAGCAAAACCATCTTGTCTTCCTTATCGGCGCTAGACATAGTGACCGCTAAAGACACTCCTTTGGGAATGCATACAGTAAGTATCGGTCTCACACGACGTCACGAACGACAATGACAGTCATACACAGTGTCAACAAAACAGGACTGTGCACAGGACAAAGAAAGCAGTTGGAAAATTGTTGCACGTGATCACGGTGATCTTCCGTAAGCTTATACAAGAGCAATAGCGTCCGGTTCTATGGCACTGTGCACACAACTGTCAATAGGCTAAATACTCAGTAAAATGACAGCCAGTTAAGAGTTCACGTCATTATGATCGACGAATCGAATAGGCCTATGTAGGCTATTATGCTTGACAAGCACCCTGAAGACCTTGACGTCCAAGAATGAGCTTAACTGCATGAGCGTTTTTACCTTTCGTTCGTTGCCATTTTCACATCTTTCGCCCTTCACAGTCATTGATCAATCTTTCTTCACTTGCCAACATTTATTTTGTTCTCCTAGAATATACTAATAGGCCTAAACGTTTCGCTGACAATATGTGACTGCGGTCAGATATACTCTCAGCAAAACGTTTAGGTTTATTAGTTACACTGTTCACACACTGAGAAAAAAATTAAATGCATGCAAAGAAATGAGCTATAGCAACCCACACTAAATGCGCACTGTCAAACTAGCTTAGCCAATATTAGGCTACGTCAAGCCGTCTTCGTTTTAATGCCAGTATAATACATGAACAGTGCAGTCTTTCATCGACTCATGAAATGGTTCAGAATTCAACGTAAACGACCAGCATCCGGGTTCTTTGCTAATCGACTTCCTGTCAGTGTCAGCAGCGCACAGAACTAACATGTGTCCACGCCTGATAAGGTGATTTTCAGTAGCCTATAATGTTCCTATCATCTTCATCATCATTGACCACACACACTGAGCACTGACGTCTGTGTATACTTAAGCGGCACTCGCGCTCCATGGCATCCGTCAGCAGTGTCGTGCTAATAACTGTTTTGGCCGGTGAGCGTGCGTGCGTGCGTGCGAGCGTGCGGTATGGATGTCGCTTCAATTATGAAACTCAAACGGTCGAGGCGGCTGCAGCCGCTGGCATGCTGGGCTGCGAATCTGGACAGAGAACAGAGAAGATAATTTATCCTCAGATGAACACTTATCGTGGCACACATCTCACATCCGGCGCGCGACATCATTGGTCGTCCAAGGGGCGTCATTTAGGGGGAGGGGCTATGGGGGTTTACGAACCTCCCCCAAAGATTTACGATTTTAATTTTCTCTCTGTAAATCGTATCTTTGAAACAGTGTTTCTGCTGCAAGAACGATACGTTGCATAGAGATCCCAAACTTACTGAAACGACCCCGGCTGTCCTACCGACCTGATGACGTCACGGTGTCCATCGACAGCGACCGACAGACCGGCTTCCGGTATCATGGCGGCGCGTCGCAGCATGCTGCGCCGCGATTGGCCGCCGGACGCCGACCAATGAAAACGTGCCACTGGGATCACGTGGGCCTCGGCGGGCGACTGAGGAGCGTGTGAATTAAAGCGAAGGTCTAGCCAGCGAGCCAGTGAGCGAGTGGGCGAGTGGGCGACAGTGGTACGTTGCTGTCCGCTCCGCTATAGACTACCTCAGTGAGCGTCGCTGTCACACGCTGCACGCTGTGCCTGTCAACCATTCAGTCAGTTCATCCTCGGCTGCTGCCTGTGTTACTTCTGGCATCGTCCAGAAAAAAAACACGACCGACCAGCATTTAGCGGGTTGACGCTGCTGCATGCGGTCGAGGCATCATAGGTGTGCTTACCTGCCGAGTGACGTCACTTACAGCTCACTCCAGGTGGACACCAGGTGAAGTGAAGTGCCTCGCCGCCGCGAGCAGGGTAGACGGAGGATCCTTCGGTAGATGCTGATCGGACGCTGGCAGAACGCCGTCTTGGAGGACCGGCTGTAGACGTAGGGCCCGTGGCAGCTGACGACCTCCTCTAGGACGATGCCGAGTTACAACGCTGTATGTGGTGCCTCGACGCGCTGTCTGACGCTCAACGGTACTTCATCATTACCACCCATGCCGCTATCCGCAGGTGCGTGCGATTTTTCAAAGAGATCTATATTTTAGCACTATTATTTTATGATTATATGCTATTATGCGTAAAGTCCATGGCTTGTCTATCTCTTTGTCGTCAGACTGCAGTATTGCATTGCTCGGATTCGGTGAGCTTCTCACGGAGATTCTGTACGCTATAAATTAACTTACTTAAAATTTGCTGGGTACTTGTATTGTATAGAATCGTCAAAAAGCAACAAAATAAAAATGTAAATGCAAATGCAATACAGTAGAAGTAAGGAAATAAGTGAGTATAAAAGTAAATTTGTATTGCGCACAATGTCAGCAGGAAATCCCGATGAATCTTAGGCGCAGAAAAGTAGACATGAGTAATATGCTGTTCAGACGGGTTGCATTAGCGATGCAACTGCAGCATTGCATAGGTTAATTATGATCTGCAGTAGCTTAAATCTGTGAATTAGTCAAAGCTAGATGCATGGTGTAATTCAGACGACGTGAACTGAATGTCGCCGCTCACTGGTCAATTGCATGCAGTCAGCGTCTCTTTACGTTTATTGCTGCTGTCCTACGTGCACTGATGACAGTTTTACACAGCATCATCCCATGCCGCTTTCTCGTATACACCTTGGAGATGCTGCAATGCTGGTCATTCGTGGATTAGTTACAATATTAGTATAATTAGGGATCACTGTTGAATATCACTGCCAATTGCAATTGCACATTTGCTGATCGGTTTACAGCAGTGTCAGAAAGTAAGCAAATACTGACGACGAATCGACAGTCTATAAATAGGCCCGTGCGTTTTCTTTATGTCGTATATAATATAGTTTAAGGCGTTGTGCCGCAGGATCTATGTAGGTGACATATATATTATAGCCAGACGGCCTAAAGGTGGGACGATTGTAGAGTTTGTGAGAACGAGTTGTGTGTGTGTGATATATGAATGACACTCCTACGAGTTTCCCATGATTCATTCATTCATGATCACCTGCAGCATGCGGCTGAGAGCGGCCACGCATGACGGACTAGTACAATGTCATTCATATGGGCAGCGAATGCATGCAGTCTATATTATTATAGGTTTATAGTAGTTTATACTCGTCAGTCAAAGAGCAGTGCTTTATATAGCTGCATGTGAATGCTGTCTCCTTGACAGAATGCCTGCTGCCACGCTATCGTGACGCAAGCATGCACTGCAAAACCTTTCTTGCTCGCGACCATCTGTGCTCGCGACCCAGTGGCGCAGGCGCTTTGTCTGTCTTGAGTGCACTGTATTCTGCAATGACGACACACAGGACGCTATAGTTGACTATAGTTGAGTTTTTTTAGTTTGTGGGCAGCATTTTGGTAAATAAAAATGTACACGATTTATGTTGCTATTCTGGGAAAGGATTTTTTTCAATTTTCATTTTGTTTAAGCATAGCAGTGTTCGCTGGTATAAGAATCACGCTGCTGAAACGTTGACTTGCAGCAGATAAGCTGCTTATAGTAGGCCTACGACGTCATGGTGTATACCGTCAACGTGCAGGAGCTAGCGGACAGAAAGCGAATGAATCGAGTTCGTAATTGAAACAAGGTCACGACTTGTATACACATATACATACACATGTATAGTGTATGTATGTATACTCAGAACCAGCGCGCGACTTGCCGCTCGAATTTCGACACGTTTGCCAATCGGCTTATAGACCTGTACGAACGACTGCACTCTGAGGAGGCGAGGTGCTTGCTAACGACATGCAAATGTCACCCGTCGACTCGTACTGGGAGCGTTGAAAATGCAGGACCTGACAAAGACGCACCTTCTTCCCGTTCTGCTCTGTTGGCCAGGCAGCGAAGTTTATTTGTTTATTACTGTGATCATGACTATGACTGCTATGTTTTTATTTCGTTCTTTTACGCTTGACTATTTTTATTGCATTGTATATATTGTAAGTATTAGTGTGTTGTCTTTGTATGTATGTATGTATGCCTATGTATGTATAATGTATTATACCAATCCAGCCACTGGCTGCCATACACAATAAACCGTATTATATATAATACAATATCAGGTCGTTGGCCCCTGCATGATTTCAAAACGTGGCGAGACTGCCGGGGGATGAGATAATCAGGCCTACAACAAAAAACAAAACTTTAATATTGCTGATTCTTACACTAAACGAACACAAAAGTATTTTAAACTTATATGCCAAACTTTTACAAGTGCTCAGTGAACGAGAAGGCAACTGCCCCCGTGCGCCCCAACATAAGTAAATAAGTAAAATAACGTCGATTGTGTAGCGCGTAACGTTAACAACCTCTAATGTGCTCACATAGCATGGTCCTGATTATAACTTGTTCACCAATGCAGCAACAGAGTTTGGTCCGCCACTTTTAGGTCCTGCATTTTCAGTCGACCCGCTGCACTGTCGCCGTGTTTGTACGCGCGCGCCGGTGCCGACGTTTACAGCATGCGAAGTTGATCTCTTCTCTAGCGTGATGCGTATTAGCGGCACCCGAAGGACACACGCACGTCCAGTGTTGTCGCTGTTTGCTTTTCACTGCGTGCTCTCATCTTAAGCGGCATTTTAGTCGAGCTTAGGTTGCATTTATATTGCTATATTTTAGTCGCTAAGTCAGTCGACATGTGAAGTCCATTCTGTCGCGATCAAGCAAGACGTTTATATGCATGGCTTCAGTGCTCATTCAGTGTTTTTTGCGCGTACCGATCACATTCTGCAGACTCATCATAGCAAAACGTAATATTGTGATTTGGTAACAAACGTTTGCTTTTGTAGAAAATTCGCTGCAAGTGTACGGTCATCAGCTACTCTGCGTTTTAATTGACTTGTATAGTGACACGCAGTGTAATAGGCCTACCTACTACATTTAAAGCCTGTATTAAAGCGCACTAACTTAGATCAAGCTGGTATCGAATGGAAAATAGCAGAAACGAGACGTCAGTCATCGGTCGTAGGCACCCGAAGGTGCGTTACTGTTAACCCAAAGAGATACGTGAAGACAGACAGATAGCTACGAAAGCGATGCGCGGGCGCATTTGTCAAAGTTGAAAGTGACGCACGTCAGACGATCAAGGAGACGGTGCAGGAGGACAGTGGCGCCTGGGATGGATGATGGGTGAGTGAATCACGGGGTCCATGGATGGGTTGACCTGCGGCGCGCCTAGAAGACACGGACGGACACACGGCTTGTAGTAACGGTAATTGAAGTCAGAAGCGTGTACGGCACAGCAGCAGCGGTCATTAGACGTCGATAATAATGAGAGCTGATTGTCTGCAGTGCATTCATCCAGTTCGCCGAGCCAGGGGCGTCATTTAGGGGGGGGACTGCCAGGACTAGGGAGGGTCAAGGGACCCATTCAAGAATTTGCGATTTCAATTTCTTTCTGACTCTTTGTGAGTCCAACTTTTGCTCCCCAATTGACCTTTACTGTGTAAACTGCACGAAATTTGGCCAGTGTTGATTCTCAGAAAAAAACCATTCAGATTGTTGCCACCAGATGTCACGTTTTAAGGCTGAAATGCACCAAATTCGGGGGACAAGAAAAGGCGGAAGGAAAATGAGGTAAGAGAAAGAGAAGGGAATTAAAGGAGAAAGGAAAGGGAAGAGAGTGAGATCCCCCTAAAGATTTACTGAAATGACGCCAGTGCGCCGGGCTGCAGGGTCAGTGCGCCGCCGGTCGCTCTGGTTCTGCTGCTGATGCAGTGGCGGTCGACGCGTACGTCGTCCTTGGGTTGCGGCGTCCGTACAAAGTGGCCTACTCGGCGGCGGTGAGCGCGACTCTGCATGGCCCCGTCTGATGACAGACACGTCTAGCTCGGCCAATGTCTGACGGCGCGTCCACTTTGTACTGTAGCCGTGGCTAGGATAGCACGAGCCGCTGCTGCTGCTGCTGCAACCCGATACAGCATCGCTTACATCTTCATCTTCGTCACCCATCACCTGCCTCTGTGCATGGCTCTTCTTGAAAGTCGAGTCTGGCGATTACAGCAGTGTGCACGTATTGTTTTATCATTGCTTAATTTATTTCAGTAATCAATCTTACTGTAAGACATTCCCAAGAGAATAATCCAGTTCAGCATCTCCATAATCTATATAGATGGTTAAATGATTAGGCTAATGGTTAAATGCTATAGCTCTTCATAGGAACTTATCTCAGAGCTACGGAGCGTCACCCGTCATATATCACACAGTGTTACCTGCCACCCGACACAGGTGAACGCGATACTCGATTTGCCTACCCAGGAGGGATGGAAGGCTGAGTTGACCTAGCGGCTGGTTACATACCGAGATGGTTTACCTGCCCGCAGGCAGTCACTCATCAAAGTACTAACCCGGCCCAGCGTAGAATAACTTCGTTGATCGGATGAAACGTTACCGCTACGCTAAGCATGAATACGAATTTACTCAGCAGTGTACGAGTTGCGTTCTGTCATTGGCAAAGCTGGCACACTGCTGATGATGCTTCGCACTAAGGCAGGCCTAAATAGCTTCACATAAAAGCAGCAAAAATCGCATGAAGAATGAACGCTGCTTATATATAAAAGTCTTGTCATGACTGCGCCGGCGAACGGCGTAGGCTACTGTACTCGTGCGGAGCGCGGTTAAAAGAGAAGCCTATAGTCTCTATCTGTTAACCATGGTTCGAACTTGCAAGTTGTAAGCAGGCCCTTGACTATTGTCAAGCCCGTCGAGAGGAGGGGGTAAAGAAGTTAGCCCGGGCCCCGCGACGTCTGAGGGCCCCGCCGTCGCTCAAAAGTATAAAATACACCAAAACGCGCCATTACAAAGAAAATTTTTAAAAAATCCTCAGATGGGCCCGCCGAAAATGTTTTCCCCGGGCCCCGCTGTGGCTTTCGACGGACCATGCCCGTGACTCTATTGCTGCTTTTGGGTGACGCTATGCAGTATGCAGCAAAGGAGTGGCGGGCGAATCGTAGCTGCTGAGATCAACGCTTTACACGTTTCGATGCAGATGTTCCAGTCTGCTTCCTGGGCCTATGCAGCGTACTGCAGCGCGCAGTCGTTGCAGCTCTCGTGCGCCTAATCGTCCAAAGACGGCCTTTGATCGTAGTGCACTGTTCTGGTGCGGACACGCCTATAGCTCTCCGTGTCCGTCCTTAGTCCAGTCTGACTGCATTGCCGTCCACTGCAGTGACGTTCCCCTTCCACCTCTCCAGGCAGGCTACTGGTGAACTGCGTGTTTGTGCGCACCGATGCCGACACGCCTAGCAACCGTTCGCACGGCATTAAACGTTGGCCTGCTGCCGGTGGCGCGAAATACTGTCAGTACGTTCTAGCAAGTAATTAGAATTCAGAACAGTCCGGACAAGGCTGTTCACGTTTTTTTGACGCGACTGATTTTTATCGCACCGTCTAAGGGTGGAACATTAGACGTTTAACGTCACGTCAATCCCGGGTAGCTTGCTGAAAGACTGAAGGAGACTCAGGGAAAAAATGAACGTAGATATCGCTTAATTCGGTCCGCTTCATTGAACAAAAATGCAGTTCTCGTTTCTGCAAAATACAACTGTTCAGTCAGCATGATTCACTAACTTATAGCGTCTTGGTATTCAGCATGCGGATTTTTGTCATTTGCTTGCAAACTATATGACATACACCATGACCACTTTCTGATTATTGTACTAAAAACG
>Ga0209146_1000268_pt1 | contig 16081 bp, 14 predicted proteins | sample WorMetLIZAISLAND_2_FD_187402 | JGI IMG/M metagenome (GOLD analysis project Ga0209146, IMG submission 187402) | Marine gutless worms symbiont microbial communities from Max Planck institute for Marine Microbiology, Germany - Olavius geniculatus... | ecosystem: Host-associated > Annelida >...
TACCGAGATGTATGCTCTGATGACGCATAAGAAATATCAATCTCCCCTGAAATCTGGGCCTTGAACCCCGGTCTCATGTGTGGGTAAGGGCCAGCTTTAGAAAAGGGGGAGTCCCAGGTGGAATCGCTTCGCTCTGTTCTTTTTAAAATAAAATCGAGAGAATTCCTTGGTTCGATCCGCCGGCTGATCAATCGACATTCGACATTTGTCACGCTGCAGTTTCTTCTTCGATTTGACCGGTTTCTGTTTGGCCGGCGGCATTGCCGACACCTGACACCTGACACCTGAAACCTATAGCAAGTAGGACTGGCGCACGGTTAATAATCTCCGACCTAGCCCTAAGGATCAAATTTCGACATTGAAATACCTTTTGCTAATCTGCAGCAGATTTTCGAAAAGGATCGGCTTTGATGCCGTAGCGGCGCATAATCTGCTGCAGGGCCTGTCGTTCGAGTCCGCATTGCCGTGCCGCCCGGGTAACGTTGCCACTGTTGGTTTGAAGCAAATAACAAATGTAGCTATGGTTGAAGTCTTTGAGGATCAGCTCCTTGGCTGCTTTGTAAGGCAGGTCCTGAAATGATGCGGATAGCTGAGAGTCGGCCTGCTTGCTGCGGCTCAAATCCACGTCGCCGGGACGTATTTCGTCGCCTGTCGAGTAGAGGATGCCCTGCATCAGGACATTTTCAAGCTCCCGCACATTACCTTCCCAGGGCTGGCTCAAAAATATCTCCATGAGATCGGCGGATATCCTCTTAAACGGCTTGTTCATATTGGCACAATGCTTTTCCAACAGGTGGCCGGCAATCAACGGAATATCTTCCGGATGCTCCCTGAGCGCCGGTGTTTTGATGGGCAGCACGTTTAGGCGATAGAAAAAATCTTCCCTGAATTCACCGGATCTAATTTTTTCCTTCAGATTTTGATTGGTCGATGCGATAATGCGGGCATCGACTGTTATTGACTTCGTGTCGCCCAGGGGCTTGATCTCTTTCTCCTGGAGCACGCGTAAAAGTTTGGTCTGAATGGTGGGACTGATATCTCCGATTTCATCCAGAAAAATCGAGCCGCGGTGGGCTTCCTGAAACAGGCCGATTTTGTCCTGGGCTGCATGAGTGAAAGCGCCCTTCTTATAGCCAAACAGCTCACTTTCCAGGATGGTTTCAGGCAAGGTCGGGCAGTTCACGGCCACGAATCTGTTTTGGCTGCGATTGCTCAGGTTGTGAACAGCGCGGGCGACGAGCTCTTTGCCGGTTCCGGATTCGCCGGTTATCAACACTGTCAGATCCGTATTGGCCACCATTTGAATGGTCTGGTAAAGACGGTTCATGACGGCGCTGTTGCCGACCATTTTCTGGAAGGCGTCCTGGCCCCGACGTTCCAGTTGAAGCCGAACATTCTCCTTGATTAGACGGCTTCTTTCCAGGGCTTTATCCAGGCGGACGAGTATCGTTTCATGATCAAAGGGTTTGGAAATAAAATCGTAGGCACCGTTGCGCATAGCTTCCACGGCGGTTTCCACCCCTCCGAAAGCGGTCATCATGACCACGGTCAAATCCGGATATTCGCCCTTTATCCTTTCAAGCAGCTCCAGCCCGTCCATGCCCGGCATTTTAATATCTGCCAGGACCAGGTCGAATGATTCTTGCGAGAGAATTCGCAATGCTTCCTGGCCGGATGTCGCCGTTTCGATCCGGCATTCCAGGTCCGGTTCCAGGCTGCGCTTCAAAAGCTGCAGCATGTCGATTTCGTCGTCAACGATTAAAATTTCCTTGGTCATTTTTTTATCCTGCTGCGGGCTGGATGACCGGCAAAACGATCGTAAAAGTCGATCCTTCACCGGCTTTGCTTTCCACGAGAATTTCACCGCCATGATTTTTTACGATTCCGTAGCTGACCGAAAGGCCCAAACCGGTGCCCTCCCCGGTGGGTTTGGTCGTAAAAAAAGGATCGAATATTTGGGCCAGGTTCTTTTTTTCGATGCCATACCCGTTGTCTGCAATGCGGACCATCACCTTATGACCGGTGGCATTCAACCAGGTTGAGAGGGACAGTTTGCCGTTGTCGCCGATCGCATGCTTGGCATTCATAATCAGATTCATCAGCACCTGTTTGATCTTCTTTTCATCCAGCAGCATCTGAGGTATGGCGGGATTGTAGTCTTTCTTTATCTCGATATTGTCCAGGCCGGCGTGCTGTTGAATGAAATTCAGGACATCATCCAGCGCTTCATCGATACGAATGACATCTTCGCGGGGTTTGGATGTACGGGCAAAATTCAGCAGGCCTTCGACAATGGATTTGCAGTTGCGCACGTGTTTTTCGATCGTTTTCAAGTCGGCGTATTTTTCGGAATCCCGGTTTTCATTTCGCAGGAGCAGTTGGGTGTAGCCCAGAATGATTCCCATGGGATTGTTGATTTCATGGGCAATCCCGGCCGACAACTGACCGATGGAAGCCAGTTTGTCGGCCTGGGCGATTTGCTCCTCGACCATCCTTCGCTGCTCGATATCTTTGACCAGGAAATGAATGGTATCTCCTTTCTCCGTCACGGCCTTGTCGAGATTGGCACTGACCAGTGATCGGATGCGCCGGTCGTCACTGTGCTTGAGCTGCACTTCGAGATTGGAGACAGATCCGGATTGCTCGATCGCTTCCTGAATTGAACGCCAATCGGAAATATCGGCGAAAAAATCCGCGAATATTCGATCGTACAATGCTTTCCGGTTTTCATCATAACCGAGCATCTTGAACCCTGCCGGATTCATATCCACAATTGAGCCGTCCTTGCGGGTCACCAGCATCATATCCTGGGACACTTCAAAAATCCGGCGAAACTTATGCTCCGAAAGGGCCAGCTCTTCCGTGCGTTCTTCCACCAGATTTTCCAGGTTCTGATTCAGATAAAGCAGTTTATCACGCGTGGACTGCAACGTTTGTCTGTCTTTTTCGATTTGCCGATAAATCCGCCAAACCCTTTCGAAAAACAACGTCACCGAGGCCACGAAAATAAACGTCATGGTGTTAATAGCGCCGCTGAAGGGACCAATGGATGCCCACACATCCGATTTTCCGGCGATTGTCAATATTTGTTTGAGAATATGGCCGGCAGATCTCGATATGGCAAAGCTGGCGAATCCGATGCAAACCAACAGTAGATAAATCCAGATGACATTGTTACGATCGCGCCGCCGCAATTCCCGGACCAGGCCCAGGCACAAAAATGAAAAAATGATCATTAATACCGACCCCAGCAGATCGACAGATCGAATAGGTATGGAGGAGAGGATCATTGGGAATTCGTCCGGTATTGCATATGAATATTTGATAAGAACTTCATGATATCGTGCGCTACATCGGAAAATGAGCTAAAGTTTGAAATGAACTAAATTGAGCTAATCCCGCTTCCAGCAGGACTGTCGATTTTGTTAAAAGAGATAGAGCGCCCTGTCGGGTCGCAGCCGAAGGCGACTTGTGGGGTCGTAGCTCGAAGAGCGAAGCCCCAAGCCTGAAGCGATTCCTTAATTTTAGTCATTCGTTGATTCAACTACATCATTTTGCAAAAACACGAGGTTGAAGTCGTGATAATAGCGACTGCGCAGAATCACCCGGTCTTTGAATCAACCGCACTGGTTTCCTTGAGCCGTTTCAAGCCCAGATAAAGCAAGACCAGGGCCGGTACACACAGCAAATGATCCAGTTTGGCAACGTAGTAAAACAGTTTAATGACGTTGTGACTGTAGGCATCCTCAATTTGAATTTGCCAGGTCCCGACACTTTGCGTTTGAATGATCCTGAACTGATCATCCAGGGCGTGCACCAGAATGGTATCGATATTCCAGAGGATGAAAAACAGGGCAGCATACTGGATGTAGCGCCACCCGGTTTCCTGCACCAGCTTTCTTTCTCGCAGCCAGTAAATGAGTATGCCTATAGAAACAATGAAAAATAGATGGGCAATTTGATGGGCGTAAACGCCTTCGATCCCCCCGTGCCCCTGGGTGGCCAGCGCGTTGCCGGGTGCCATCCAGGACCAGGCCAAAATCGATATAAAAAATAGGATTGGATTAAATCCGGGTTTCATCAATATACCTTTCCGACGGCTAAATTCAATTGATATAAGGATATTTAGGCTCTAGACGGAGTGTGTCAAGCCGCAGATATCCACAGATATTTTCGAATTGATCAATAAGGTAACAGTAACTGAAGCATATAGAAAGATTCTGCCCGCATTGCAAGCATAATGGTGATCACTAGGGATAGAGGAATTGTTGGGCAGGCCGGCTGGCAAGGTGATGAAAATCACTCATTAAATGGCTTTAACTTACATCCAATTATATTCAGCTGAATTAGCTTTCAAAACCAGTTTTGGTTTGCGGATCTGTTGTATCGCGTTGTCCTATATTTTTTTAATTTGACAGAATACCTTAAATCTAATTTCTAAAATCCAAAATCCCAAATATATGAGGATTAATAATCGGAACAACTATTGTAAGTAAAATTTCGAAAGAAAATATGATTTTCACCTGGAATTCCGCCCAATCAGGAAGAGACTTAATCGCTGACAACTACGTCATTCAACTTCATGACCTTCTTGAAGGTGAAAATCATCAGATAAATCAGCACTATCGAGATCACAAACCAGAAAACGGACCCCACCGGCGTGGCCCCGGGATCGGCACCGCCGAATTTGAAGATATAATCCCGCCCAAAGAGTTTGAGCAAATTGCCGGGCTGGTATGCCTCATTGACATAGGCCAGCAACACCAGAATCGGCAGAAACTTGGTGGCGAGACTGAGCATAAATCCTTCAAAAAAGTAGTCGTAGTAGGCCTTGTTAAGCTTGGCGCGATCGATATTTTTGGCCATCAGCCTGGATTTCTCGGAATCCTGGCATTGCAAGGCATCCTGGCGCAGGTTGAACCAGTACTCGAAATCCTGCTTTAATTGTCCGTAGCGTTTGGTCTTGATGATCTTTGTCAGAAACTTGGTAACCAGCACAGTTGCCAACGCAATGGCAAAAATAGCCACCGCCGGTCCCAACACATTTAAAGGACTGACGACGATATCCATAAGGTCTTTAAGATGCTGGACCCCGATAAGAATCTTGAACCACAGCATGTCCATAAATGCATCCATTTGTAAAATCTCCCGTTGACCGGAGCGGAAAGGGAGATTTCGCTCCCTTTCCGCGCACTGTTTTTATACGACCTTTCTGCTAAATCCAGATCTCGATTTTGAAGAACCGGAAAAACAGGAAGAACAAGGTGACCGCCAGTACGATTTTCAGGGTTTTTTCACTGAAAAGCTTCTGGGCGCGGCTGCCGAGCATACCGCCGCAAAATCCACCGATAATGATGCTGATCATCAGCCACAGGTCCGGCAGGTAGCCGTTGATCAGGTAACCGATAAAGGCGCCGATGCTGCTGAAAGACGTTCCAATCAGGGAGATCGGAACGGCCACATACATGGGAAGGGCACCCAGGGTCGTCATGGCCGGTACCAGCAAAAATCCACCGCCGATGCCGAAACTTCTCGAGACGATACCGATACCGAAGCCCAGAAGGCCGAACAGCAACGGATTGATAGTAAACTCTTCACCCCAGAACTTGAAGCGATAGTCGGTCAATCCGGTTTTTACGGCCTCGATGCTGCCCATTTCAACCGAAGTGCCTTCGGCTCTGGCTTTGGCTACCGCATCGTTGAATTTTTTAACCATCGCCTTGATGTTCTTGCGCTTTTCCATCATTTTGGGCGACAGTTCATACAGGGTTTGGATTCCCATGAGCACGACCAGGAGCCCGAGCCATTCTTTGTAGGTTCCCATCGGCAGATATTGAACTGCATATTTGCCCAGCCAGATCGATCCGAGGAAAATGCCGACGCCAAAGGAAATGCCGACGGGCCAGGCCACGCGCCGCTCTTTAACTGCATAGCGGTAAAAGGAACCCAGGGGCGAAAACAGCGTCAACGCCATGTTAGAAGGCCGCAGCACATTGGCCGCATTGATTCCGAGAACACCGGCAGTCTGCACCACCATGACCTGGAAGGCTGCCATGAGCATGCCGCCCGCGGCACCGATCATCGAAAAGTAGGTGCCGACCAGAATGGCTCCGATAATAATCCAGATCGGGTTCATGTAACGACCGCCCAAGCTCAGCCAGAATCCATTCTTGGTGACGTTATAACTGCCGGCGCTTTCACCATTGACGAGTACATCGAATTTGGTGTCCGGCGGGGTATGGCGAAAGGTTTTGAAAGACGCAGTAAATTTCCCGGTATTTTTATCCAGTGAAATCGTCGTACCTTCGTCCCAGTAATTGTTGGAGGTTTGATGGTCTGCCAGAACGCTGCGGGCAAAGATGGTGACTTTGCCGACATTGGTCTTTCCTTGACAATGGTGTTGATGCCATAGCCGCTCTCATGGGCGTACCGGTAGAAATTCCACTGGTCCTCCGATTTAATGGGCCCCAGTACACTTTTGGCCTGCGGGCTCAACTTGTCAAACCCGGCCAGCTTAAAATAAGTTGTTTTATACAGCCCGCGCTTGCCGCCCTGGGTAAAGAAAGACGGCCCACCGAATTTCTTCTGGGTGACTTTTCCGAAAGATTCGGGGGCGCTCGTCAGCATGTAATACAGGGCCGGAATCGAGGAATCTTGATTGAAGCCCTTTTTGGCGGCGTCTTTTTTCAGACGTTTGGTCTCATGCACACCGTCAGTGTCCTTGGGCGCAAACATCTGCTGGCTGGCAATAGCGATAAAAAGGTCCTGACCGGGTGCAATGCTACCCTCGATGGTAACCATGTCGCCGGCTTTGACATCCGCAGCGGAAATGGAAGCTGCCGCCAAAGCGCTGCCCGGAGCGAGCAGAATTGCAGTCAACGCAATAAGCAGAAGACTGTAAAGGGGTAATTTGTTTCTCATCTCTTCCTCCTTTGGATTTTAGTTGTTACATCAGTAGTCATACACAAGCCTCTCTTTCTATTTTATTTTCAAATACTTGGCTGCCAGCAGCGCACCCAGTTCGCTGCAGACGGCACCGATTATAATAAGGGATAATGACAGCGTTGAGCCCAGCAGATTTTCTCCAAAAAAATAATAGGAAAACGTCATCAACAACCCGAGGGTGATGATCGCGGTCAACAGACCGGCGCTCAGCACCCAAGCATGTTTGCGCCGAATGCGCTCCCGACATTTGTCGATCAAAGAATAACCGGTCATGGCCGTGTTGAATGCCAGGATGAATGGAACGATTTTCATCACTTGAAACACATTCAAAATCGCATTCAAAAACACCACCAGGATAAAGGTACCGCAAACGCCGGTGAATACGGCATAAGCGAACTGCCCCGCCAAACTGCGCCTGTCACTTGAAAAAAATTGAATCATTTCCATATCTATATCTCAACCTGGACCAACCGGGATCCAAAAGGAAAAATCAATCACGAAAACACGAAAGGAATACAAAATAAATTTCGTGCTTTCGTGATAAAAAATGTCTTCCAATAGAAAAGCAAAGAAAACCTAAATTAAGCTCTCACCTGATGCGGCCGCTGCCTAGAGAATTTCACCACCTGCTAAGCAAGCAATGTGCCACCAGGAAGTAGGGTTCTGACAAAAGGAGAACGTTTCATCCATCTCGTTCTATTTATCATATAAAATCAGTAGGATATAAATAAAATCCTCTCAGGGTGGTGCCGGTTGCGATCTGAATCTGGAATCCATGAGATATTGTCAACTGCGGCTAAAACTGGACAGCTGAAATCCAGGAATAGTAAATTATCTATTAATTTTAACAAGATAGCTAAGTGCAAAGAAAATTTATCAGTGCAAAGAAAATATTTCACTTTTTGTGTTGCAGGGAGCTTGGCGGGGCGACGACGACCTTTGATTCACAAAATTGAATCTCGATAAGCATCTTGAAATATTACATTTCTAACCACAGCCGTTTTATGATCCATCCCAAACTTTAGATAGTCATGTGGTACAGATATTGCTTTAGGCCGATAGGAGCCACGGTCATATGAAATATTCAACCCATAGTTTCACTATCGAAAATAGAAAATAGACAAGGAGTTGCATGATGAAGGAATCGGTTTACAGTATTTGCGGCATGTGTACCGTCAGATGCCCGATCAAAGTCGATGTAGAAGACGGTGTTGTCAAGTGGATTGAAGGAAATCCCAATGATCCCGGGATGAAAGGCAGACTCTGTGCCAAAGGCTCCGCCGGCCTGGCCATGCTTTATGACTATGAAAGGCCCCAGCAACCCATGATCCGGGAAGGTGAACGCGGGGAAGGCAAGTGGAAAAAAGCCAGCTGGGACGAGGCTCTGGAATATATCTCGCAAAAATTAAAGGCCATTATTGAAGAACATGGCGCCAGAGCTATCACCCTGAGTGACCGTGGCGGACCCTTTCGCGACATCCATCGCAGCTTTTTGCGGGCCATCGGCTCACCCAACTATTTTAATCATGACTGCACCTGCGCCCGCAATGTCCAGCATGCATCCCTATCGCTTTTCGGCTCGGGCCGCAAAACATTTAACTACGACTACGGCAACTGCAAGCACCTCGTTCTTTACGGCCGCAACGTGTTTGAATCCCTGCGCGTCAAGCAATCCAATATCATCATGGATATGCTCGAGCGCGGCGGCAAAATCACCTACATCGATCCCCGGGCTGCCGGCACCGCCATGAAGGCCACCCGCTACTGGGCCGTTCGGCCCGGTACCGATTATGCCCTCAACCTGGGCATCATACACACCGTTCTGCGCGATAAACTCTACGATGCTGAGTTTGTCAATAAATGGGTGGATGGGCTCAAGGAACTGGAGTCTTTTGTGATTCCCTATACGCCGGAATGGGCCGCCCAGGAGACCGGAATCCCCGCCAATGAAATCGTGGCCTTTGCCCATGAAATCGCAGAGGACAGTCCGGCCGTAATATTCCATCCCGGGTGGATGATGGCACGCTACTCGGATTCTTTTTATGCGGTTCGAACCGCTTACATCCTCAATGCGCTGATGGGCGCCTTCGAGACGCCCGGCGGACTGTTCTTCCAGAAAGGCCCGGGTGATGTGGGCGCCAAAGGCCTCAAAGCCCTGCTGGATACCATCCCCAAGCCCGAGGAAAAACGGGTGGACGGCTGCGGCTGGAAGCACAAGCACTTTGATGCCGGCCCGGGCCTGCTGCAATTGCTGTATCCGGCCATTCTCAGTGAGGATCCTTATCCCGTCAAAGCCTACATCGCCTTTCGGCACGATCCGCTACTGTCATTGCCGGATCCGGAAGCCCAGAAAAAAGCCTTGGACAAATTGGACCTGGTGGTGGCGATTGACGCCAACTACAGCGAAACCGGATGGTATGCGGATGTGTTGCTACCGTCGGCCACCTACCTCGAAAAGGCCAGCGCATTGACCACCGGTAAGGGCCTCAAACCCGGATTCGGCATCCGGCAGCAGGCCGTCGAACCCCGCAATGACGCCAAACCTGACTGGTGGATATTCAAATCGCTGGCGGAACGGCTGGGTGCCGGCGAGTATTTCAAATTCGAGGACATGGAAGACTTCTGGGACTGGCAGCTGCAGGATACCGGCATTACCGTGGAGGATCTGAAGAAAAAGGGATCCGTATCGCTGACGGACAAGCCGGTCTGGTGGGATCGCATGCAGGATCTCAAGTTTAAGACGCCATCCAAAAAAATCGAATTCGTATCCAGCCGCCTGGCGGAAAGCGACATCGAATCGTTTAAACCCTATGAAAGCCCCCAACGACCGGATGATGGCTACTACCGCCTGGCTTTCGGACGCAGCCCGGTCCATACCCACGGCCGCACCCAGAACAACCCGGTGCTCAGCGAAATCATGCCTGAAAACCAGCTGTGGATCAATGCCGACGAGGCCGCCAAATTGGGTGTGTCCAACGGCGACCGGGTCCAGGTAACGTCTTCCGACGGCAGTCACTCGGGTACCATCAATGCCTTTGTCACCGAATTCATCCATCCGGAGTCGGTTTTCATGGTTCACGGGTTCGGCCGCAAAGTGCCCTGGCAGACCCGCGGCTACAACAAGGGGCTGGCGGACTACCGTTTCGAAACCGGCCTGCTGGGCGTCTACGATCCGGTCGGGGGAGCCAATTCTCTGCTGGAGTGTTTTGTAAAAGTCGAGAAGGCGGGCGCTTAGTTCTACTGTGTAAGATTATTAGGGGGCTATGCTTACTTAACAAAAAATTGAAATGTTTATCGACAAAATGAACTAAAATTTAAAATGAATCCCGCTGAAAGCGGGACTAAAATTGTGGTATTCTGTCATTTAAATAGAAAAGACAGAGCGAAGCGATTCCTAAATTTTAGTCATTTTAGGCAATTTAGTTCATTTTAGTCATTCGTTTATTAGATTATAACCAATAACTTCTTCCGGAGGAAGCATATGAGTAAGTACTACATATACCAGGACAGCAAACGCTGTATCGGATGCTACAGCTGCGAATCACATTGCAAGACCAAAAATAATCTGCCCATCGGTCCGCGACTGACCCAGATAATATCCGTCGGACCCAGAAAAGTTAACAACCTGCCGCGCATGGCCTACGTGTTTATGCCCTGCTTCCACTGCCAGGATCCCTGGTGCGTGGCGGCCTGTCCAACCGGCGCCATGCAGAAGCGACCGGCTGACGGTATCGTTTTCGTGGATGAAAAGCTCTGTGTGGGCTGCAAGGCCTGCATTACGGCTTGCCCCTGGGGTACCCCCCAATGGAATCCGCAGACCGGCAAGGCTGTCAAATGCGATTTCTGCATGGACCGCGTCGATCAGGGCCTGGAACCGGCCTGTGTGACCAAGTGCATCACTAAATGTTTACATTTCGGTGAGCCTGACGTAAAGAGTAAAACGACGCGCGAAAGGCATGCTCGCTTGGTAGCCGACTTTGACTAACTTAAAAGTTTATTTAAAATGCAATTGGAAATATTCTCGCCAAGCCGCAAAGCTCGCAAAGAAAAAACTTTAAACATCCAGCGACGGGCTTTGCGCTTTGGCGTCTTTGCGTGGTACATATCGGTTTCTTAAAGCAGGATAAGATGAGGTAATAATAAATGCTCGATAAAACTTGTCCGGTCAATGATCTTGCCAGCAGGCTAAGCTCAGCCATAGAATCCGGTCAGCTGACGGATCCCAGAAGCAGACGCCGGGCCGAAGACATCCTGGCGCTTTTGCAGGATGTTGCCTGGGGCAGAGGGGCTGCCGACCATCTGCCGGCAATCGAATCGCTGGCCGTAAAAATAGAAGAACAGGGTAAGGTTCAGTCGTCTAAGAACACCGGCGAAATGGTTCTTACGGCCCTCGAACAGCACCGGGAAGTATTTACCAGCCACATCGACACCCATAACTGCTCCAGCGGAGATTGTGTCAAACTGGCGCCGGCTCCCTGCCAGATGACCTGCCCGGCCGGGCTGGATATTCCGACCTATGTCACCCTGATCGGCCAGGGACGCGATGCGGAGGCCATCGAGGTCATCCGGCAAGACTGCCCTTTCCCGTGGGTATGCGGGCTGGTATGCACCCGGCCCTGCGAGTTTATGTGTGTCCGTGCGCGCATCGACACCCCGATTTCAATCAAAACCCTCAAGGGGTTTGCGGCCGAAAAGGCCATGTCACAGGGCAGCTATGCCAATCCCCCCCAGGCTCCGGCTAAAAATAGAAAGGTTTGCGTGATCGGGGCCGGCCCGGGCGGCATGAGCGCAGCCTACTACCTGGCGTTGAAGGGCTACGCTGTGCGGATCATCGAAGCGCAGTCCGTGGCCGGCGGTATGCTTCTGCTGGGCATTCCGCGTTATCGATTGCCCCGGGAGGTGATCGACCGCGAAGTCGCTATGCTCAAACACCTGGGGGTAGAGTTTCAGTTCAGCACCCGCTTCGGAAGGGACACGACTTTCGAACAATTAAAAGATGAAGGCTTCGAGGCCTTTTTCCTGGCCATCGGGGCCCACAAATCCTTCAAGTTGGGCGTCCCGGGAGAGTCGGATTTTCCCCAGGTCATTGATGCCATCGATTTTTTGCGCGATGTCGCATTGGGAGATCGACAGGTACCCGGACAAAATGCGGTGGTGATTGGCGGCGGCAATGTGGCCATCGATGCCGCCCGCACCTGTTTGCGGTTGGGATCTGAATCAGTAACCCTGGCATACCGTCGGACACGCTCGGAAATGCCGGCCGACGCCGAAGAAATAGAGCAGGCGGAAGAAGAGGGAATTCGGTTTGAGTTCTTGAATATACCGGAGGAGGTCGTCGGCAGCCAGGGCCGGGTGCAAGGATTGAAGTGTCTGCAGGCCCGGCTCGTAACCAAAGAAGGTCAGGACCGCAAATACCCGGTTCCCATCGAGGACAGTGAGTTCGTCATCGATGCGGATGTTATCATTTGTGCCATCGGGCAACAGGTTGATGCCGATTGTATGGCCACGATCGGCGATCTCGATTGGACGCGACGCAAGACCATCAATGTCAACATGGTCACCATGGAAACGTCATTGGCAGGTGTCTTTGCGGCTGGCGACGCCGTTACCGGTCCGGCCACGGTCATCGAAGCCATTGGCGGAGGCAAACGCGCGGCAGAGTCAATCGATCGCTATTTCGAGGGCATACCACAGCCCAAGATGCCGCCGGTGCCGACGCGCCGGGGCCGTATAGACCACCTCGAAGTTGCGGCCAGCAGCAAAATGACGATTAAACGTCCGGTGATGCCGTTGTTGAATATCGACCGCCGGCGCACCACCTTTCAACAGGTCGAACTCGGCTACCCGGAAGACCAGGTCCGCGAAGAAGCCCGCCGCTGCCTGCGCTGTGACATTTGCCTGCGCTGCGGCAAGTGTATTGAGGTCTGCCGGGACAGGATGGGCGTGGACGCGTTGCAAATGGGGTATTTTGACTTTGATCACCCGGTACCGACCGACTTTCGGTCAACCGAAGAACGCTGCATCCTATGCGGTGCCTGCGCCACCAATTGCCCCACCGGCGCCATGCAGATAGAAGACCGGCAGGGGGAAAGGATTTTGTCCCTATGCGGAACCCAGCTCAACCGCAAAAAATTGCTGTATTGTGAAAGCTGCCAGGCAGTACTGGGCCCTCAGCGCTATCTGGATTTTGTTCAGAAAAGAACCAGCAATATCGCCAAGCTGGCCGACGGCCGTCGTCTCTGTGAAACCTGTTCCCGCCAATCCACTGCCAAGCGCAGCATTGAAGATGCACCGGTGAGCAAGGGCTGAGGGCAGAGCGCAGGGCGCATGGCGCAAAGGGCATGGGGCAGAGAGAAGGGAGCAGGGAGCATTGGGTAAAGCCGGATGGACTGAGCTGATAATTTGGGTAGTCAGTCGTCAGTTGTCCGTTGTCAGTTGTGGTTTAACGTGTAACCGGGAGGACAATGGTAATGATGACGTGGCATTTATATTTTGAGATAGCGGGCCAAATTTAGTTTTTACAACAAACAACACACAACGGACGATTGACATTGAGCCTGTTGGCCACAGGGTGTTTTTAAATTACTTATTTTGATAACATCTATTTCTCGCAACCACTAAAAAAGGAGGCTCAATCCATGGTTTTTCGTCGGGGTCAGAAAATAGAAGTATTTCAGAGATCGGATGATGAAAGCTGGGAAAGCTACATGGACGAGTATATCGGTTTGCATGGCATCATCACGGATCCGGATGCCACCATCAACGACCCGGATGCCCTGGTCGAAGTCAGCCTGGAAGGCAAAGGCACCCATCGATTTCCCCAGGATTGTCTGCGTAGACTGGAGGACTGAGTTATCCGTTATTTGTTATTGGGTATTTGTAAACCAGCCTATATACAAAAATAAGGGTAAGGAGTTCATCTATTTTATTTCACCCCCACCCGGCCTCCCCCGTCAAGGGGGAGGAGTTTGACTTCCCGCACCTGGCGGGAGGGATTGAGGGAGGGGGATAAGATGTCAATATCCTTTAAATTGTAGATAGGTCCGCTTGTAAACGAGCAAATAGTGCGGGCCAGAATTAATCGCTGCCAAGTATGGGAATGGCATAAAAGTGTACCTTAACACAGCAAATATTTCTTGTCGTAGTAGAAACTTTTAGGGTCCACCATTAAAACTAGCGGCTTAATGCTGGATTTAGGGTCAAATCAATGAAAGTGCACGACCTTTTTGGGGAAAAAATTCGGCCGGCACATACCATCGCGTTCCATCGAAGCGTTGACACTGCGATTGATGTTATGGTCCGCACGCATGCCACGGCCCTGATTGTCATAAAAAACGAGGAGCCGATCGGCATCTTCACGGAAAGGGACGTATTCCGCTGTTGTGTAAGAAATACGACAACTGATCTGTCTACAATCACCGTGCAAAGTGCCATGACTGAAACCCTGATAACGTCGGATTCCGAAGACAGTGTCGGAAACGCCATTAATGTCATGATGAAAGCCAGGGTCAAGCACTTGCCGGTTGTAGAAGAGAAGCAAGTACTAGGAATGCTTAAATTTGGCGATTTAGTCGAAGTCCAACTTGAATCTCTTGCCGGTGAAATACATCAGTTGCAGGATTATATCGAGGATCTGCATGAGGCGGGATTGGACTGAAGGCAAAACGATTTAAATCCGAAATCCGAAGCACGAAGCACGAAACAAATTCAAATGACAGAAATACCAATGACAAAAACAAAGCCAAACCTATGAAGAAACTAGCGATAAACGCATTGAGTAATTTTGCTCACGACTTCTATCGTTTTGTCTTATCCAATAACCAATAACCAATAACGATTAACTACTTTAGGGCGGGAGAATACATGGTTACAATTACCATCGATGACCGGCAGTACCAGGCCGAAGCCGGCACGCGAGTGCTCGAAGTGGCCCGGGCCAATGATCTGCCGATACCAACGCTTTGCTATCACCCTTCGTTGAGACCTTCGGGATCGTGCCGCCTGTGCGCGGTTGAGGTCGCCGGCCGGTCCAGCGGAAGACAGGTCACCATGCTGGCATGTGTCCTTAAAGTCAAAGACGGGATGGTCGTCAAAACGCAAAGTGAAGCTGTGCGCCGGGCCAGAACCAGAGCCTTCAGGAACTTACTGCAAATGGCACCCCAGGCCCAAAGCATCATCGCATTGGCAAAGTCTTATGATATCGATCCGGGACCGCCCGCCGACGGGTGTGTTCGCTGTCGACTTTGTATTCGGGTTTGCAATGAAATTGTCGGTCCCGGGGCCCTCAAAATGGAAAAAAAAGGCGGGTTGAATTTTGTCGTTCCCATTGAAGGTCTCTGCATCGGTTGCGGCACCTGCGCCAATATCTGCCCGACCAAGGTTATTTTCGTGGACGACCACGAAAATGTCCGGACCATCTCAATTCGCGATGAAGTCATCGGCCGACACCCGCTGGAAAGATGCGAAGGCTGCGGTAAACAGTACGCGACACCTAAATTTCTGGATCACATTCACGAAAGAACTTCTTCTCATACTGAAGTAAAGGACCGGCATAATTATTGTCCGACCTGCGCCAAACTTTTTTCGGACCGCGTCAAAACTGTCAACGACCGGGCTCAGCGGTAGTAAAAAAATGAGCTAGAATTTGAAATGAACTAAAATGAGCTAAAATTTTGGGATCCTGTCATTTTTAAAAGAAAGACAGAGCGCCCTGTCGGGTCGTAGTCCTGCGATACCGCGGGACGAAGCCTGAAGCGATCCATTCATTTTAGTCATTTTAAGAAATTTAGATCATTTTCAGGAATCGTTTAATCTGTAATATCATTTTGCAATGATAAAGCGCTAAATAAGTCAGGTTTATCATCACCCCGGGAGACACTTAATGGCAAGAGTATTAGTATTGGACGATGTATTTGATGCCGTCAATCTCGTAAAGCGAGTTCTGGAAGCGGCCGGCCATAAGGTCTTCGGGTTTACCGACGAAGAAGAAGCGCTTGGTTTTATAAGGGAGAATCAGATCGACCTGGCCATATTAGATATCACCGGGCTGTTGCCCAAATCGAATTTTATTTGCTGACGCCGCCTCACCTTGTGCGCCAAATTTTTGGTTTTTTTCTTAAATATTTTTACAAACGTA
>Ga0209146_1000270_pt1 | contig 16028 bp, 14 predicted proteins | sample WorMetLIZAISLAND_2_FD_187402 | JGI IMG/M metagenome (GOLD analysis project Ga0209146, IMG submission 187402) | Marine gutless worms symbiont microbial communities from Max Planck institute for Marine Microbiology, Germany - Olavius geniculatus... | ecosystem: Host-associated > Annelida >...
TTGTTATTGTTATTGTGCTAAATATTGAAATAAATTTTTCACCATGGTATGCTATGAACGTATTTCTAATCTATATTTGAGGGATAATAGTAATATTTTCCGTGACTGATGTTGTTTCATTTGAGTATTGCCATAATGTACATGCCTCTACTGTGGATGCCACAGGAAAATCGCAGCTGGTACTTTGTTCTTAGTATTTCTCACAAAGTAGCAAGTGCTAAATATTGAGTGCTGATTAAATGTTGATTGTATGAAAATTTGTTGATATTGAAGCAGGATTGTTTGACTTATTCGAAAATGTAACAGGAGTCCAGTTTTTAGACATTGTGTATATGGTACTGAATGCTTTGAAAAATAGGCATTTTTATTCCAGGGGACTTTTCTTTCACATTTTTGTTGCGAAATGTTTCCTCTTATCTGGGTGCCGAAAGCTTTCAGCTTAAGGGGACTCTGCCCCTGACTCCGCTAAAGGCTTGTTCACGCTCACCATGAATTCTCAGGATTAGGAAATTAGGGACCCCCTAATTTCGGGCGTGATTGCTTTGGTGAGCCCGTGCGAGGCAGACAGACCGACAGATAGACACACGGGCAAGATCTGCAACGTAGCCTATCGCCCAGCATAATTAGTGGCGTCATCGCAGTGGGCCCCTAATTTTTTGGCTGTCGTTAAATTGTCGGAAAATTCTCTTGCCAGAGAATGTTCGTCCAAAAATGCAAATTTGGGGGTTAAAACTGAAAACAACTATTTTGCGGAAATTTGGAGGGGGGGCAAATTGAAATGTTGAGCACCCCCATTCTCTTCTGTTGTAAATTTTCAGCTGCCTGTCAGAAAAAAATGCAACTTCCTGTTCGCTGTACAGAATTACCCACAATGTTCGAAATCACAGTACAAACTATTGCGAGTAGTAGGCTCAAGCAGTTTACACCACAATGCTGAAAATCGATCAAGCACTGTCTGACTTAGCGATGAGCTAACTAAAGTAGTGTTTAGAGATTAAATTAAAATGCAACAGTCAAAAATCGATCTGTAATTAACTCGTGATTTTGACGCAGATAAAAACCAGAAAACTGAGCTAATGCTCAGGAGACGCGCGAGAGCCTACAGCAGTTCTGTTCACGAGTTGTCTTGGTCTATGTCCATTCATTTCATCGCAATTCAGTTTTCTGTAGCCGGTATCACAGAAAAATTAGTAAAACCCCTATATTGGGGGTTCAATGTCATTTAAGGTCATCAGTGTTAATATTAGTAAAAACATGTCACCAGTGCTTATGATAAACAGCATGCTTGTGCCTATCTGCAACCATTTTCACGCTGGACAAGCCAATATCGGAAAAAATAACCACTTTTTAGTTGGTACCCTTTTTGACACCCGTGTGCGCAGGCCTTGTTGAACGTAGGGAGTCGGGACATAGACACTAAAATCTACATTCAATGCTGAAAATTTCATATGTAGGTTGTCTTGGTCTATCTCCAGCCATTTCGGGCAATCCACTCTTGAAATGTATGTGGCAGCCGACAATCACGAAAAATTCACTAAAACCCCCTATTTTGGTGGTTCAAAGTCATCGATGTTGACACCCCCAAAAAGCTTGTTGCCAGTGCTTGTTACGATAAGCAGCACATCTGCGCCTTTCTGCAACCATTTTCACGCTGGACAAGCCAGTAGCGCTAAAATATCGTTTTTAGAGGGGTACCCTTCTTTCTCCCCTTCGTTCGAGGAAACCCCCTTCGCCCAGCGGCATGAAATTTTGTCGTGAAATACTGGAGACATAAAGCTATCATATGGTGAAAACTCGAAGTCTATCTCACCTTGTCTTTAATCGGTACCGGGTCGTGACAGACGGACGGACAGAATTGCCATAGCTAATACGCGCTATAGCTAGCTCTCGCGCGTAAAAACTGCAAACTGGAATGCGCGGCGATATATTCTGTGTGACTGACAACAACATATAATCATACTCAGCGGCGTAATCATAAATGTGAATTGGGGGATGGGGTTCCCTCTTTCCCTTTCGTTCCCTTCATTTTTCTTCCCCTCCTTCCTCTACCTTTTTCACCCCTCCCGTCCCCTCGACTTCTTCCCTCCTTCCCTTTCCTCTTCCATTCCCCTCACCACTCCCCATCTCTTTTTCTTTTCCTCCTCTTTCCCTCCCCTCCCTCGCTCGCCTTAGAAGTAGGACCCTTAAAATCCAGCTAGGGATATGGGAGAGCGCTGTGAGCTAATCGAATTCGGTGCATTATAGCCTTAAATGGCGAGATCTGGTGGCAGCAGTTTTAATTATTTTTCTGAGACTCAACTGACCAAATTTAGTACAGTTTCAACGTGCGTCTTGTATGGGGACTTATGAGAGACCATGTGACACATGAAAGTGTCGGCCATGGGGAGGGGACTGTCGCTTTGTCTAGACAAGAGGGCAGTCCCCTGATCTACGCCGCTGATTATGCTCCCTTTGAACAAGAAACAATTGTATATACTACGGAATGCAACAAGACTAATAGCAAATAAAATGTTTCAGCAAAACTAAGCAAGCTTACTTGAAGTATATGTGTACATGTATATCTCACTAGAGTAGGCTAATATAAACAGCAATTAAGTTTAAAGCCGATTACGCTGTACATGCAGACACAGTACACAAATTCTGAAGCCAATTTACCAAACTTTCCAAGACGTTCCTAGGAAAGCCTAGGAAAAAGTCGGGCGCAGAATTATCTTAGGAATGAAATGGCATTTCCAAACATTTCTAGTTAAACGTAGGAATAACTTACTCAACAAACCCTAGAGTAGGTCCTGTCGGTGATGACTAAGGAAAAAATTCGGAAATCATTAACTAGGAAATACTTTGAATAGAACATCGTAAATTGTTGAACCTATAGGAAGAACCGGGGAAGACATTGAGAAAATTTCTAGGAAGCGCATGAAACTGCTAGCGATTGTCATTTGCATAATAGGTCCATCAGCTGTCAGTAGTTGAAGACCCATACCTGGACTAAAAATATACAGGCGAGAACAATGCACAATCGTACAGGAACGTACGCGCAATTTCATCTATCGTGTATTGTACAAAGACTGTTTTAGTTGTTTTTTGGCATGTCAGTATGTTTTGCATTGAGTCTACAGCGGTTTGTCTGTTAATTGCTTTAATAAAGACTATTATCATATCTGCAGTAAAAAACCCTTCTCACTTGAGTTACCGGTACGGAGAAACCGGGATATTCTCTGAAATTTCCAGCTGCGGTAGTGCACAAATTGCAACAGTGACGTCGAAAGAATTAGTTATTACCGGTAATTAAGACATCTGATTTATACCCATGCATTGCTAGGGCAGCGAAAGTGTACGAGAATCGGAGAAACAATAGTACGGCACTTTACAGTTTGAAAAGACTCATTTTAAAACGCGGTATTTTAAACATGGCATTGAGCATGGTTAAACACGTTCGAAACGATAAAAGATGATCGTATTTTTTCACGAAATATGTGGAGGCCCTCTTCTTGCGGAGGGCCCTGGCAAATGCCCACCTTGTAGGCCTACGCCCATTCATAAATCCGAATTATCCTACCCTGACGTCCAAAGACTAAACTCCAACACCACATATGGTAACATGTGGCTAATTATGCACAAGTCCTAACAAAAACTGCTCACCGGTACTCTATTACAAAATTGTCCTAAGGCGCAATTTAATAACACGAAAAACACTAAAAAAAGAAAAAGAAACCTCTACTCTATACTACTACTCAGTAAAGAGTAGCCTAAGAATCCAACATACAATAGATAGGCCTACATATATTTGCAACATCAAATAACGGTAAACTAAATGTATGTACAGAGCAACATAACTGAACTAAAGTGTCAAGGTTTAGTTTTTTTGACACACTGACCAATAGGCAAGCGGGGTGAGCCCACTGGTCATTAGTTGACGCCTACATGAGCATAGTATCACATAAACCGACGCCGTTAGACAGTGCCTACTGTAATGCATTACTGCTTGCCCATTGGTCAGTTTGTCAAAAATTCAACCACGTCAGTTCAGTTCAGGTCAGTTCAGTTACGCCGCTCTGTACGCGCCTTAACAACTCTAAAGTTCAGACAAAATAACCCTCTGATGATAAAAACACAATCCAGTTCTGGGTTGCTAGGACGTATTTAAGGCTATACAGCATAAAAGTTGCATAATGGCGGACCGTAATAGTCAAGAGCAAAGCCGGGAAGAGGAAACTGGAAAAAATGGAAAAACTTACCGAACACGCATGGATAAAAAAACAAGAAATCTGAGCTAATGCTCATGAGAGGCGCGAGAGCCTATAGCAGTTTCAGTTTGCAGCTAATCTTGGTCTATCTCCATCCATTTCGTCGCAATACATTTTTCGCAGCTAAAAATCGCCAAAAAATCACTAAAAATCCTATTTTAGGGTTCTAAGTCAATCAAGGTCATAAATGTTGACAGTCCCAAAAAGCTCGTCGCCAGTCCTTGTTATGTTAAGCAGCATGTCTGTGCTTATCTGCAACCATTTTCCAGGGATGTGCACGAGACCATCTGAGCCGAGACCGAGACGAGACGTTGCAGCTTCCAAGAGTCTCGGGAGCTTTAACGTCTCACCGAGACGTTTTCCGTGACGTATGCTGAAACACATTGACAATGAAAAAATTTATACCATGGTAAGCGTTTTCTATTTGTGATTTTGTGGGTTTTTGCACTTTATTTTTGACAATTATCATTGAATAATTAACGGCTTGCACCATAAAGAATTGCAACTGCAGTGTTGGAACATAAGCCATTATGTTTTTCGCAATTTGCAAACAAAATTAGTAATCTACAGCTGATTATAGCCTTATACGTCGTCTACATTTGGCTGATAGTATTCATTCTGACATCATACGCTTTATCTTCATTACGACTAGGTCATTTTATGATGAAAAAAGACTGATATGACATAATTCTGCTTTATGATAAATAAGTAAATGAAAGAGTAAAACACTGTAAACGAATACATCTAAGCCACAAATGTCATGCTGGATAGTATCGCTCTAACTGCAGCTACAGTATGCATGGCGCGCGCATGCACAAAACGTCTCGACGAGACGCAATGGCTCGACACATAATGCTCCGAGACCGAGACGAGCCCGAGACGTTGAGGATCTTGTCCGAGACGAGACGAGACGTTAGTACGTCTCGAGAATGTCTCGAGACCGAGACGTATCGACCGAGACCACATCCCTGCCATTTTCACGCTAGACAAGCCAACAGCGGATAAATAACCATTTTTAGAGGGGTAACCCTCTTTGACACCCGCGTGCGCAGGCATCCTTGAAGCTAGAGGGTCCGAACTTGGATTGCTAAAATGTACGTTCAATGCTGAAAATTTGCATAAAGGTTGTCTTAGTCTATTTCCAGCCATTGCGGCGCAATTCACTGCTAAAATGCGTGTTGCAGCCCGAAATCGTGAAAAATTCACTAATACCCCCTATTTTGGGGGTTCAAGGTCATTAAAGGTCATCAATGTTGACATTCATAAAAAGCTCGTCCCAGTGCTTTGTTATGATAAGCAGCATGTATGTGCCTATCTGCAACCATTTTCACGTTAGACGAGCCAATATCGATAGAATAACGCCTTTTAAGGGGGTGTCTCTCTTTCTCCCCCTCGTTAGTAGGGACCATTTTTACTCAGCAGCATGAAATTTTGTCACGAAATACTAGAGACGCTAAGCTATCTATCATACGGTGAAAACCCGAAGTCTCTATCTCACCTGGTCTTGGAATGGTACCGGGACGTGACACCAGGACGGACGAACAGACAGACGGACAGAATTACCACAGCTAATACGCGCTATAGCTACTATGCTAGCTCTCGCGCGTAAAATCCAGTTGGAAAAGTAGGCCGCAGTCACAGTTGTGGGCCTACAAGTTGTAGTCAGCGGCGTCTTGGGTATAAAAGTAAGCGGGAAAGAAGTTGCAAATTTTCGGACAGACAGCTACTAATCTCAAACAGAGGAGATTATGGGTACTCGAAATTTCAATTTTGGCCCCACATCCCCCAAAAAAGGCTTCAGCGCCAAACTGAGCATTTTTGGACGAAATTTTCGGACAAAGGGCAAATTTTTCGATAGCCCAAAATTTGGGAAACGCGGCATTTGATCACCCCTATGCCACGAGGTCACTGGTTGTAGCAGACTCTGAATAGAAAATGTTCTCAAGTGAACTCTCAGTCTCTAGCACTACGTCTGCAGTGGTATGAATAGTAGTAAGCTCAGCAAAGACTCAATCAGAAAGTGTTCTCAAGCGAGCTACCAATCTCTAGCACTACGTCGGGGGTGGGATAAATAGTTAGGCTCAGTAGAGATTCAATCATCAGAAAGCGTCCTCCAGCGAACTCTCAGCAATCGCCGCACTGGTAGTACTGGTAGACACCGCATCAGACGTGCTGCGACTCCTACTGCGATCACCCCTCCGCGCCGCTGCTCCCAGCGTCTGGCGACGCTCCGCGATCATCATGCGCCGTCCCACAATGCTGCGCGCGCCTAGAGTGCGCGCGAACTGCAGACAGACTGGCAACGTCATCAGCTCTAGAGAGGTGGGCGTCCAGTACTTGGTGGTCTGGTCGTTCAGGAACACATCTCGGCTTAGCTTGGGTCCGTCCAACAGAGCCTGCTTGACTGCATCACGGGGGATGTAAGGCACCGGTTCTGCACCTATACACAGACAACTACTACACTGCATAGTAGTTGTAGTAGTAACAGCAGCAACAACAACAACAACAACAACAACAGTAGTAGTAGTAAAGGTTACAGGTGTGTATAGGGCCTATACTAGCTCTTCGTGCGAAGTTGCAAACCCATTACAGAGTTATGGAACGTCACCTGTCATGTGAAATCACACAGTACACTTATTGGGTCACAGCAACAAATACAGTTGTCTATCTTAATTTTATTGCAAACACAGCACTAGCTCAGTCCTGCAATCTAGTATAATTATGACTTCCATCAATATTCTAAGAAACACTGGGTCCCAAATAAGTTTTACGGTACTAACTCGTAGCAAAGAATTGAGGACAGACGTTGTCATAATGAGACTACTACTACTACTACCACTACCACTGCGTAGTAGTTGCAAGTATTACTAACTCGTGGCGATGAATCGAGGACAGACGTTATCGTAGTAGTTCAGGGTGAGGTCATTCCGGGCTTGGATGGCAAGCGACAGCTGACGCATCGCCTGACGCAACTCTTCCAATATCTTGACAATCTCCGGTTCAATAAAGTACACCTCGCCACAACTACACAGCGTTCTCTGCACCACCACATCAGAACAACTACTACAGCCTGTTGTAGTTCTGGTCGTAGTAGCGGTAGCTGTAGGACCTGTAGTAGTAGTAATATCTTGACATTCTCCGGCTCAATGAAGAACATCTCACTACTACAACACATTGTCCTCTGCAGACACAATCACACTGCAACAACTACTACAGGCTGTTGAAGTAGTAGGTTGTTGTTGTAGCAGTGGTAGTAATATCTTGACAGTCTCTGCAGCTACTACTATAACTGCTATATGACAAAGGCCATCGCCACGTATTACGAGTCGGAAAACTGACAACAACTCCAACCATAAGTTCTACAACAACATGTACACCAACAACAATAACAACAACTACAACTACCACAATGGCAGATTGTAGTAGTTACCTCGTCCGGTTTGTGCACTTGTATGACGAAGGCCAGTGCCACGTAGTAGGCATCGGGAAACTGGTCGGGCAGCGTGGCCCTCAGCTCGTGATGGGTCACCCTCAGTCCGTCCCGGCTTGTAGGCGGCGCGCGGCGCATCATGGCCGGCACTTCTGGTATGAAGCCGTACAGATCGGTGGCGTCGACGTGGGTGGCCGAGTGGCCGGCGGTCAGCGTGAAGATGACACGTGACAGCAGGTCTGTCAGCTGACTGGTCGAGCTGACCGCCAGGTCTCGGCGGGCTGCGCGGTGTCCGCTGAATCCTACCTCGATTAACTCCGTCAACCACAACTGACAGACCACACACTTCGTCGTTGTAGTCGTAGTAGTAGTCGTTGTCGTCATATAATCATAGTCGTAGTTATTTTATGTTTACCACCGATGGGCCAAACTTACAAAACTTTCTAGGTCGTCTGTTGCAGAGAAAACCCTAGGAAATAGTCTGACACTGAAATATCTTAAGAAAAAGATGTGATTTACAAACACTTCTAGAAAAAATGTAAGAATGGCTTACGCCAAAGGCCCAAAACGTAGAACAGCTCCTCCCGAGATGCATTAGGAAAACGTTAAGAAATCAATCCGTAAGAAATACTGTTAAAAAGATCCTAAATTACTATAGTTCGGAGTCGGCACTCGACAGTGACGTGATTGTCTGCGTCACAAAAACGTCAATAATCTGCTGAACGACAGACAAACGGACAGAGAGATAGGCTGACACAGAGACAGACAGAGTGACAGACACATAGGCAGACACACAGACATAAAGACAGACACACAAGGAGACAAACAGACAGACACCTGTAGCTCAGAGTCGGCAGTGACGTCACTGTCTGCGTCATAGAAGACGTCAACGATCTGCTGAACTGCTCGACGCACGTGACCCCAAACTCGCACGGCGTCGTCGCGGTAGTAGTAGTCCGGCAGAAGACCTACAGACGGTAAAATGGTTAAATGGTATAGTTCTTCATAGAAAATCCATCTCAGAGCTACGTAGTGTCACCAGCCATATAAAACAACACAGTGCTACCTGCCACCCGACACGTCTGTTTATCATGTATTTTCTGTATTTCTTTTGTCTACTTTAGTAATGTTTGTAGTTTTTCTTTACTGTTTTTCCTATGTTATTGTTCTTGCGCGTTTGTCGCAAGTGTTTATTACATATTAAAATAAATAAATAAATAAAAATAAATGGTTGGGGTAAGGTGGGCAGGTTCACCCTTGTTGAGTGGCAGATAGCACTGTGCGATAAGGTGGCACTAACTAGCTCTGAGACGTGTTCGCTAAACAGGTGCTTTGCATAGGCGGCACTAGAAGAGGGCATGGAGAGGGGGTGCAGTTGCCCCGTGCCCTTGCTCCCCGGTTACCTCAAGGAAAAATATTGATGGCGATAAAGTGCCAAGATGTGGCTTATTAAAGGCCATTTTTGTAAGACAACACAAACATCTGTAATTTGTTGCGTTTCCAAATATTAAAAAATGGGCAAATTTGCAGCTTCCACTGAACGTCCAAAAGCCAAAAGTGTTTCAGCTTTAGGGGGGGGGCTTTGCCCTTCAACTCCCTTTACGACCAGGGGCTATGTCCCCGGACCCCGCTTCGTCTTTTTGATGCACATAACAACTGAATCAGGTCGACACTTAGCCACACTAATTTTTTTTGTCCCTTTCCCTGTACCCTGGCCCTTGCCTTCCCCGTTGCCGCTCTAGCTTCAGATTCCTAGCGCTGCCCATGATGCTTTGCCGGTTATTTTTCGACGATGACAATCCATATGTATGCGCTTGTTGGCAGGTGGCGCAGCGGTTTCGCGACACGTCATACGTCGAGGGCATGGAACAGATGGGAGTTCGTCTTACCGGAATGCCAGACGCCGCAGCACCGACCATTGCGCATGTCAGCAACGCAGACGTACGTAGCTACTAATGTGTCTTCAGTGCCGAGTATTTTTCTTAGAGGGTGTCCCTCTTTGACGCTTTTCTTCGAGAGACTTTCTTTTAATCAGCGGCTTGAAATTTAGTTACAAAAACTGCAAACTATATGCAATAGCATATAGTTTGCAGTTTTTTGTGAAAAGCCGGAGTCTTGATTTTAGATGGGCTTGGTTTGGCACCGCGTTGTGACGGACAGATAGACAAACAAACAGACGGACGGACAGACAGAATTACGGTAGCTAGTACGCGCTTAGCACTACGTGCTATCGTGCGTAAATAAAAAAACTCGTGTTGCCTTGCGAGACTAAGAAACTTTTTCTATGTTCTGGTAACCACAGGCTGAAAACCCCCAAAACAAACAACGTTTGCCAGATATCGTCACAACCAAACACGCTTTCTCATTGCCGATCCGTTGTGAGATTAATTTTTGGCGGAATCGATTTTTTACAGCACAAGCAATTTTGTCTATAGCTACACATTTCTCAGTAGCGTGGTCTGTTTCTCGTTTGTCACATTACTGACCCTGCTTAACCAGATCGAGAGATGGGGATGCCATTTGGTAGTTACACTTGCGGGGTTTAACGACACATTGTGTTAGAATGGGGATCCCTGCTTTCCTAAGGAAGAGAAAATTTTGGGGGTCAAGCCCCCAGCCAAAACTTGCACTGGCTTACTTACCAGCTAACACCATCTTTTAGCTATTTCGCCTACTATTAAATTACTTTGTTGCTTCTTATTTTTATAGCCTTCCACGTGCATCAGAATTCATGACATTTTACGATATGTTGGTCAGGGAAAATGATGTTTTCATCGTGGCCTGCGATGGACTCAGGCTGCGCAGTGAAGCAAGGTGCCGCGAACTCGAAGTGTCGTTAATTATCATCAGCCAATTCTCGCTTCCACTGACGTAATGCGCTAAGCCGACGTTCCACTACTTCTATTTTTGTAAACTCATTGTCGGACAACACGACAAACTGTACACCGTCTCACATGTCTAGGATTCACTGTAGGGCGTTCGATATTTTCTAGACGTTGTACTTCTTCTTCTGTTGTATTCTGCCCTTCGGGCAGATTTTCGTTTTCCATCGACATTATCTTGTCCTATCCTGTGCCAGCTCCTTGAGTTGTGAGAAATCCATGTCCTCGTCGCTTTTCGCCAGTAGCCAGCTCAGTAGCATCTCTTCTGTTTTTTCCTTTTCGCCTGACAGTCCACTTTCTAACGCTTTTCTCACCAAAGAACCATGGTGCAGCATATGTCCCAACCGTCTCTTCTGTACAATACAGCATGTTAATAATACTACGTATGCACATAATAAATTTATTTAACACAGTGACAGCAACGTTTCGAATGCGCCGGTAGCTTTGAGCATAACATATCCAATAAATTTACAGCAAGTCAGTAGGATCTGTGGTACAACAAGCAGCGCAGCAAATTAGAAGTCTACAGCGAATCTGAATCGTATGCAACAAGTCCGGTGAACAGTCGCACAACACCATGCAGCTGGCATGCAAAGACGTTTTACCACTTACTGTACGGCTTGACTACCGCCGATCTAAATAGTGGAATCTGGGCGTTACATGTTCGCGTGCACTGGAACTGTGATAAGATAGGAATTACGAGGGTCACACGATCACACCCACCGTAGGACATGCACTGATACACTCTGGCGGGTTGTCGCAGTTTGCAGGCAGTTAGCAGTGCGTTAGTCGTCGGTGTAGCCTACGTTACATGCTCGTATCAGCGTCGACAACAACACTACAGCAACATCAACACTGACCCAACTTGTCTTCGCAGAATTATGTCGCATGCCAAAATTATCTGAATTCGCGCTCAACGACGAACGACGCTGGACCATGTTTTCAGCGTAATCGATTCTGTTACGTGTTTCAGGGTCATGTCTTTTACATCGTCCAGTGTATGTCCTTTCACGGTTTCCTACAGAACGTCTAGCATAGCCCTGTCTTCGCTGAGCCCTGTGCTATGATCGTGGTGCCCGTCCGTCTGTCCGTCTGTCAGACGCCAGTATTTTGCCTAAACTACGCAATCTAGGCTTATTATGTCGCTTTAACGTCAGTTTCATGAAGGACTCTCCTACCAGGAACTGTTACGTTTATCCGAAACTTCGTTCAAAATGGTTCACCGTGATCAAGAACTTCTAATGAGCTGGGGTTGAAAAATTGGCGATTTTTAGCCAGCAAGTCACCGTATCCCAGAAACGGTGCGAGATAGAACCATAGTTACTACTGATCACTAATAGAAAGTTGTATGCGCGCTTTTGATTGGTGCCAAAATCAACAACCTTGGAAGACCTTGAACAGGGTTAGAAGAGCGGGTTGGGAAAATTGGCGATCTAGACTCTGCAGATGAGACAGCTTCAGGCGTCATCACGTTTACAGCCTACGTACAGCGTACAGCATGTCGGCGGCGGTCGGATTTTAGAGACGATTTAACTGGCTTACAGGAAATCGAACAGCAGACACGTAACTGTCAACAAACATCCGAGAAGATGCTACATAGTGCTGTGCGAAATTTCCTTGTATTACTGAATTGTTTCGTTTCTACTCCTCGCTGTCTCATCACTACGAGCAGCTGCGAAATGCAATATGGACCGTTGACATCCCGCACCAATGATCAAAATAAAAGTGTAATATATACTGTGGTACTGTAGTCCATGGAAAAAGGTGAATTACTAGACTTTTGTCCATATTTTCGCCAAATATTGACCGATTTAACAAGCTTTTCAGAGGCGCATTCTAAAACATTTGCAATAAAGTGAGTGTTAGGTATTCCATTGACCTCATCTGTTAGTTTATACTCTTTTCCGTACCGGTATCGAGTGACCGTTAGAAGCGCGGATCGTCTCATCACTAGCCGAGAAACAGACAGACAAACAGGTGGAGAACGGTGAATGTCTAAATGCGTAGATTTGCTGAGGATTCAGACGACACACATCGTAAACACCAGGCTACAAACTGACAAAATCCGCAGAATAACAACTTCCTCTTTTAGGTCTCTCTAAGATGAAATTTCCTCCCACTATAAGAACGTTTTCGTCGCAGTGACATTTCGGCACTTTCGTTACGCATATCGGTGTTACGGAGTCATTTCGCGCGAGCGGATTCTGTCCTACTGTAAATTGGCATGATCGTAGGGGAGATTCTGTTCACAAAATGTACTTCAGGCTTTCAGTAATAGACCCTGCTTCAGTACAATTCCGTTTAACCAGTACTACATGGTGTTGTAATAAAAGGCACTATTTTTTTTTCTTTCATAAATCAGTCAAATGAAAACTTGCACGAAATTTTCAGCAGCCGTAGCCAAATTGTGTTCAAACATTTTGAATTAGGCTTCGCACCGTTTCTGCTACGGTTGCTTCAATTTTTTCTGCACATTTGTTGTACTTTGACGGAGTTATAAGTTACGGAAACACCGTGTAGAATGACCAACGCAATGGAGTTCTTTAAAAGCGCAATGCGTCTTGCTTTTAGTTTTTTTTCAGTGCTGAGTGTGATGTATACAGATGATTCAGACGATACATCGTACCTACGAGCATCTGGCTCGAAATGGGGAATTTGTAAAAAAAAACTTGAAACCGGCAGTACTTGATCGAACCTTATGTTAGCTGGAAGGGGGTTTTCATTTGTCTGTCTCTCAGTGTGTCCGGTAAAGTACGAAAAAGCAATAAAAGCTACAATCACAACATGCGTTGATGTGCACAGATGTTGGAGACGATACATCGTAGCTACGAACACTTGGCTCGGGTGGCGGTATTCGTGGATCAGGCACGTATCGGCGAATCACTGGCAATCAACGAAGCCTACTCGTACGAACGCCAGTTTGAACGCATCGAAGACCACTACGAACACGGACTGTACTGGCTGCTCTGCGCCGTACAGCGGCTCATACACGCGACCGGAAGTCGCGTCCCCGATCACGTGATGGACACGGTGTCGCGCATGCGCGTGCTGGAGGTGGACCGCAACGCAATGCGGCACACGCGGGACTATCTCATGCTGCGAGATTTCGAGCGAGTTCTCGCGAGACTTGGGATTGAGTTCGCGTCGCTGCGGCACTACCATCGGCGTCGGCATCATCGTAGCGCCGCCGAACAATAGTTTTTGTTCTTACTTCCGGTTTGTTTTACTATTTCCGGTTTAATTGGTTGTTTTTCGGCTCTGCGGTAGGGCAACCAAAAAAACAAACCGGTTTCTAATATGCTACGAAAATTCGTAAAGTTACAACCGTTACTTACTGATTGTTGACGTTACGGCAAATACCTCTGTTTCTTTTCCCAGGGCGATTTCTATGAAGTCAGTTAGTAAGTGTTGTAATTCGTTAATGTGCTAAACTTGTTAGTTAGCATTTCAACGCTAAATTTACCTAAACTTTAATTTATGTAAATTCTTTTCATAGCGCACACTAAATGTTTACTCACTTAGTTTGCTTGTTTTGCAGTTTTAAGCCGAGTACTGCGAGCAAAGCCGAATCTCACGTTGGTAGAAACAGTTACCACTGATAGGCGTTTTTACTACAGTAGCCTTTGGTTACTAGTTAATCACTACTCTCTATGCATACATGCAAAGAGGTAGACTTGGAGATTTGTTACAGCTGTGATCAGTCAGTCACAATGTATTGTGGATAGTCACGTGACGTGACGCATCCCATAAGCCTCGTCTTCGATTACTGCCTCGTTTTCTTTTCATTTCTGTAGTTCGTGTTCAGTGTGTTAACCGCACTCCAGATTATTTTTGTGCCGATTTTAATGACATTATTTTCGTATGAGTAGAGTTTGAACTATTCCTGCGTACGATTTCGAATTTGCGATTGTGAAGTAGCCTGCACGTTTCCATCCGTTGGCGTAGGCTAATATTTTGATGTCTGCAAGGTGTTGTGGTTCATACGCGCAATATTAGAGCTCTGTTCGCATAAACTATGCCAATTACTCAGCGAAGAATAATGAACATGTAGTTTAATATACGTGTTTCCACTATTGACATATACATAATTACATATACATATATACATAGCTGTGTCATAAGTGACTGTGAATTTCTGACAGTGTCGTCGTTATATGCGGCCGTCTGCCTAATAATAATGCTCTGCATGACACTACATTTGACTCTCACCTTTGAGCTTCCGAGCTACAAATCGGCATACCGGTTACGCTTATTCTGGGGGAACGTTCACGACATTGATGTGTTTTTTCTATATCGTTTTGTTTTAAAGTTAAGATACTGTAAGTGACAGACAAACGGACGGACGGACGAGCGAGACCCGTAATAAGGCCGGTTGGGACGACCGCATAACATACGAAACGTTTACGTGTCTGCAGATTTGTAATGTTATATTTATAACGATAACAAATCGTTGTCGCAAGTGTAACTTGTATATTATTCCGACGTGACTAGCTGAGCCTGAGTATGTACATAAAAGTGGCCCGAAAAGTTGTTCCCAAGATTGTGACATAGCTTCGTCAAACACTCATCCATTTTCAAGACGCTCTTACCGATATTATTTGCAGTAAATTTGCAACAAAATGATCATTAACGACTGTCACACCACAAACGCGCTGCTACACTACCTTGTGTAATATAGTCGGTTTGAGAAGAAGTGAATTGCGGTGTATCATTCAGCATTCAAAAGCTGAATATTGTTTTATGACGCGTTCGTGATGTGACAGCTAAGTAAGTAAGTCAGTAATTTGGCTAGTGAAATTGTACTAAAAATTGGTTGATGTTTGACAAAGTTACAATATATAAAACCTGGGAGTTTCGTTTTGTGCTGACAACTGATGTAGGTAATTACTTGTATACTCTCTCGTGTTCTGCACACTGAACGATGATCTCATTTTGTCGATGTTACGTGTCATACAGTAGTCTTCGTCCGTCAGAAATGTGTCCGTCTATGTGTCTGTTTGTCTGTCTGTCTGTCTGTGTGTAAGTTAATAATGCCAACGTCGCTCGTTTTGTATTATACGGGTTGCCTTTGACATTAATATTTTAATAATACTCAATAAGTACATATTTTTTGTTATATTATTCGTGTTAGGCCTATGTGTTCGACATATCGTGACCCATTGGTCACGTGATAGCGTTTTTGTAGGTGCATTTATTTGAATAAATTGTGTATGTTAATTCGAGTAAAGTTACTTCAGCCCGCCTGGAGATTGCTTAGATGTTGCTTGTTGGTCTGATAACAAAATATGTAATACACATAGCCTAAACTCAAACAATAAAACACAAGACAGTGCCCAAAATAAAACGTACCCGTCAGCGTTCCCTACCTTTTTTTGTTACCCTTTATTGTAAAAGTAAGCTCACACAAAGTTACACAAGCTAGAATATATAAGCGTAGGAGACAATATAAAACGGAATATGAAATAGTAC
>Ga0209146_1000303_pt1 | contig 15028 bp, 11 predicted proteins | sample WorMetLIZAISLAND_2_FD_187402 | JGI IMG/M metagenome (GOLD analysis project Ga0209146, IMG submission 187402) | Marine gutless worms symbiont microbial communities from Max Planck institute for Marine Microbiology, Germany - Olavius geniculatus... | ecosystem: Host-associated > Annelida >...
GCTACAACTGGTAAAAATTTTGTAAAAATTGATCATCATTTGAGTGAATTATGAGAAAAACACGAAGGGCGTCTTTTTTGAAACACCGTGTATACCGTGATGGCTTTCCTGTCCGCAGACAGTCACCCACCCATCCATGTAACAAGTAAACACTTATAGCGTTTCGACCGGGAGTAGAACCAACGACCTCGCGATTGCAAGTCTAGCGTCCTATATATTACACTGCCAAGATTTGTAGTTCTGGAGTGCATTTAGTGGGGACACGGGGAACACCGTGGGAGGGAATGCAAGTGATTAAAACTGGAGTTTTTTATGCGTTAGGCCTAATATTTGATGATGTTGTGAATAAACGAAAGTCAGTGGCTTAGTTTTTTTATTTACCATGCAGTAACGCAGTATTGTTCGTTTTTGATTAAATTAAATGCTAAAGATGATTGTTGATGGTGATGTTGTACTGCAGATCCTGAATGTCGGATACCGTTCGCTGATCGTCCGCCACTGCACGGCTCACTGAGCTGTAGCGAAGACGACTACAACTGGCCGCGAGTCTGTCGTCTCAGTTGTGATGATGGCTATGAGCTGACAGATCCAGGTTCACAGTCGGTCTTCCGCTGCGCCTGGGATTCAACGTGGATGCTTGATGGACCGTGGCCCGAATGCTACAGTCAGTGTCAACAATAATTGCTCTTCTCACTTTTCTTACACATCAGCAGCGGTTGCGCATCATATAAACCTTAAAGCAAATATTTAATAATAAAAGTAGTAGATTTTTTGCTCTTTAGGGGGAAGATAGTGCAATTTTGGATCTTAATTATATTACATTTTTCTGTGACTTGCTACTAAATGCATTTTTCAGACGCAGAAATTCGGCGGTAAAATCTAAGCCGGCTATCCGCCGAAAATTTCGGCTAGCGAGCTGATACTTCTGAAAATTTGCCTTAGGGGTCTCTATTGCCTGACACTTTTTGAACCTGAACTTGAACTTGACAAGTCACTTAGAAGTTACCATTAAAGGAAGAAGAAGCGGGAATACTTACATACTAATTCCCGATCATTCGTTCGATAACAGTCAATCATATTCTTGAAGCTGCTGACTGATTGGCACTGCACTTCTTGGTGTTGTCCTCTGACTCAATGATTTTCAAATTTTTCATTCCTGTGTTAGAAACAGTGCGTCCGACGCGAGCGTACATGGAGAGCCGTCTGCAGGCGACGGTCAGTGGTCGGTGCGTTGAACTGCAAGCCCGCATCATTGAGTCGTTCATCGGTCACATCGGTGATCTGATGGACTATCGCAACCTTTGTCAACCGCAACATCGTTGCCGCGTCCGCAATACGTTCGTCTACTGCTCCGACTTACACGGTCAGTCAAACAACATGCCAATCAGTCTGTCGATCAGTCTGTCAGACAGAAGCTTTAATTTTCAGCTGATAGAATGCAACTGAGTTAAAAGTAGGCTTATATAAAAATATATGTATATATAAAAATATTTTGAAAAACGATAGTAAAATGTCAATACCGCCAAACTTTGCCAAATATCGATCGATTGTGAACAAAATTCAGTCCCATGTTTTGCGTGGTTTAGTACCGAAGCGTTTAACGTGGGCTGAGATCTTTAATAACAGGTTTATCGTCGCATTTTTTTACCGTATAGTGCAAATTTGTCAATATTTAGCAATTAGAATGTGCATTCTACAAGATAGTGTAGCGGCGCGTTTAAAGTGTGATGATTTGAAACGTTCATGACAAGTCCTTGTCGTCGCAGGTTTTCTGCCGTGTGTGCCGGTGAAAGAATTTTTGGAAGTGAATCATCAGCAAAGATATGAACGGCCTCTCGCATTGAGGACGCAGACCCACTTCGGGAAGCACATCTTTTGCGTCTGCGGTTTATGTTTCTGGAACCCGATTCCTCACCACATCAGAAACTTTCATCTGCATCTGCATCTGTTTCCGCAACTTGGTCTCATTGATGTAGATATAAGGCACTATGCATTTGTGATTTGTGGCGTCGCCAGGATTTGGTGCAATGGAGGCACGAAAAGTAAATAATTCAAGAGTGGCCCATGAAACTATTATGAAAATGAAGTTTATGTGACTGTGAAGTGACCTAAAAAAGTAAACACTGTCCCACAGCTAGCGACGGCAGTGTGTACGATTACAATTACGAAGGTTTTGCGTGACATATTTTTGACTATAGATCCACCGGGAGGCTCAGACGCCGTGGAGAACTTGACCGTAGACTTTGTGCTGGAGACGGAACTGAGGCCAGTCTCAGGAGCTGTCGTGACGTCATCGGCTCAGCGTGAGTTGGTCTATAGTCTGGACGACCTGTATACCGTGCTGTTTGACCTGGTCAGTGACGGGGAGATGACGTGGTCGACTCGTGGCGGCAGTCAGGTGGTCGGCGTGTCGTTGGACAGCGCTCTGTCACAGTTTGACATGGACAACTGCAGCGCCGGGCAAATCCTCAACGACCGCGATCCCGACGTTCCCACATGCCGTAAGTGACATTTGTTTCATCTCTTTTGCAATAAAGCGCCAAAAATGCCGAACTTACTAGAGAGTAAGTAAGTAAGTGTGCTAATCGGAAATCGTAAACAGAAAAGTCGCAGTGCAGAAAATGGAGAAGAAGCAGCCACAAAATTACCAGAAACAACGCGACAGCACAGAATGTTTGAGAGAGAGTTTTTAGAGACATAGGCCTACTGTTTGTGGTCGTTGCAACTTTTTTCAAACTCTTTTTTTTCTCCCTGCAATTGCAGATGCTGCTGGTTCGTAAACACCGCTATGATTATTGCCTTTGCTGCTTATATGACTTTCGACTTATATTTAATCTGCTGCTGGCAAGGTTGTTGGAGTTACTTTGGATTCATAGCTCAAGTAAACTTTTGGAAATTGTTCGAGTCGTACCTCTCACAAGCTAGGAGCTAATTCTGTCGCTCAACCCATTCTAGCAAAAACAATACTGACTGATATTGACTGCTAGTATTATTTTGCCGCCATATAGTCCGTAATACCGGTCTTGTTTGTCCGTTCGTCTGTCTTGTATGGGCTATGAACTCGAAAACTAGAAGGCGCAAAAAACCGAAAGTAACGTAAACGTTCCCTTCGGACCATCGGCAGGTGTGTCAGTTTTAGTACAAGAGGTTAAGGATTAGGATTAGAGTTGGGATTGCTTAGCTTTAAGCGATTGGCCACACAATATATTGGCACTGAGCCGATATAGCCTACATGTATTTTTACGAGCGACAGCATGTAATGCTTCGCGCGTCTTAGCCATCGTCGAGGCGTCCGTCCGTCCGTCCGTCTGTCACACCCCGGTATTGTGTCAACACAACGTAAGCTAGGATCACGAAATCTTTACCGTGGACTGCCACGAAGATTCTAGTTTTAGGATCCGTAAAGCTTTTTTCGAAATTCGAAAGGGGTCACCCCGATCTAGGGCGCTAAATGAGAGGGGGTACAAAAAATTGGCCATTTTAAGCCAATAAGCAGTGGCGGTTTTAGGCCGGGGCCGGGGGGACACAAGCCCCAGTTTCGTGGCCACCCATAATTTTTTTTGCAAAGATAACACAAATATGTGATTTATTTGCGTTTCCAAATTTTAGAAAAGTGGCAAATTTGCGGCTTTCATTGAAAGTCTGAAAACCAAAAGCGCTTCAGCTTCAGGGGGGCTTTGCCGTCTGACCCCCTGACCAGGGACTCTGCCCTGGACCTGCTGTGGGCTCTGCCCCCAGCCCCCCGCTATAGGCTCGCGCTGCTGCGCTCGCCATGGGGCCGTGCCCCCCAGATATTGCAAGCTAGAACCGCCACTGCCAATAAGTCGCCGTATCTCAGAAACGGTGCGAGATAGGGCCTAGGTTACTATTAATCACTAATAGAAAGTCCCATACGCCTTTTCGATTGACATCAAGAACAACGACCTTAAACGACCATGAACCCTAAAAATAGGGGGTTTTAGTGATTTTTCGCGATTTGGGGCTGCAACCCACATTTCAAGAGTAAATTGCGCCGAAATGGCTTGAGATAAACCAAAACAACCTGCATGTGAAATTTTTAGCATTAAACGTAGATTTTGGCAGTTCAAGTCCCGACCTCCTAAGTTCAAGGAGGCCTTCGCACGCAGGCGTCAAAGAGAAGTACCCCCATAAAAGGTCTTTATTTTATCGCTGTTGGCTCATCTAGCGCTTGTAGATAGACATAGACTTGTTACTTACCATAACAATAACTGCTGACAAGCTTTTAATGGTTCAACCTTAATGACCTTGAACGAAAATAGGGGGTTTTAGTGATTTTTGTGCAATTTTCGGCTGCAGCACACACTTCAACAGTGAATTGCAACGAAATGGGTGGAGATATACCAGGATAACCTGCGAACAGGAATTGCTATAGGCTGTCGCGCGTCTCATGAGCTTTGCTCAAATGACTTGTTTATTTATAAGCTGTGGATGCGGTGTAATGAGCGATGATATGCAATGCTTGTAGAGTCGTGTCCAATCGGCAGTTACAAACAAGACAATGAATGTCTGCGTTGTCCGCTTGGTTTCTACCAGGACTCAGACGCTAGCATCGAGTGTCAGCGATGTCCTGACGAGCGCAATACGACCTTCACTGGAGCTCGCAATGTCAGCGAATGCAAAAGTTTGTATTTTTTTTTCATTCTCTCAGCGTTTGTGTAAACATGGCGTCTTTTTACGATTTTAGCGCTAATGTGTTGCGTGACGAGCACTGATACATCTTTGATGCCCTATCTTGTGTCTAAATGTGGCTTCGATTCCTGATCTTGGGTTCTGCTGCTGGACCTCGCTGGGGTCTGTGCCTTTAGACCCACATTATAGGCTCGCGCTCGCCATGCCCCTCTCCTTGTATTATCTCGTGTCCGTATCTACGAGTATTATAGTTTTGTTAATTTTAGTTGTAAGATTGCTTTTCATTTTAGCTTTTGCTTACTGTATCAGGACAGTTATTTTCAGTCTAGTTGTCGCTTTTGATTAGTTAAGTTTAACTGTATACTAAAATTTCTAAAACAGTTTTAGCAAATAAAAGACGCTTGATGTTGGCTGTGTCTACAGACAAGTGTCTGGCTGGCCAGTACTCGTCGACAGGTTACGAGTCTTGTATCGAGTGTCCACGGGGCTCGTTTCAACCTGACGTTGGATCGACACACTGCATCACGTGTTCCAGTCACCAGTCAACTACAGACGCTGGCTCGCGGCTCTCGTCCGACTGTCATGGTATACGCCGATCTTTGCCTCACTGATTATAAGAGTTATAGAAGTTAGATGGTCTGTATAGTAGGAACTCTTCTCAGAGCTACAGAGCGTCGCCTGCCGCATGAGATCACACTGTGTTACCTGCCATCCAACACAGATGAACTCTTCCCACCTTATCCCCAATCAGACAGGCCGGTACTGAATTATCTTACCCCTGAGGGATGGAAGGCTGAGTTGACCTGGTTGGTTGATTATAATGCTGAGATGGTTTACCTTTTTGCACAGTCACCCATCCAACTGTTAACGATCTGACCAAGAGTCGAACCCATGACTGCTTAACTGTAATTCTGACGTTACGCCACTTGTCCTTCACTGGAACGTTGTCAGATTTTAATTTTGTATCTAGTTACACTCAGTAATGGTTGTCGTTCGTACTTTTTTCCTTGCTTTTGACTGTGTCTTTAGTGTGTAATATACAGGGTGTGCCGATAAAAATGTCTCAATTGTTTGTCAAAACTTCCTCAAATCTCCACCAAATTTGATAATTTTTGGCACACAGATAGCTAAGACAATAAAATTATGTGAGGTGCACTCACTGTTTACCTCACCTAATTAATGTCAATGCATTATCCTGTAAAATGCAGATGCTGTAAATTGGTACATTACGCGTTGATTATCAGTATCAGATTGCTCACCTCTTTATTATAAATTCGAGAAGGGCGCCACGTTATTTAATAATTTTGTGGTATTAAATAGTTAACGCTGAAAATAGCATTATTCAACAATTTGAGCATCTGCCTTTAACGTGTTAAAGGCAGATGCTCAAATTGTTGCATAATGCTTAGTTGTTGTCACCAAAGTTTTAACAACTTAATCAAGCACACAATAAACTAAAATGTGATTTATTTAGCAGAATTATAAGTTTGTGTAACAACATGCTTCCAAATTTTTTTAGAATTTATGCCTAAAGTGTACACAATAGCTTAAACGTGATGCCACGGCTGATAGCGGTATTAACGATCAACTGATCAAACTGCACAGCACTCATTCATGGATTAGACGTGTTTTAAGCTCATCAGTCAGCTAATTTATTGTTTGCTGTTTTTAGCGTAAATATTCAATACCATAAAATTATTAAATCACGTTTCGATTTTTCTCGAATTGATAATGAAGAGGTGAGCAATCTGATACTGATAATCATGACGTAATGTACTAATTTGGAGCATCTGCGTTTTACATGATAGTGCATTCACATAAATTAGGTGAGGTAAACAATGAGTGTACCACACATAATTTTATTATCTTGGCTATCGGTGTGCCAAAAACTAACCAATCTGGTGGAGATTTGACGAAGTTCTGACAAAAAAATTGGGACATTTTTAGCACACCCTGTACAGAACATATAATTGTTGTTGGCTAGTTCTAGCGTGTTCGTTATTCGTTTTCCGTGTGCAGACTTGTGTAGCGTGAATACGTACAGTGATAGCGGACTAGAGCCATGTATGCCGTGTCCCGTGGGGTTCTATCAACCTTCCAACGGCAGCGTTCAGTGCTTGCCTTGTACGTTTGACGTTGCGTCTACTGACGCCCAGTCATCATACTGTCCAGGTAAGCACTGGATACTCGTAACTCAAAAACTAGAGCACCGAGTTTTTTTTTACCATTTTACGAAGTATTGATTGGTAAACTGACTAACACTGTATCAAGTATTAACCGATTTTGGAGATTGCACTTTGTAGTACCGGTAATATATTTATCTTTATTCACCACAACAGATGGTAGCAATTACAACATATTTACAATATAAACAAAGAAAGAAAGAAAAAAACACACATCAATAACTGTCAAAAACTGACCAATTATATGTCCAGTTCTAATTACCCAGACATAATTTATAACAACGCTTTTCTATTCGAACACTAAGTAGCATGAAGTTAAACGTGCACTGTACATGCTTAATTACTTCGATATTGTTTGTCTGAAATAATTTTGCCAGTTTGAATCAGCAAACAAGCAAAACGAACTGAAACTGTTTTAAACGGAACTGCAGTAAGAGAAATTAAACAAGTAGGCCTACGTGTACTGGTATGTGGAAAATTATTCTTCAAGATCGCGAAATAAGTAAGCTGTGAAAGAGATAGGCGAAAGAACACATAAAGCTCATATGAACCTGTGATGAAAAAATTAAAAGTAAGGAAACAACGAGAACTGAAAAGCGAAAAACTGAAGCAGAATGAAAAACTGCAAGCAAGAAAAATTCATTGAGTCGACAGTTCAGAAATCTGTTGTTGTAATTCCATAAAACTGCTGTGTTGTTGTTGCTGCTGCTGATGATGATGATTATAATGTAATAATAATATAAGACGTTCTTGTGTTGACAGAGTTCGTTTCATGCAGCAAGTACAGTCTGTCCTGCGCTGTTAATTCGTCTCGCTGTGTCCTACACGATGCACGTCCAATGTGTCTCTGTCATCCGGGCTTCAGCGGAGCAACGTGTGACGTCAACGATGACGACTGTCGTAACGTCATCTGCCAACATGGTGGGACCTGTGTTGACGCCACGCTCGCGTATCACTGCGCATGCGCGCCCGGATATACCGGTAATATTTGACGAATGCAAACCATTATATTACATTTTTTACTCATTTAATGCTGGTAGAATAATGCTAGTGCTACACACTGTGAGCCATGAATAAGTTGTCCATATTTTTTGTTGAATTTGAGCACATTTAAAATCAATTGTGAGCTTAATCTCAAAAATTTCCTGCTTCTGTCCACAAGATGCAGGATTTTATGTTTTGGCACATAAGCATGTGGACTAAAACGACGAAGGTCATCATGACTTCTTGGGAAGGCTTCTTGGCAGCTGCCCACCTCGCCAGTTTCACAAAGCGACGTAACGGAACTGAACTGAACTGACATGACATGATTTAGTTTTGGACGAACTGACCGTGGGCAAAAGCAGCAATGCATTACAGTAGGCACCGTCTAACGGCGTCGGTGACCTACGTGACTAGGTGTTCAAGTTCCACAAAAAGGAAAGTACGCGTCAACCAACGACCAATGGTCTCGTTTTGCTTCGTCAAAGACTAAACCGTGTCAGTCGGTTCAGTTCAGTTCATTTTTGTCGCTCTGTACGCGCCCTAACGTACCGTAACGCTGGCGGTATGCAGGTGCGCTCTGTGAGCTGGAAGTGGACGAGTGTGTGGAGTCACCTTGTCTGAACGGCGGTTCATGCTTGGATGGCGTCAACGGCTACACGTGTGTCTGTGAGGCTGGATTCAGCGGCAGAGACTGCGAGCGTAACATCGATGACTGCGCCGTACAGACGTGCCATCAGCGCGGCAACTGCACGGACGGCGTCAACACTTTCACCTGCCACTGCTTTCCAGGCTTCACCGGTATGTCGACCGGTGGCGGACATTTCACTAGTCTGAAGGATCAGTTGTCCGAACAGTGTGAGGGTCGACATCGGTTAGGGATAGACGTTAGGGTTAAGGTTAGTGATAGTGTTAGGAATAAGAATAAATTGCATATTTGGCTTCGGCGGATTTTGGCCACGGCGGCCCTTGGTCATGGTGGCCCCTGACTATATGGCAGACCGAGTTATAGCCAATTTTAGACTAGTGACCCTTCGGACTGGTGACCAGTCACCTCGGTGTTTTTCTGTTGTCTTTACAGAAAAATCGCCTATTTACTACCCTTCACTGCGACTGGGCAGTGACAGTAGTATAGCTTTCTGATAGACTGGATGTTGCAAGAAGTTGCAATAGGCCTATAACTTGCTATAACTTGCAACTCTTGTTTATATTTTCGTGTCGTTCAATGAATGCCGTTTTTTATATTTAGCTGTTTGATTGCCAAAACTATGTGATGCTGCTAGGCGTGTTTGCAATAAATGAACGGGCGCAGGTAGTGATTGAAGTCAGGGACGGTAGGCACTACACACTCTTTGACTTGAGCCAACACTGACTGTGGTCACAGACTGAACTGGAAACACTACTGGCAGGGTTGTGTGATTTTGACATGGTATACAACGTCACTGATCTTTTTGGATCCAGCGCTTGCGTGGTCAACCAGGAGGCCTTGTGCTGTTTAGTTGCCAGTGAAGCAGCTTGCGTGATAAACGTCCATCCAGCATTCTTTTCACATGTCCGTACCATTTCAGTTGCATCTCTCCCACAACATATCGCAACAGTGTTTCTGTAATTCCCAACTCCGATCTGATATCTTGTTATGCAGTTTGTCTCTAAGGGTAACTTCTTTGATCAGGTGTAGAAACGGACCTCTGCCGCCTAAACTTTTCTTTGCTAAAAGGCTGGGAGTATGAGGTGTATTCTTGGTGTTGATGCGTTCAGGAGCTGAGTGTGAGAAGGAGATTGATGAATGTGCACTGATAACATGTCATAACGCCGGTCAATGCATTACGTCACAGTCAGGACATGCCGCCACCTGTCTCTGTATCCCAGGCTTTACTGGTATGTGACCAGCGTCGTACTCGAAAAAGTACTTCTGCTTTCTTACGTTTTTTGCTAGATAATTTGTGCAAAAATTATTTATATGTATTCAGTTTTTATGTATCTCGGATGCCGATTGCTGCTGATTGAACGTAAACTAGATACGTTGAGTAAAAGTGCATAAAATAAAGGCATTTGAACGGTTTGTTTGCAACAATGACTGGGGCTATGACTTCCATGTGCCTCTGGGCGTGGCCACTTATGGAGAAAGATAGATAACTGATGCAATTTCACGTGATGTCCGCCATTTTTCAAGACAACTTGACTTTCGTGACGCCCCTTTTTGAACAAGAAGCCCAGCTGTCTCTAGGATAGCCGACCGTATTGGTTGTCAGTGATCTTAAAGGTCATGCAAGGTTTATGATATTCATGTCATTTAAAAGCCAATATGCCACTTTCTATTACTGATTTATAGTAACCTTGGTCGTATCTCTTACCGTTTTGTTTCCGATATATGGCCAGTTTTTTTCGTTGAACAAAGCACATTTTTCCTACCCCCTCCGTTCAACCCCGAATTTGAAAATGCTCCTCTTGCGCTAGATCGCTGAAATTTTGCATGCCTAGGTATAAGATGCAGGGCTAATTACTTGTTAAAAAGTTTTCTTATGACCCAATATTTAGTCACAATACATTCGTGACAGAAGACGGACAGACGGACGGACGACAACTCGTACCTTAAGCTCGACCTTTACGTCAGTACGGTCGGCTAAAAATCTTTATGGGGTCATATCTGGACTGTCCCTGGGAACATGCGCATCAAATGTGAATTCTATGTGCTTTAACCGTTTTAGAGTTTTTGGCATTTAACGCTCAAATTGGTCTGATTGACCGGTCTGCTACACGCAGACATACAGACATCCGATATAAACAGTATTTCACCATTCGCCCCGTGTACTTGGCGGACGTAATAATAAGAGTCTTTCTTATATCGCGCCAAGTGTCAGAAAAGCTTTAACTTTGAATAACTTTGAGTTTATATTATCTCGTATCATTCACGCATGTATGGCGAATATGTACAGGCGAGTATTGCGAGTCGAAGGTAGATGGTTGTCAGTCGAACCCGTGTCTAAACAATGGTACCTGTATTAGTTCTTCACTCACGTCATCGTACACCTGTACCTGTCCGCTTGGTTTCACTGGCCGACACTGCTCAGAACGTAATCACACCTTTTCGTTATCTGCATTTGTCAATAGCACTTAAGTAACTAATGTCTGGTTTTTGAAACGAGCCGTGATTTAATCCTGTGATGCTGCCGGGTTATGTTTTGCAGAGTTACCTCTAACCTGGGTTAGAAGTTGCTAAAACGCTTTTTTGCGTAATCCAGGAGTAACCTTCGAATTAAGGCCACCTTCTCGTGGTGGAAGCGTCTGGGCGATCACTGGCAACGGTCGCCTGCCACTCGTCTCCGACCTCACCGGCCCAGCAAAGCGCCGCAACTCCCAGGTGATCCGATTCCTGGGAGTTCATCACAGGCGTCTGTTCGTAACTGATCCACTACGCCTCTGAGACTTCCTGGGACGGATTGGGGCGGTGAGCCGCCTCCTCGACCGGGAATGAGAGAGGGGGTTACGCCTTTTTGCCCCTTGTTTAAAAAACCGGGTATAAATCTCACTTATTGCTTGCATTGCATGATTGCTATCACACACATTTACATAACACACTTCGTCTACTAGTTTTCTGAACATTTTTATTTGTAGTTTTTGTATAAACATTTTATTTCAAATTTATCGTTGCTATTATTGTAAATGGTAGTAATGGTAGTAGTAGTAGTAGTAGTAGTAGTAAAATACATGGCAAATGACCGAAGCCGGTAACGTGTCACAGTAAGCAAGACGTCCAGTCACCGTTTAGATAACACGGCGGCAACTATATACTGGTAATAGACCATGGTGACTCCGTTCGAATTTCGAGTGGAGACACAAACTTATTAGGTAGGTGATCACACCGTTTTTGTTAGAACCTACTGTTCTGTTGCCAATAAACGGATTCGTTCTGTTGTGCTGGTGGTCACATTATACTGACGAAAGATAGAAAGCGCTACAGACGCCGTTAGTTGCAGTCGCATGCAGCCAGTTGAACAGCGAGAGATCTTAACACGTCAGCCACATGCGCGATGTTTTCAGGTAGATGGATTTTCCATTTGCGTGCCATCTAAACGATGCAGCTCCGCTGCCGCGCACACCGTTCACATTCGCAAGTGTGCAGGAATTATACCAGAATCCACCGCCGTACGCCACTGCACAGTTACGTTTATCGGGCGAATAGTCCCAGCGGTCGTTGTCACGGTCATACGTCGTGAACATCATCCCGTCCGACCAGGAGAATCCGTCTCCGTAGCTATTACCCGAGTACCCAGACACACGTATCGTGTAGTTTGATGCCTCGCTGCTAACGTTGAACGTACTGTACTCGGCGTAGTACCATTTAGTGTTGATCGACTGCAGGTCAAATCTCAGCTTGTAGCGACTGCTCGTTGTCAGCTGATGAAGCAGGTCGTTGCCGAGCCAGAAGTTACCGCTCGAGTCTTTGAATCCGACTTTAAACTCCGCCCACGAACGGTTGAAAAAGTCCGATCCGTCGACTTTTTGCTGGATCAGCGTCGGAATGCAGTTGACTGCAGAACAAACCATAATCGTGTCCGTGAGTGAAAATGAAAAATAAAACTGTAGGCAAAGCATACTGCTGAGTTTTCACTTTAGATTAATATACAGTTGGAACTTAGAGAGCATTATCTGCGAAAATCGGGAAGCGGGTGATATCAAGATCAATGGGAAAGGTACGAAAATAGCAAACAATTTCAATGTTTATTTTGATCCATTTGTGACGGTTCTAGCCTCAATCGGAAATCCTAAGCTACGCTAGACAAACTTAAGAAATTTTGCACTCACATAGGCTTGAAGATTGAGTGCAATGTTGTCCAAGGAGGTTCTTTATTTGGGTTAAGTCTTGTTTAATCGTCAGCTGAATGTCCGCTCTGATCTGCTTCACGGCTTCTTCCCACGACTGACAGTGACAGTACGCCTCGTCGTCATCCACCGTCGGCTGAGCACTCGCGTCTAAAGACAACGTCATTATCAACACGCCGATCATAATCACCCTTAGAACTCCTGAACTGTCTAGTCCTTTAGACATGCTGCTGTAGAACGTATTGAAACGTAGTAAAAACAATTATGACAAGCACACGAAGGCCTATGCCGCTTCTGTAGTGATACTGCTATGCTTATTTCGTTGATTGAAGCTTTGATGAAGTTCTGTAACGTTAGCCCGCTATGTAGCTGCTGTCAAGCTGGCGCTGTGCACGAATGCGTGACGCCACCCACGAGTTATCCGGTAGACGTTGAATAACTGACTGCAGCTTGCTCTGCTTTGCCTCATTGTAGTGCGTGACGGCTGTCTGTGAAACCTGAGCAGCAGTCAGCCGTCGTGAATCTTAGCGTTTGTAATCGACTGGCATAAGTAAGCCTGGTTACTCAGTAGTACTATCCAACGAGAACGTTACGCCCACAGATGCGACAGAGTTGGTCACGACGTGCACGACGCAGTATGACTGACAGGGTCGCGTCATGCAATTTTATCATAATCATTCACCGACCCGTTGCCTATCAGCGTCGTGAGTGACCGAGATTCAAACCGACAACCTAATGATTACAAGTCTGACGCTCTAATTAGAGATGACCATGGGAATGAGATTTCCAGTGGGAATGGGAATTCACGACAAAATTGGAAATGGGAATGGGAAGGAATGAGAAACAACCTGCATGAGAATGGGAATGGCCCTTATTCCTATGGGAATAAATTCCCGTCGGCGGATGCAGTATTAAGCTCATAGTCTGCGAATAAGCGATATTGTTTTATAGTAAATTAGTAAGTAAGTAAGTAAGTAGATGCATATTTAAAGTGCACAATGTCAGCCAGTTGCCGAATCTAAGGCACTTGGCTGAGCCGTTAGGAGAAGCAGTAGGCCTGCTGGAAGCAGTGAGTTTTAAGGAGGCGACGGAAAGTGTCTGCAGAGGTAGAACTGCGGATGCTAGAGGGTAGTGAGTTCCAGACAGTGGGGGCTGCAATGTTGAAACCGCGGGAGGCAAAGGTTGTGCGGACACGTGGAACCGACAGCAGATTGGTGTTGGCAGAACGCAGAGAACGTGTGTGAGTGTGATAATTGAGCAGAGAACGTAGATAAGCAGGTTGAGAGGAGTTGAGAATGTTGTTAGTTAATGTGGCAAGTTTGAATTCAATGCGTTGATCAACTGTGAGCCAATGCAGATCCTGGAGAATATCAAATGAGTGAGTATCACGAGGGAGAGCGTGACTGACAACGACTCTAGCGCTAAAGTGTGTTTTGGACGCGCCGAAGAAGGGTTGATATTTGTCTGAGTTGTGCCGAAAAAAAAGAATTAGCGTAGTCTAAGCGAGAGCAGACCAATTCAAATACAATTGTTTGGGAATGGGAATGAGAAGGAATAGGAAAAGCCCATTGGGAATCCCATGGAAATGGGAATTGGTCCCAAAATTGGGAATAGGAATGGGAAAGAGTGGGAATTCACTGCATGGGAATGGGAGGGAATGCGAATGTAAAAAGTCATTCCCGGTCATCTTTAGCTCTAATCATTGTGCCACTTAACCCCAGCCAGGCAGACTGGGTCTCCATTTACGTACTCCGGAGGGATGGAAGGCTGAGTTGACTTGGGTGGCTGGTAAAATACCAAGATGGTTTACTTGTCCCCAAAGACAGTCACATATCCACGTACTAAACGTGCCCGCCGTTGATCGGACCAGCAATTTAAATCATTTTTGTTTAACGCTGTATAACGTCAAAAGTTAGAATAATGTCACATCCGTTTTAAGCTCATACGAGTACGGGAAAAAATGTACATTTTACTGATACACCGATTATGAGAAGTTTTTCAGTCTGTTACAAAGTTATCAAGTTGCAAAACTTTTCAAACGCCCCTCGTAACTGTCGTGTGTATCGGCAGCTACGTTGACGCAGTTCGACGTGTTGTTTCGGCGACGTTCAGTCACGGACTACATCATCGTTCCTCTACGTCAACGATCACAGCCCGTTCACTCGCTGACGGCCTGTGTCTGGTTGAGGACTGACGACCTGGTCAACTACGGTAGTGTCTGGTCGTACGCCGTCGACAGTAACTGGCTCACACCAGGCGCCGCCACTAACGCTTTCACCGCTTACGACTACGCTAGTTTCAAGGTTAGCTGCAGGAATATGTCGTAATGGCTTGGGAGTGTGTGGTTAAGAATTTGTTTATCGTTGATACATCGTGTTCCTGTATATACG
>Ga0209146_1000310_pt1 | contig 14841 bp, 10 predicted proteins | sample WorMetLIZAISLAND_2_FD_187402 | JGI IMG/M metagenome (GOLD analysis project Ga0209146, IMG submission 187402) | Marine gutless worms symbiont microbial communities from Max Planck institute for Marine Microbiology, Germany - Olavius geniculatus... | ecosystem: Host-associated > Annelida >...
TTTCTGGGACACAACACTAGCCGGCACTACAAAAACAAAATGCTGGTGTAGGAATGAGCCGCAGCTTCTGCCAGCCGTCCTCCCGCAGCAGGGGTGTCCCGGTTTACATACCCAAAAAGATCTCCTTAAGGTGTTCGTTGCTCAGGGCTTCATCTTTGTTGCCTTCAAAGGAAATGCGCCCCTCTTCCATGACATAAATACGGTCTGCCAGTTCAGTGATTTGAGGGATGTTCTGCTCGACCAGGAAAACGGTTTTGCCCTGTTTGTTGATTTCCTTGATGATGCGAAAAATCTCGAATCGCAAACTGGGCTGCAGGCCCAGCGAGGGTTCGTCGATACACATCAGCTCGGCGTTGGACATCAGCCCCCGGGCGACGGCCAGCATTCTGGCCTCCCCGCCGCTCATGGTGGATGCGTACTGTTTGCGGCGATCCTTGAGCCTCGGAAACAGGGCGAAGACTTTCTCCAGGTTGTCCTTTTCATGGGGCCGGGCATTCTTGGAGTAGGCGCCCAGCTTGAGGTTCTCCAGGACTGTCATGTCGGGAAACAGTTCGCGGTTTTCAGCGATGTAGGTGATGCCCATGTTGACGATATTGACTGCGTCGCGACCCTGGATTTCCTCCCCCTGATAGAGTATCTTTCCCTCGACCCTGGCTGCCAGACCGCAGATAGCCTTTAAAAGCGTACTCTTGCCATGGCCATTGGGGCCCAGCATCACTACCACCTGACCCGGTTCCACGGAAACCGACACGTTGGTCAGGACCTGGGCCTCGCCGTAAAACGCATTAAGATCATTGGTTTGCAGCATGGGTGTCCCCCAAATAGCATTCAATCACTTTGGGATCGGCGGCAACCGTTTCGGGATCGTCGCAACAGATCATGCGGCCGGATTCGATAACCAGCAATGTTTCGGTAAGCTCGGTCAGCACCTTCATGAAATGCTCGATAATGATAATCGTGATGCCCAGCTCCCCGTTGATCCGGCGGATCAGTTCCATCAGATGCTTGATCTCCCTGGCGTTGGATCCCGCCATGGGTTCATCCAGCATGAGCATCTTCGGCCGGGTGGCCAGGGCCGCACCGATCATCAGACGTTTTTTACCCAGCAGGTCCAATTTTCCGGTTCTCTGGCCGCGCTCCTCGGCCAAGTCGACAAAGCGGATCATCTGCTCGACGTAGTCCGGGTCAAAGCCGCCCCGGGCGCCGAAGCGGCTGCCGACGCCAATGCTCTTTTCGACGGTCAAGCTGGGAAAAATCTGGGGGATCTGGAAGGTGCGGGCAATCCCGCGTTTGGCAATCCGGTCCGGCGAAAGACCGGTGACCTGGCGACCGTCGAACTCGATCCGGCCTTCATAGGCGTAATTACCGACGATCAGGTTGAAAACCGTTGACTTGCCGGCGCCGTTGGGACCGGCGATTCCGTAGATCTGCCCCTCGCGGACCTCGAAACTCAGGTCGTCCACGGCGACGAGTTCACCGAATTTTTTGGTAAGCCCGCTTACTTTCAGCATGGTAGTTATCGAGTTATAGCCCCGTAGATAGTTTCCTCGAGCGTGGCTTGATGCCTGTCGAGCCAGTGCATGAGCCGCAGACAGTGGTTGAAGTAAACCAGGTATTCGCCGTCGTCGGCCCCCGTTGTTTTCCGGTAGTCGGAGACGACCCAGTGCGCCAGATAGATATTGGCAATTTTCATCATTTTAGGCAACAGCTTTTGTTCGGCGGCCGTGAGCGCTTCGAGGCCGGCCAACTCCTGCAGCCGATGCTGGTAGGCCCTTAAAAACAAGCCGCATTTATCGGGACGCAGCTGCCCGTCATGGGGTTGGCCCCATCGACAGCAAAAGTATATAACAGCCAAGCCGACGTCAAACAAGCGCAAATCCATTTTGGACCAGTCAAAATCGAAGATGCCGACCACCCGTTCATCGGTCCATTTGAGGTTGCCGGGATGGTAATCGCAGTGGATCGGTATCACCGCCAGCGCTTCAGTGTCGGCCGGATCCAACGGATTGCAGGCGATCGTGTCCTGAAGGCTTTGATGGTTGGATGCATATTGGGCATTGAATTTGCCGCTGCAGCTGTGGCGCGCAGCGCGTTCAAAATTATGGGCCAGCCGGGGCCAGAGCGATAAAATCGGGGGTTCGGCCCTCTGCAGCCCGCCGGGATCGAAGTCGCAAACCGCATTGTGGAAGTTTGCCAGGACCCGGCCGGCACTTTCAAACTCAGCATCAGTCAAATCCTGGTGGTCCCAGGTGTACTTGTCTTCGCCCCCCAGAAAGTCGTAAACCGCAAACATGCTGCGGCTGTCGGCGGGTCGAACAAAGGTTTTCCCTTTTGTGCCGGCCACGACCCCGGCACAGATCGTAAATCCGTTTTGAATGGCATGCCTTATGAGGGCGTGCTCGAATTGAATTTCGGCGGCCGCAACGCCGCGCTTGTATTTGCGCACGTAAAAGGTCCGGGGGTGGCCGTCTCTAACCACCTCAACGCCGAAGCTGCGGCTGTTGTAACCGCCGAAAATCTCCCAGACGGCGGTTACCTTGCCGATGTCGTACAGGCCTTCGACGATTCCGGCCAGCCGCTCACGCAGAATCGTCCCATCCGAGGATTCGCGATCCTTATCACCCCTCTGACTCAGCTTATCCATGGCCGCACCTGTTCATCGTTTCGAGTTGGTTTTACGTGCGGCAGCGACTGAACTTTATTGCTTTGTTTATCCGGCTTCACCTTGATCCGTCTCCATTGATATGAGCAAGATGCATCCCGAACTTACAAGAGACCTCTGGCGGCCACATTGCGGGCCCAGTCATCAAAGGCGCTCAAGTTGGCTGTCGAGTGGTAGTCCACGTGATAATCACCGCTGGCCACCCGCTCGATAACTTCGAAAGCCTGATCGTCTTCCGGCAGGTACAGGGGGCTCAACCCACTGTCATTGTTGCGTCTCTGCTGTTTCTGGATGTATTCACGCTGGGCCTGGCAGTCGGCCAGAAAAGCCTTTTCGCTGAAAAAGTTGAGGTTGTCCAGGACACCAAAACAATGCCGGGCGTTGTGAACGCCGAAATCGCACAAAATCCGGCGACCGCGGACGCCGTCAGCCAGCGCCCGATCGTCCGGTGTTTTCGCTCCGGTGCTGCCGCCGGATTGGACCGTAGGCAGCCCGGTCACCCACATGTTAAGCCGGGCAACGGCCACATTCAGCAGGTCCATGGCATCGTGGGAATAATCAAGATCGCCGTCGGGCCGCGTCGGACAGGGCATTCCGCCGAACATGCACAGCATGCCGGGGTTGACCGTCTGGGCCACGGCCAGCATGAACATGACTTCCGCGTGGGTGATAATGATGCAGGCTTCCGGGGTTTGGGGCGCCGTTCGTCCGGCCAGGGGCATGGTCGTCAGCCGCAGATTGTTGCCGGCCCGGGCGCTTTGAATGAGGGCATCCATCATGTTGTCCATGCAGATCAAGGGCGATTTAACACCGCAGATCGAATCGTGCCAGTCGTCGCGGCCGGCAAACCAACTGACCGCCTCATCGCCGTCCATATAGGCGCTGCAGGTGACTTTGATGCAGTCTCGCAGGCGATCCATGATCTGGTTACACTTCAAGGGATCGCCCTTGTGGACCTTGACCGGTTGGCTCAGAAACCGAACCACATCGAGGTTTTCCCCAACGAGACCAACCAGGTGCTCCAGTTCCGCGTAGCTGGCCGGTATGGGGAATTGTTCCCCTTCCCTGTACAAAAAGGGCGGAATGCCTCCGATACCCAGGGTATTGGGTCCTTCGTCACCCGCTGAACGTCTTGGCGGCCGAATCCAGACTGCGGTCGATTAATTCCGGCAGGAGATAAATGCGTCCGACAGTGGCATCGTAGCCGGCCAGGCCGGTGGCCTCCAGCAGCTCGATCACCGCCTTGTTTTTGGTTGCGATGCCGACACCGGCCAAAACCGCCTTGGTGGTGGCATGGATGTGCTCATAGATCTGCTTTTCGGCAGTCAAGGCGTCGCGGTGCTGGGCGCTTGACTTCAGGATCTCGCTGTCGATATCGATCATAATTTTCTACTCGTTGAAGAGCTGCAAATTAATAGTTCATATGGAGATAGTTTATGATTTCCCCGCTTCTAAAATTCGGTCTAAAAAATTCCAAATTTCAAATCACAAAAACCAAATAAATCACAAATCTCAAATTCGAAACAAGACGTCGAAAGTTTGCTGTTGTTGCGACCAGTTTGGATCATTGGAGTTTGGTATTTGGTCCGCCGGAGGCGGATTTGTTATTTGTTTTTTGGTGCTTGTAATTTCTTGTATTCAATCCGCCTGTTGGTTGCTGTCTTCGACTTGGTTTATTAGAAAAAAACGGTTAACGTTACATCAAAATCCTGCGCCGTTCCGGATCGTAGAGAACCCGGCTGGGTTCCAGGGTTGCCGGATAGACCTCCTTGTAGGACTCGATCTCGTATACACCGTCCGGATCGGCTTTTTCAACCGGTATATACCCGTAGCAGATGTTTTTCTTGACCGTGTGGCCGTAGCCCGAACTGGTTGTGGTGCCAATGACCTCGCCCTGGTGGATGATGGGGGCGCTGCCCTGGAGCATCAGCGGTCTGCCGGCGTCGATGGTAAATGAGCAAAGCTTCCATTTGGATCCTGCGGCCTTAATTCGGGTCAGCGCTTGTTTGCCGATAAAATCCGCTTTATTCAGGGCCACGCAAAAGCCGAGACCGGCATCGAAAGGGGTATACTCGGGCGTCAGCTCCGAGCCCCAGTCGGCATAGCCTTTTTCCAGATGCATGGATGCGATCGTGCGATAACCGGCATTTTTAATGCCAAAGCTTTGTCCGGCCTCCCACAGGCTTTCATAGACATGGGCGGCGAACTCAGCGGGCACGTAAAGTTCATAGCCCAGTTCCCCGACATATGTTACCCGAAAGGACATGACAGGCGCGTAAGCGATGGTAAATTCCTTGCAGGTGCCGAAAGCGAAGTTCTCATTGCCGATGTCGGCCTTGGTCAGCTTCTGCAGCAGTTGGCGCGACTTAGGTCCGATGACATTGACAGCGGCATAGGCTGAAGTGACCTCCTTGACGGTGACAGAATTGTCGGGCGGCAGATGGTTTTTCAGCCACCAGGAGACGCGCAGCCCGAAGGCCGTGCCCACGACCAGCAAAAACCGGTCGGCAGCCAGGCGCCCGATGGTCAGATCGCACTCGATGGTGCCTCTTTCGTTGCACATCTGGGTGTAGATCACCTTGCCGACGGGCTGATCGATCTGGTTGGCACTCAAGCGGTTCAAATAGTCCAGAGCCCCGGCCCCCTCGACTTCGAACTTGCAAAATGAAGACTGATCGATCAGCACCACGTTTTCGCGGGCGTTTTGATGTTCGGCGGCCACATGCTCGAACCAGACCGGAATTTCAAAAGTATGCCCGTCTGCGGGCGCCACGCCCTCCGGCGCAAACCAGTTGGCCCGCTCCCAGCCGTATTTGGCGCCATATACCGCGCCTTTTTCCTTCAACGGATAGTAGAGCGGACTGCGCCGCACACCGCGGGCCGAGTCATGTTCCTCATGGGGCCAGTGGATCGTGTAGTGCTTGCCGTAAAGTTCCCGCGTCCGCTCGACGTTATAGGCCCGGCTGTGGTGATAGGGGCCGAAGCGGCGTATGTCCAGCGGCCAGATGTCCAGGCTCGGCTCACCATCCAGGATCCACTCGGCCATCATGCGGCCGGCGCCGCCCCCGGCGGCAATCCCGAAGGCATTGAATCCCACGGCCACGAACACGTTGTCTCTTTCCGGCGCCGGACCCATGATTGCATCGCCGTCGGGTGTGAACGCTTCGGGGCCGTTGATCAATTTGCGGATTCCGGTCTTCTCCAGGCAGGGTGTTCGCCGGGTGGCCGGCTCGGCCAGCTGGGCAAAGTGGTCGAAGTCGGAGTCGAGCAAATTGGAATTAAAATTATTGGAAACCCCGTCGATGGCCCAGGGAATGCCGTTTCTCTCATAGCCGCCCATCACCAGTCCGCCGACTTCCTCCTTGTAGTAGAGCAGGCTGTCCTTGTCACGAATGGTGGGCAGGTTCGGCGGCAGATCCTCAATGGGATTGGTAATGGCGTACTGGTGCATAAAGGGTACCAGCGGTGTATTAATCCCCAGCATCTCCCCGACCTGGTAACCCCACATACCGGTGCAGTTAACCAAAATTTCGCACTTGATGTCGCCTTGCTGGGTCTTCACCGCGGTCACCCGGTTCTTTTCAAACTCAAATCCGGTCACCAGGTTGTTGCGGTAGATTTTGGCGCCCCTGCTGCGGGCGCCCTGGGCCAGGGCCTGAGTGATGCCGGAAGGATCGGCCTCGCCGTCGGTGGGCATGTAGGCCGCGCCGATGATGCCGTCCAGGGAAATAATCGGGCAGAGATCGTAGGCTTCCTGCGGTGTGATGATGTTCATCTCCAGCCCGAAACTGCGGGCGGTGGTGGCGCCTTTTTTCAGTTCATACATGCGCTCTTTGGTGCTGGCCAGGTGCAGACAGCCGCTTTTTTTCCACCCGGTGGCAAAGCCGGTTTCAGCCTCCAGCCGGCTGTATAAGCTGACGCTGTACTGCAGCATGCGGGTAATGTTTCTCTCGGACCGCAACTGGCCGACGAGGCCGGCGGCGTGCCAGGTCGATCCGCTGGTCAGCTCACCTTTATCGATCAGGACCACATCCTTGGCCCCCATTTTGGTCAGATGATAGGCGGTGCTGCAGTCGACGATGCCGCCGCCGATAATTACAATCTGTGCACTGTCCTGCATTGGTAGTTCTCCTCAATTTATAAAGTATGAAAAATGTTCTTTATTCTAAAACTCCAAAAGCCAAAATGATGGAGTCCAAAAATTCCAAATAACAAATACCAAATAACAAACAAATTCCAATGACCAAAAATCCAAATTACAAACCTGTATCGGTCACACGGTGCTTGCGCCGCGTATTGAGTATTGGAGTTTGTGATTTATTTGGAATTTGGTGCTTGAGATTTGGGATTTGTTCCTACTCCCCTAAAACTGCATACATATCAAAAACCCCATCGACAACCCAATTACCAGTAGTGCTGCAATCTCATTCCGTTGCTTCGTCGATGATTTCAGCGATATCCTTAACCTCCGCCCTGCCGTTGATGCCGTTGATGCCGTCCTGCAGCATGGTGATGCAAAACGGGCAGGCCGCGGCAACATGGGCAGCACCGGCCGCGATGACTTCTTCGACGCGTTCATGGTTGATTCTTTTGCCGATGGTTTCCTCCATGAACATCCTGCCCCCCCCGGCGCCGCAGCAAAATCCCTCATTCCGGCTGCGCTCCAACTCGAGCAATTTCCCGCCGCCGTTAAAAGCGCGCAGCAGATCCCGGGGCGCAGCGACAATCCCGTTCCAGCGCCCCAGATAACAGGAATCGTGATAGGTCAGATTTTCGAGAACGCTCCCGTTTGATTTCAGACGCCCCTGCCGGAATAGCTCCATGAGAAATTCGCTGTGGTGCACCACTTCGTAGGCGGCCCCGAATCTAGGGTATTCGTTTTTGAGGGTATTGAAGCAATGGGGGCAGGCGGCCAATATTTTCTTGGGTTTGTACTGGTCTAAAACCGCCGCATTCTCGGCTATCATCATCTGGGCCAAGTATTCGTTGCCGGCACGCCGGGCGACATCGCCGTTGCATCTTTCCTCTTCGCCCAAAATGGCAAAATTGACACCAGCCTTTTTCAGAACCCGGGCCAGGGCCCGGGCGATTTTCTTGCCCCGGTCGTCGAAAGATCCGGCGCAGCCGACATAGTACAAAATATCCGCCTGCGGGTTGTCGGTCATCAGGGCAACGTCCAGGTCCCTGGCCCAATCGCCGCGGGTATCGCTGCCAAAGCCCCAGGGATTGGACTGATTCTCCAGGTTGGTGAACGTGTCCTGCACTTCAGGCGGAAAAGCGGATTCCATCAACACCTGGTATTTGCGGGCTTCGAGGATAATATCCAGGTGCTGGATGTCGACCGGGCAGATGTCTTCGCAGGCCCGGCAGGTGGTGCAGGCCCACAAAACATCGCCGGTTATGGGGGAATCATCGCGCACCAGGGGCAGAACCGCATCGGTGTCCTTGGCCAACACTGCAGCGGACTGATCCAAAAGGTCGACCTTGCTGTCGTGGATCAGACGCTTGGGCGACAGGGGCTTGCCGGTGGCGTCCGCCGGGCACTGCTCTTCGCAGCGTCCGCACTCGGTGCAGGCGTAAAGATCCAGCACATTTTTCCAGTTCAGTTCGCTGACCTTGCCCAGACCGAAAGTTTCGGCTTCCTCATCCTCGATATCGGTTGTCAGCATCGCCTTGGACCGATCCAGAGGCTTTAAAAAAACATTGGGCACTGCGGCCAGCAGGTGCAGATGTTTGGAGCCGGGAATGTAAACCAAAAACCCGAGAATGGTCAGAATGTGGATCCAGTAGACGATCTCATAGCCTGTCCTGGCAGCTTCCGGACCAAGACCGTTTAGCTGCAGGGCGGAGCTTAGAATTCTGGAAACGGTGAAATAGGGGGCATAATCAAAACCGGCGCCAATGGACGGCACCAGCAGGAATGCGTTGATCAAATGAAAGGTGACAATGATGACGGCCGTAAACAGGATAATCAGGCGCGCGTCGAGACCGTCAGTCAAATATTTGGGTTTGAGAAACAGACGCCGGTACAGCGCATAGCCCAGCCCGGCAAGAACTGCGATGGCCAGAATGTCGGCCGCAAACAGATAGACGCCGTAAAGTCCCGGAATCCAGGGACCCACGTGAAATCCCGGGAACACGCCCCTTATCATCAGTTCCAGCGAATGGGGCTGCACCGCCAGAAATCCGAAAAAAATCAAGGTGTGGGCCCAGCCAGGTCCGGGTTTGCGGCGCACGTTGCTTTGCGCCAGCACGTCGGTAAACAATAATTTGATGCGATCAGAAATGCGGTCGAGCTCAAACTCCGCTTTGCCCTGAACGCATTGCATAATCGCCACAAGGCGTTTTACGCTGCGGAAAAACAATCCGAATCCGCCGACAAGGGCGGCCGCCATCACAACAGACTTGATCCAATCGTAGGTATCCATTGCTTATTCCATAGCTGCCAATGCTTTAGGGTTGTCGGCCATTGGTCTCTGGCCGCTGGTCTCTGGTTACTGGCCGCTGGTCTCTGGGTACTGGTACTGGTCACTGGTGGTTGTTTGTTGATCGTCACCTAATCATGATCTCCAACTTCAGGCCAATTCCTATGAGCTATGAACTATCAGCCATGAGCTTTCGAACACGGTACTTTCTGCCATGATCCCTACCCTTTTGCCTTATACCCTACACCCTATACCCTATACCTTTTCCTTAAGCGCTTCAGTAAGCAACGGTACAATCTCGAACAGGTCCCCGACGATCCCATAGTCACACTTGCCGAATATGGGCGCGTCCTTGTCGGTGTTGATCGCCACGATGATCTTGGAAGTTTTCATCCCCGCAAAATGCTGCACCGATCCGGACAGCCCGCAGCCGATGTAAAGCTTGGGACTGACCGTCTTGCCCGTCTGCCCCACCTGCATGCTGTGCGGCGCATAGCCCGCATCCACCGCCGCGCGTGACGCGCCTACCGCCGCACCGACCACGTCGGCACATTCCCGCAGTATCTCATAATTGTCGGGTGATCCGATCGGCCGCCCCCCGGTGATGATGATGTTGGCCTCGGTCAAATCCACAGCACCGCTCTGGCTCTGCTTGACTTCCTTGACCACCACCCGGCCGGGATCCTCAACGGCGGCCCGGTACTCGATCACTTCGGCCTCACACGGCGCTTGCCGGGCCTCGATGGTATTGGGTCGCAGCCCGCAGATAAAAGGTTTGGCATTGATCCGGATGGTCGCTAGGGTTTTGCCTGAGAAATGGGATTTGGTCACCTTTTGGGCGGCCAGATCCACCTCCAGGCAATCCTGCACCAGGGGCGCCTCCATCAATGCCGCCACCCGCGCCAGCAAGTCACGGCCCGCCGCACTGCTAAGCCCCAACAAAGCCGTCGCCTCGAAATGCCGGACCGCCGCCGCCAAAGCGGCGGCCTGAAGATCGGGACTCGCGGACAAGTCCACCCCGTCCGCCCCCAGCGACACGACCTGACCCACGCCATAGGACTGCAAAACCTCCCGGTACGCGGCTGCCCGCCCGTCCAACACAAAGGCCATAATTTCAGCCGACCCGCTTCCGCGCGCCGCCGTGACAACCCCAAAATTAGCTTCCTTGACACCGCCCTCTCCGCTCTCTATCAATACACCAATGGTGGACATTTCTTAGCTCTCCTGATTTTATTATAAATTGGCTTTTGCTAGATCGAAAAAATGGGTGAAGTATTCAATATGGTTACGGGTTGCGCGTTTCGCGTTCCGGGGTAAAATGCGGACAAACAGTCTATTTCAGCCACCAGTCACTAGTACCTCAGTAGTTATCATAATCTGATGGGATAGCCGGATAGTCCAACTCGGACCGCCTAACCCGTACCTCGTAACTCGCAACCCGCAACTCGCAACCCGCGCTAGATCACCTTCTCCTCGTCCTTCAGTATCCCCACCAATTGCGCGACCATTTCCGCGTTTGAGCCCTCCATCATCTGCGCCTGACCCCTTTCCGCCACCGCCTCCAGCTCGACGATCTCCGTCTGCGGCGCCGCAAGATCCAGGCCCAGTTCGCCGATCTCGATCTGCTTCACCGGCTTTTTCTTGGCTTTGAGAATATCCGGCAGCTTGGGATAATGCGGCTCGTTCAATCCCCGGGTGGCGCCGATCACACAGGGCAAACCCAGCTCAACCACCTCCCGCGAACCGCCGGCGATCTCGCGCTCCACCGTGGCCACACCGTCAGCAAGGGCGACGGCGACCACATCCGTGGCCACCGGCAGGCCCAAAGCCTGCGCCAGCCGGTAGGGCGTCTGCATCCCCTCGCTGTCGATCGACTGCCGGCCGCAAAATATCAGGTCCCCGCCCCCGTCCTGTTCGATGGCTTGTTTGAGCGCCTGGCTGGTCAGGGCACTGTCCAGAAACTGGCTGTCGGTCTTGACCAATATCCCACGGTCGGCCCCCAGCGCCAGAGCCGAGCGCATCGTGGTAAGCGCGCTTTCCTTGCCTACCGTCACCACCACCACTTCACCCGTGCCGGCCTGCTTGACCAGGCCAACCGCCTCTTCCACCCCGTATTCGTCGTAGGGGTTGACGATAAACTTGCAGGTCTCCGCAAAACCGCTGCCGTCGACCACCGTTATCTTGGCCGCCGTGTCCGGCACGTGTTTGACACACACATATATCTGCATGGCTGCTTCCTTTCAATGCGCGAATTATTGATCGCCGATAAATAAAAAATATGCTGCCAAGTATTCTAGTCCAAGGGTTTAGGCTTTTCCGATCTTAGAATAAGTTCAAGCCTTTCGTCAAAAGACTAATATTATTCTCACATAAGCTCAGGTTATTATTAGGCTCATCGTATTTTCGACTTTCGGGCAACCAATACGGGCGGGGATGAACCCCGCCGCTTCATTGAAAAATTTCCTGACCTGGATTTGTCACTAAAAGAATTCATCACGAAAACACGAAAGGACAAAAACACGAAAAAAAGAAAAGAAAAAATTTCGCGTTTTCTAGTTTTCGTGTTTTCGTGGTTAGATAGTTTTTAGCACCAAATACAGATTAATATCAATTACGAACCTAAAAGTAATCAATATTGACTATTATCCGAAATAGGACCTGATGAAATTAAGAAACTTTTCGTTTTCGATATCAGTCCCCGGCGTCACCCTGAAGTACCCTGTCTTGCCGTTGATTTCACCGATTTTTTTCAAAAAGATTTTTTGCTCGAGGGCGGCCGCGAGAATTTCCTCGGTTGTTTTCCCGGTCATGGTACCGTCGATGAGCATGTAGTTGCCGTTGGCGGGATAGGGCTTGAGCCCCAGCTTTTTGAGCTCTTCGGTGAAAATATCCATCCACTTGTTGTTATGGGCGACCTTGGCTTTGACCTCTTCCGGATTGTCGATGATCGCTTCGGCAGCCGCCGCTGCCATCCGGCTGACGTTCCACGGCAAAAACATGCGGTTGAAGGCCGCGATCATCTCCTCGGTGCCGAGCACGAATCCGAAGCGGACTCCGGCAAATCCGTAGGCCTTGGAAAAGGTCACCGACAAAAAGACCTGGGGATATTTGTGGATCAGGTCGACCTTGGACGGGCGGTCCGGGTTGTAGTCCAGGTAGGCTTCATCCACACACAGGGGCACGCCGGTTTCGCAGAACCGAATGAGGTCGTCATCCTCGATGAACACGCCGGTGGGGTTGTTGGGATTGATGATCAGGATCAGTTTGGTGCGGTCATTGATGGCTGCAAGCATCCCGTCGACATCATAGTTGAGGTTGTCTTCCCGGACCGGCACCTGCACGACCTTGGCGTTGCAAAGCTCGGCCCGCGGCGGGAACAGCTCGAAGGTCGGGGTCGACAGCAGGAACTCATCGCCCGGCTGCAAAAATACCCGCATCATGGCGTCGATGGTGTCCGAGGATCCGTTGCAAAGGGCCACGTTGTCCGGGCCCAGGCCGTACATCTTGCCGATCTTGGTTCGCAGCCGCAGGAAGCTGTCAGGATACCAGTTGCCGTGCCGCAGGGCTTCCGCCACCGCCTCGATGACTTTTTCCGGGGGCGGAATGGGATTTTCATTGAGCATCAGGCGGGCGGTTTCAGGTTGGTCCTTGGCCTTGTCCAGGATGCCCACATTGTACTCCCGGGAGGTATACAACCAGGGAACGATCCAGTCTTTGAGTTCTTTCTTCATTTCTTTCTCCTTTAAAATTTTTCCAAAATCTTAGTTATTTCAATAAGCCTTCAATGGAGGTGTAGCGCAGGCCGAAGGCATCCGCCACACCCCGGTAGGTGACCTTGCCTTTGACGACGTTGGCACCCGGCTTGATTTCGTGATTCTGCTTCATGGCCTTTTTCCAGCCTTTGTTGGCGATCTCCACCGCATATGGCAGGGTGGCGTTTGTCAGTGCCAGGGTAGACGTTTTGGGCACCGCCCCCGGCATGTTGGCCACACAGTAGTGCACCACGCCATCGACCTTGTAAATGGGTTCGCCGTGGGTCGTGGCCTTGGAGGTCTCGAAGCACCCGCCCTGATCGATGGCCACATCCACCAGCACCGCGCCTTTCTTCATGGTTTTTAGCATCTTGCGCGTCAACAGCTTGGGTGCTTTGGCCCCGGGGATCAGGACGGCGCCGACGACCACGTCGGCCTCCTTGATGAGCCTGCGAACGGTGGACGGTTTGGACATCAGTAAAAAGCAGTTGCTGGGCATCACATCGCTCAGGTAGCGCAATCGCTCCAGATTCATGTCGAGGATGTAAACCTTTGCCCCCAGACCGCAGGCCATTTTGGCGGCATTGATGCCCACCACACCGCCACCGATAATCAGAACTGTCCCCGGATCGACGCCGGGCACCCCGCCGAGCAGGACGCCGTGGCCGCCCTGGGCCATTTCCAGATATTTGGCGCCCTGTTGAATGGCCATCCGGCCGGCCACTTCACTCATGGGCGTCAGCAGCGGCAGCGAGCCGTCGTCCTTTTGAATGGTTTCATAGGCGATGCTGATCGATCCGCTTTTTACGAGGACCTTGGTCAGTTCCTCCGCCGCAGCCAGATGCAGGTACGTAAAGATGATCTGATCCTTACGGATCAGGTCATATTCGGGCGGCAGCGGCTCCTTGACGTGCATGACCATTTTGGCGCGTTTGAATATTTCCGCGGGTGTCTCCACGATTTCAGCGCCTGCATCCGCGTATGCCCGGTTGTTAAATCCGCTTCCCATGCCGGCGTTTTTCTCGACGAGCACCGTATGCCCGTTCTCTCTCATGATTTCCACCCCGGCCGGCGTCATGCATACGCGATTTTCCTCAGCCTTGATTTCTTTTAACACACCAACAATCATGATGGTCTCCTCCGATATTTGATTGAAGATTGTAGATTGAAGATTGCAAATTTCTCGCGGGCTTCGTCTTATCTAAAACTTTTCCTTGCGCCGTGAGGCATCTTTCGCCCTATACCCTTTGCCCCATGCTCTATGCGCCTTGCCCTCTGCTCTATGCCCTCTGCCCTATGCCCTATGCGCCTTGCCCCATGCTCTTTGCTCTGGGCTCTATGTTTACCCTGCGCCCTAATACTGACACCTGACACCTGAAACCTGAAACCTTTCAAATTAAAGCATCTTGCTGATCGGCTCATATTTGAGTCCAAAGGCCTCGGCAACCCCCTTGTAGGTCACCTTGCCTTCGATCACGTTGGCCCCGGCCATTATTTCAGAATTTTCCTGCATTGCCTTTTTCCAGCCTTTAGCGGCGATTTCGGCCGCATACGGCAGGGTGGCATTGTTCAATGCCAGGGTGGATGTCCGCGGCAAGGCCCCGGGCATGTTGCTGACGGCGTAATGGACAATCCCGTCTACCTTATAGATCGGATCGGCATGGGTGGTCTCCCGGGAGGTCTCGAAGCAGCCGCCCTGATCGATGGAGACGTCCACCAGGACCGCTCCTTGCTTCATGGTGGCGAGCATTTTCCGGGTCACCAGGGTTGGGGTTCTGCTGCCCGGTACGAGCACGGCCCCCACCACTACATCGGCTCGGGGCAGGACATCGCGGATGGCAGCCGGGCTTGACATCAGGGTGACGCATTGACCGGTCATTACGTCGCTCAGATAGCGCAGCCGATCCAGGTCGATATCGAGGATGTAAACCTTGGCCCCCAGCCCGCTGGCCATTTTGGCGGCGTTGATGCCTACGGCACCACCGCCGATAGTAACCACGGT
>Ga0209146_1000312_pt1 | contig 14783 bp, 8 predicted proteins | sample WorMetLIZAISLAND_2_FD_187402 | JGI IMG/M metagenome (GOLD analysis project Ga0209146, IMG submission 187402) | Marine gutless worms symbiont microbial communities from Max Planck institute for Marine Microbiology, Germany - Olavius geniculatus... | ecosystem: Host-associated > Annelida >...
GTCGTTAGGCTGTGTCGTGTGTCGACATGCAGAATGCCTTTAACGCCTTTGCTGCTAGCGCTCAGTGATGGCCCTGGTCGTGGGCAGTCGTCGGCGTCACGAGACTGTGATATTGATTTTTCTTTCTTCACCTTCCGCCCAGTGACATTGCCAGTGCTTTGAACGTCCGGCTACTTGCTGCTACGTCCTGTGGCATGGTCTGCGTCGTCTCCCCCACTCAACGGCAGCGGCACTTTTTAGCTAGAAGCCCAGCTGTCACTAGAGAAGGCCGACCGTACCGCCTATGTCCGAAGCCCAGCGTTAGCCTTCCGGTCGGTCTCGGAAAGAAAACAATCATTTACCGCGAGGTAACTACATGCAAATTCATAGACGTTACGTTAACCGTTCTCTGGAACGCTGCATTCAAAATTATTATAACATAGGTCACGCGCGGTCACCTCGCCAGGCGTCATATCCTACTAATTATGCATTAATAACAGGGAGTTTTAAGGGTCTGACTTGGTACATAGGGTAGCCGTCGAGCAGACAGTTTTTCGTTAAGACGTACCATCTAGCCACGATACATACGTTATGTGACCGACAACAGACACAATCTTGTGCCAAAGGCACGCCCGTTAATACGGACGGCCAAAAATGCTATGTCCACACATTAAGCAAGAAGCAAGGAGTTGTAGGGTCGGCACCCTATAAGCTCTCTAGAGGTAAGTCCCGGTGGATTTCCCCTACAGCCGAAGCACAGCTGCACTTCTTTTGCGATTAATGCGATTTCATGATCAAATGATCCAAAACCAAAACACAATTTTCTTTTGGCTCTGCCAACGTCAGCTACTTGTAGGCATTGGTCGCAAAATGCTGTGGCCAAATGCGCTGCTGAAAGTGCTGTGGCCATTGCCCTAGTGGCCATGCCCCTGCAGCTGCCACTGCGATCAGCTTGGATCAGTCTGGAAAGCATCATTGTTGTGTTGCTATTACCACGTTATAGGAACTATATCGCTGATAGAACGGTGTCATAATTCTATTGGGAGTCGTCAACCGTCGGCTTGCACATTAACGCGAATGTGACAAAACTAGAAAAATACGTCGGCCTAGTGCCAACATATTATGCGGCCATCTGTCCAGATCGAGCTGCGCAACCCGGCCTAACCTTTGACCTTCTGAACTGAAGATCGGCTCGCCGGTTACAACTGCCCTGTAGGGGAAAGTCACACCAATTTTTAGTTTTCTGCATTTTTCAGTTTTTGACTTATGGTGGCAAACGGGACGGACGGAAAGACGGACGGGCACCGGAGGCTACGTCACTACGTGTGTACGCGAAGTGTAGCAAAGCATCTGCTTTTTGCATGGCTCAGAAAAAGTCAGAATGTATGTGTCTAAATGGTATGATAGATTGATGATGATGCAGTTATAATCACTATCAGATCTGCGCCCATCTCTTATTGCTGATCGGCGTCAGTCGATATTTTGTCGCGTTTGTCATCTGCCCACGCGAGCACACCTGTTTCACATCTATCACTGGCACGCCACTCAAGTCTTTCGATTGTGTATTGGAAGCATCTGCTAGATCGTTTTAATGCATAGACAAATGAATGCATGCAGACTTATCCACCAGTAGCCTACCATTCAGTTTACGGGTGATAACAAGAGTTAAGCTTTAAAAATGGCAAATGCCTCGAACTGTCAGGGAAGTGTCGGAAAGTAAGCATGCGGTTAAAGCTATGCGTGTTGTAGTTGTAGAATGTAGACTGTATAGGCCTAGTACATGTACTTTTGGTACAAAATACTGTTCCTGCAGATTCAGACTATTTTGAATAAGCCGACCGCACGTGCTATACGTAAAACATAGATTTAACGCCTAGTCGGCGAGGACCGTAGCGTCACCCTCGAGTGTCCACTAGACCTGGGAGTTGCTGAGGTACAGAAACTTGACCCGACTTGAGGCTAAAATGACCCCAAGTCGACGGCGGTCGACTTGAGCACATCTGACTCGACTTGACTTGACTTGACAGCAGCATGTCGACTTGAATCGACTTCAAACGACTTGAGACTTTCAGAAGTTGTGATAAATTTGCGTAAAGCTGTACGTATACTGTAGGCTATTCATCAGGTGCTTTATTGTTTATGACTTGTAATGAAACCGACGGCGCCAAAAAATTTCGACGGTGACGCGGCTATAGATCGACTCGACCCGACTTGGAAGACCCAAGTCGACTTGAGTCGACTTGATCGACCCGACTCCCAGGTCTAGTGTCCACGAGACAAGGCTGGTCTCTAGAAAGCAGCAGTCAGCGGGCCGAATGTTCTTTATTGTCCTCACGAAGTTGGTCGAGCCATCTGTTTTCGTGTGGGCCTGGACGACGTCTCCAGCTACCGTCCGGGGGACGACCGGACGACCGAGGGTCACGTCGGCGTGGCACCGGCGCACCGCAGAGCCTGATGGGCCGGAGTATCATCGGCGAGCCTGATTACGAGTTGTTGGTGACAAACTGCGCGCGTGTGTATAATTCATGTGCAGGTCTTAGCCAGGCTCGGTACGGCATCGACAACGTGGTGCTGTCGGCCGGGCGCGCTCTGGTCGGCGACACTCTGACGGCTTCGTGCGACATTCACATCGACGTACCCGACCCTGCCAGACCGCCTATTATGCTGCTCTACTGGATCCGCCAGACGCCCAAGCAGCAGCTGCCGCACGTCGAGATCTCGGTGAATCGTGGCCTCAACAATGCGTTCCTCGACACCGGCCGGTACTCGGTGAGAGCCTTGCAGTTGGACGGCATGAGTCGCATGCAGTTTCAGCTCAATATCACCGGTATAATCAACTGTCTTCCCTCTGTCAGTCTTTAGGGCCTTTTTTCTGCATACAAAAAGTTGCAGTTTAAATTTAGCTGCGCTGGTTATTCGTCGATTGATGGAATGATGTGGGCTTACGTACATCATCACCAGGGGTGGCGATCTGTTTAGAAAGGTGAGCAGAGAATTTTACAATGATATTAACTAGGATGCCATCGTAGAACGCATTGATGAACAATCTTTGCTTCTCGTTTTTCTTCTATTTTCGTCTTCTTTTCCTTTTCTGCTGTAAGTTGATCTAGTTAGCACAGCGAGTCCGAGTGAAATCTGGTCGCCATAGTCTACCAGATTTGGTGCGTTGTAAGTCCGAATCTGGGATTTGTTGGCCTCTATCCATGTATTGTTATATATCATTTTTGCTTCGTGTGTACGATCAAGTAATAAGTGTAGGCCTAAAATGCAACGAATAGGAGCGTGCGTGTTCTAGATCTGAGGACAGAAGACTCTGGGAAACTTGGATGTCGACTGATTGGCGAGCCTAAAGATCAGGAGGTCGAACAGTTAGAAGACTTTGCCGTTACAGGTATACGTGCTGCACTGATTTTTTGGCATAGGCCTATAGGCAAGGCTGAAGTCTGTGGTGATTTTTGTCAAGTAACGACGCTCATCTGCATAGGCTTTATACGTGCATGATGCAGGGTACATTTCATCAGTTATCATTATGTGAAAATATTAATTATTAAGTATAGCAGAGTGCCAGGCCTGCAGTGTAGTGATAACATGTTGCTCTGGATCCGTTGGCTTGGTGGCGTAACGGTTAGGATGCTGATTTACGATCAAAAGGTAGTGAGTTTGACACCTGTTCTGGTCGCTGTCAAGTGGTTACTACTTTGATGAGTGACTGTATGCAGACAAGTAAGCCATCACCGTGTATAACCAGCACCAAGATTAACTCAGCCCTCGATCACGCAGGGATGGGTAAATTGAGTTCCGGTCTGCTTGGTTGCATGGGGTTAAGGTAGGACAGGTTCTCCTCTGTCGGATGGTAGGTAACACTGTCACTGTGTGATCCCATCTGGCAGGTGACGCTCCGTAGCCCTGCGATGGGGTTTTCCGGTTTTCCTTACACAGTTTTTAACCTTTACTTCTTTATTGGCGTTATATCTAGATTGGTGACTGACCGCAGGCAGGTAAACCGTACCGGTTTATATTATAACCAGTTAACCACCCACTCAGATCAACTCAGCCTGGCCATCCCACTGTGGATAAACGTAGTGAAAGCTGGGACATAAACAGGCACACGGTGTGATGCATTATCATCGAATACTCGTGTTTTTGCACATAAAATGGTGTCTAGCTGAGGGCTAAGGACACGGAGATGAATACCCCTTTCTGGGCCTTTGTGACTTTAGTTACTATTACAAAACTAAATAATACAGTCGCGTTACTAATGCTGGCCAAAAAAATGTAGCACGGTCTGATATTAATACATAGGACTGTGTGTTTGCTGGCGTGCAATACAGTTCCAGTGCAGAAGGTTCAGTGGATGTTGTCTGAGCCGAACTCTGCCGGCCGCGTTCAGAAGTACGAGGGTGTTAATAGTATTGACCTACACGAGGGAGATGTGCGTCAGTTTGTTTGTCGCGTCAACGGAAGCTACCCACAACCACAGGTTTTGCACTTTCTGCACGCCTTTAACGTACATACATAGAAATTAGGTCTGTGGTAAATAACGATTAACAATTAATCAGTTATTTATTCACAACTTAATCAATTTTTACATAATTGAAATTCAGTTAATATTGCACTGCCTTAACGAGCCATGCACAGCGCACACATTCATCCTTAGCATATTTGGATGGCTGCGTAATCAAGGCATAGGGCTGCTGCTGCAGCTGCAGTGATGTAGACAGGGGGGGGTCAGGGGCCCACCTTTCCCTTCCTTTCCCAATTTTCCTGACAAAACAAGCACACTTTTAAATTGCTTTAAATTCGTTCAGTTGATTCTCAAGAAAATAATCAAAATTGTTGACATCTGATATTTTAACGATATAATGCGCCAAATTTGATTTCTGCTGGGGCTCCATCACAGTTTCCTGTGAGGAAGCTCACAGCATTCCCCCGAACCTTTAGCTGAATTGTAGGGGTCCTACTTCTAAGGGGAAGGAAAAGAAGGTGGAAGAAAGGCGAAGCGAGGGATGAGTGAAGGGAAGAGAAGGGAGGAAAGGGAAAAGAAGTGAAGGGGAAAGGGTCAAGACTTTCCATTCACAGTTCTGCGTCGCTGGTAATGTTACAGGTGAAAGTGTTGCTGGGTGATGAAGACGTGACGTCACGGTTCATGCATAAACACCACCTAGTGACGGGTGGCGGTGTGGCCGGACTGCAGCCGGTCTACTACGAGGTCACGATGACGAATGACGCGCTGGACGTCGACTACTCATACCACGAGAAGACTCTGAGCTGTCTCGCGTCACTGGCGCCCGACGACATACCATCGACACTCAACTCAACACTGGCGCAGATGAGCGCCGACCTTAACATCACCCTGCTCTGTGAGTGTACGGGTTACTTCATTTCTCCACAAGTTTTACACTTTGTATTTTCGTCGTTTTTTTTCCCTGTTATATAGTACTGTCGGTTTATATCTGTGCTGTAGGCTTACTGTTTTAATGACTTGACGTTTGTAGGCTAGGTTTTGAATGCAGTTTTAAGAGCAGCAGTCATGCATGCTGCCTTTCTGTCCTGTCGGCCTACCACGTTTGTCACATCCCACTGCGTTATTGTACAGCTGGGTTTAATAAAGATTGGTTAAGGTTGATTCACTCAGCAATGTATTTTCAGTGTTTATGGGAATGATGAAACTTTTAGCAGTCATTCAACAATCAACACATGCCCTTTTAAATGCAGAGAAGAGGGCAAACCTTCAACGCATCCCTGACTCCATAGCAGCAAGGGGTTCTGCCCCTGGACTCCGCTGGTCTACCATTCCCAGACTTCGTTTTAAGCTCACGCTCGCATGATGGAACCTCCTCCTTTTTTGATAAATCGTCACTGACTTTTCTCTGCGCTTGACTGCAGTTTTTTCGCTAACTGTAGCTGGAGAATTTTGACTGAACAAGTACCGATGTCGCCAAGCTTTGTGGCAACATTCTACGCGGCCGTCCAGTTAGTTACGTGTACGTGCTCACTGCATTGCGCCTAGTGTGCAGTGGACGTGCAGCCAGCACGAGAGCCGCTGGCCGCAAGTATATGTGATATACGTCGTTTTTTGGACGATGTTGACGTTCGCTGATTTTTTTTTGGATTGAATTTTGAACTGGAAATTGTCACACCGGTCACTCCTAGCTTAGAAAACTTTGACACCAATTTTGTTTTTCTACGCCCTTTTGTTGCGAGTTACGAGCCCGTGTGGGTGGCACAGACAAACGGACGAACAGAACAGACGGATTGTAATGCGGCCTGTTGTGACGGCTACGTAATAAAACTTGGCTGACCGGTTGCTGCTAGGTTTATGAATGGTGTTTATATTAAGGTGGTCCAGAAAAAAACGGCACAAAGTATAATTTTGCAGCCGTACCTCACAGAGACATGCAGTTTTTGTCGAAAACCACACGACTCTGTGACGTACGGTTGCAAAATTACGGGGCTGTAAACTGTGTGCCGTTTTTTTTCTGGACCAGTCTGTAGATGTGTCTGTACACTGTATGTGGCCACTGTTTGATTGGCTAGACAAGCCGAAGTTCCTGTGCAATGACGAGATCTACGTGAAGCTTAACGAACCAAACTACGACTTGGTCTGCAAGGTGGTCGCCAACCCGGACGTGCGTCTTGCGCGAGTCACGTTTATTGACCCAGACGATAATAACAGCACCGTCGATATGCTACTCGGCGGCGGAGAGAGTGGAGATTATAAAGCCAACGTCACCGTCGGAGTGAGTGCTGAACACACTATGGTTATACGTGGGGTTTCAATAAAAAGACACCTTTTTCTTCCATCAAATGACATAAATTAGCACAAATTTTCTAGCAGCTGTAGCTAAAAGAACTGATTCAAAATATTTGAGAATAAAAAAGTCTGGCTGATAGGCCTAGTCAAACATTGCTGCTAAAAGTTTCGTGGCAATATATTGCTGTTCAGCCGAGTTATCGAATAAATAAAAGAGGTCTTTTTAGGTGATACTGTTTACAAATTTGAAACATGAGAATGAATGGGATTAGTTCGCGTTAAAACGAAATGAACATTTAGGACATGCGTTGTACGTTGTCCTACCATGATAGGTTTACTGGGTGTAGTAAGGTATTAATTTAGTGTTTGCTGAACCAACATCTTTTATTATTTCCCAGAAGTTTTAGGCTTACTGCTAAAGTTTCCTGTAATACCTGTTAGTTTAATACTTGGTGTGTTGAAATGCATTGGCGGATACAAGGGTCCGCAGGGGGGCGGCCGCCCCCTATTGACCGGATGCATCTTAAAACAAGCAAGAATTTTGCACAAAAATGCATTATTTTTGCATAAAAATTTTTCTGTGGATGGGGCTATGCCCCCTCCCTAGACCCCACCTCTATCCTTCCGCCCCCACTATTTGAAATTTCTGGATCCGCCACTGTTGTAATGATATTCTTCATGCTATGATGCATTCACTCTTGTTGCGTCTTGCTGTAGGAAACTGAACAGGAAACTATCATCGTACTGACAATCAGCAGAGTCTATAAGCAGCACTTCCGAAAATACACGTTCACTGTACAGAGCGATCTTGGCATCGTATCACATGACGTCATGCTTAAAGAATGTACGCATTCAGTGTCAAGATTATGTCTGCACTGCTTCTCTCTTGATTTTGTTGTCTTTGTTATTTCTATCAAACCACACGGATACAGGCCTAAAATGTTTTTTGTGCCATAATCTTTCTTGTAGATATACATTGGGCTTGTATGCCAGTCAGTCTATTTGCACATCTGCTAACAGTTTGGTCGCTAATCTGGACCTACTCAAAAAATGCCACTTTTTTCCTGATAAAACCGTCGCTTAGGCCTACCAGAGAGGTATGGCCAGGCTGAGTAATGCACTGCGACCATGGAATAACAGGCTTATGTGGTGACTGCCACTGAGATCATTACTGAAAATTGTTTACCCAAATTTGAGAAAAATGTTTCCTAAGAGATCAGTATTGTTTAAAGCTTTAAAATAGTCCAATGCCCATTTAGTGTACACCGTGGGCCAATAAAAAACGTGGCACTTTACTTTTGTCTATATCTTCACTAATTATTGACAGATTTTCAAAATTCTTTCACTGTCACACTCTGCGGACAATTTGCATTAATGCGATTGTTATATATCCCACCTCACCACAAATGTATCTTTACATTACCTTGTGAATTATAAATGTGAGAAAAACTAATGATAATAACAAACATTTAGGTAAATGGGAAAAACACTTCAGACCAACATTGCAGTGAATGATCCATATGACACTAGACTGTGTTAGACCCACACAGTCTATAGAGTCATACAGATCATTCACCGCAATGTTGATCTGAAGTGTTTTTTTTCAATTTTACCAAAATGTTTGTTTGTTATTATCGTTATACATGCTTATTTCATTGATATTTCCCAAGGTATTGTAGAGACGCATTTACGGTGTGGTGGGATTTGTAATAATCACATTATTGCAAACTGTCTGCTGCAGAGTGTGGCAGTGAAAGAATTTTCGAAAATTGGTCAATAACTGGCGAAGATATGGACAAAAGTAAAGTGCCACGTTTTTTTTATTCGCCTACCCTGTAGGCCTATTACTTGACATGATTTTGGACTAATTCTGCTAAAAACTTTCATGATAAAGTATAACAATTATTATCTCGTGACTTAATACTTTGTCATTCTATCTTTCACTATAGTCTAGAGAAAGTCTCACAATCTCGCTCCACTCAAACGTGACGACTGATAGCGTCTCACGCTTGTAGGCCTATATCACACGTGCATTCAGGCAGAATGCGCCGTCGATCACGGCCATGAATTAAGTACGTTTCAACACTCTACAGTGTGTTATGTCTCATTACCCTCGCATAATACACTGTAGTGTAGACCGTGTTGAAACCTATACTGACAGTTCATTCATTAAACTTATGATCTCTTCTTGTGTCTGGTGTAGCATTTGGCGACGTATCGCAGGCGGTCGTCGGTCGTTATTTGAGCGGCATGGCTCTGGCCATCGCATCTTTGCTTCAGCTCTGCATCTGCATCTATGTACAGAGATGTTAGTTTTCGTACCTACATCATCGTTTGTCAATCGTCGTGAGTCACGGCACGTAGATACGATTATACCAGACTGTATTAATGACGCCACGACGGCGTTGTTACTTCGTTTTTTAATTTGGCTGCTTCCAGTGCACGGCGGTGGACGCCGCAGCAAATTTTCTGCTGGATTTCACTGGCGTGTTTCTTCCAGTGGCTGATTGGCACTTCTGGCCTTCAGTTTCTTGTCTACCCGAAACAGTCTGGACTCTAGAAACCTATCTGAACCGAAGGCACTTGGAAAGTGCAAACCTCCGCTGAAGATTTAGCTTCATTTTACACACGTATCAAATTCAGGCTCGTTGTGGAAACTTTTGCTTAAGCCAATAATGTTAGGTGATTTAAAAATTGACGAATAATTGTTTTTAAACACCTTTATCCAGATTGCGATCCGCATTGCTCCCAGCATCCAAGCGTATTCGGCTAGACGCACACTGCATCCCAACAATTATCATAATCTGTTCTTTTGAGCATCGTATTCTTGCAGCAGACAAACAGACAGAAGTAAAAACATGTCCTCTGTTTTTCAGCGAAGGTAGAGAAACAACTGACGTATTTTTAAAGGTGTTTGGATGTAAGCCTGGCCAATAGTATCAGTTAAAGCCAGAGTATCATTGATTTTGGTATTTTGTTGCATTTGTTTTACTTACTTTATTTCACGTCGTATACCGGTAAGAGTTTGATGGTTTGTCATTGTGCACACTACGTTAGACTGCACCAAGTTTACAGGGTCGGCCAAAAAAGTGACACTTCTTCCAACTGCAATGCCACATAAACTGCAAACCACATTTGTACCTTTTGAAGGATTTTAGGATTTTCTGTTGTCTATTCACAGTTAAAATGAGGTTATTTATTTGAAAACATTTTCACAGTTTTTTTCGAACTCCAGTGTTTCTGCACACACAGAATGTGAATCAAACAGCGTTCATCGTTAGTAATCCAACCATCATAACAAAATTCTAATTTATTCGCATGAAAACATATTTTTTTACATTGGCTAATGAAAAAAGACGCCCTTTAATGTTAATGATAGGTGAGCAAACAAAAATTGCATAGATAATACATCTAACAAAAGAGGAAATTCAAATACTGAAGAGGTGTTACTTTTTTTAGCCCACTTTGAATATACTCAGTCATAATAATAGTAATTACCTTGTGTTGATCTGAACTGTGCTTGTTTGTATGCGCTAATGCGCCAGCACTACTGATGCTGGTGTTTACAGAGAATCAGTTGTAATTATTTTATACAGTGTTGCACAATTTTCTTAGCCGTGGGTCACTCACCAAAACGTGGTCTTGGTGTGCCACTTCGAGCCAGATCAAAAAGACAAGTTTATCAATTTTGATCTTTTGTCAGCTAAATGTTGTTTTCGTGAACAGTGTTATGCTGGAGACAAATTGGTAGATGCAAAATAAATGAGCATGAAAAAAAACTGTGAGGCCTTGTTTTTACTTTTAGCATGGCTGCTGTTTCATAACTGGTAGTGAAGCTTTTTTTATAAGTCATAACTCGCGAGTCACACGAAACCATTTGTGGTCCAGATGTAGTCCTTATTACTCGGGTAGGACTTTGTGCACCACTAAGTTGATACACATGTTAATTTTTGCGAGATACGCAAATGCATATTATGCTGCGTGTTTTACGACTGTGTGACTCAAGGTCGGTGATAAAGCTGCATTGTTTTCCATGGTTCTTAGTCTAGCTCACGTAGGCTAGATTATTTCACAGTTTTGAGTTCACTTTTGCTCTGATGCGATTGCTCTTGGCAGTGTTTTGTGCCAGAGTATGATTCATGTATTTAATTTTTGCACATTCCATATTGTTTTCCATGCTGGTTTTCTTTACCTCAGGGTGCTCACACTTTTGCGATGAAAAAAATGAAACATGCTAAAACAGCTGCTATTTCGCTTTGATTGTAAAACAACATATTTTGGTTCGTTACAGTACTTGGAAATCATTGCCATAAAGTGCAACTTCTCTGCAAGTTTGTGCAAAATTGTGTAACACTTAACGGCAGTTTTATTGCAGGGGTTTGCACGTGTTGCAATAAAAATGCAATAAAATCTTGTTTAATTTCGTTTTTATTGCATGTGTGGACTGATGTGATGAAACACTATTATATACGTGGAGTCGCCAGCAACCATCTCCACTCTTCAGTTGTTTTAGGTTGTTTATTTTGTTCAGTCACAAATGTGCGAGCGCCTTAAGACTGTTAGACATTATATACCCGAGTGTACAGTTTAATTTCTAGCGACACCAGTGCGGCTTGTCTCCTGAGGTATATAGGAGTTATTCTTTGGTGTGGCAAAGTTGAGTTTTTTTTGCAATAACTTGCAGCAAGCTAGAGAGTGTTGACTACTGTACCGGGTGGCACGTGAAAGATGGAACACATGCATTATGTAGATCGAGCTGTCAGACAGTTTTGAAAACGATCAGGCTCGCTCATTGCGGTGAAGGGTGGTCTTGTTGTAGTTCAAACACTGTGTTAAAGTGTTCGATGCAACCACACTTAACTGCAATAATCTAGGTCATTTATGTTTTCAAAACTGTCTGACTGCTCAATCTATGGCCATGTATGTTACACTTTTTCTGCTCTGTGACACCCAGTAAACAAAACAGTAAATGTCCCCTAGCTAATGGATGCAATCCTCCTATCAAGTTTACCCCTCTCCACCCAGTGCTCCTCCCACGCTTTGACCACAGTGGGGTCAACTGGCCCCAACTCAGGGTTCTCTCCCCGATTGAGCAAGGCACATCGATCCCAGCAACTGAAGCACTGGCCTCAGTTCTTGACAATTACAATAAAGTAATGGCTACCGGCTACTGGCTAAATAATCGGTAAAAACATTAAACGTGGTTTTCAACTGTGCGCATGCAGTGATTGCACATTCTGTGCAAAAAAGTGCTATGGCTAAAGCCACCAATGGCCACACCAGCCCTAAAACTGCAGTGGCCATGGCCTTGGTCATTCCTCTGGCCTCCCCGAGATGCTCCTAGTCAGTTGAGCACTATTTCACTTTAATTGCCTGTATCATGGGACTAGAAAAGAAATGTGTATAAATTTTCCCAAGAGAGACTGGACACTGCTGATGCGAGTTATCTTTGCTAGTTTGCTGACAAGTGACATCTGTCTGTATATATTATGTAAAGCTCACTGTATATGGGACTAGTCGTGTCATCTTAACTGTTTTGTTTCCATCTGCTGCTACTGAGTTTCGTGCCATGCGTGCATTGTTTACATTTGACCAGTATTATATTGTCCAATTCATGATTCAAGCATGATGGGGTAAAACGACAGAACTCAAATTTTTTACTGAATTATTACCAGTGTTTCCAGTCATATCCCAGCTGCTGAGTGTGTACAGTTTGTGCTTATTGTGCTAACAGCACATCGAGTGCGATGAGGTCATTACGGTTAACGCACTATATAAACTACTTACTTATGCATACTTCACTCATTAAGAAATAGGTTTTTTACATCTTTGTTACATCTTTTTCTGTAGGTAAGAAGACGTTAGAACATTTCACAATTTGTCATTCTCTAGTCACGTTAACTACAACGCACACCATCAATATATTTTTTGCATTTTAATCTTTTGTTGTGTCTGGTTTTAATTAAGTTAACCAGTGTCTTTTTCTCTAAGCGTACTGCATCAAAGTTCTGTTCCATAAATGTAGCAGTGTTCACTGTTGACATCGGCTTCGTGGTTCCCGACTGTCAGCATTACTAAATAGTGTGCCGTAGGTGTTTGTATCGTGTGTGTGTTTTAGCAGTTTGGCAACCTGTACAGTTTGGATCATGCATTGCATTCGTTGCGTCTGTGACGACCCTTTGCATTGCAGTATGCCGCGTAGTTTTTAGTGCTCATGTTGTACATGTACGATAAACCAGTTGCAGTGGTGCATAATGGTCAGTGCATATTGAATTATTCTCAGGCGTTTGTTGTAAATATAGTGAACACGTTCTAAAAGATGTAGACTCTTGTAATATACATTGGAGTAATAATACTATGGTACCGTGAAAGCACAACAGGCAACAGTTTCGGGATCTGTAAAGCTTTTTTAGAAATTCCACCGGTATCGCTACGAGCAAGGGTGCTGAATGAGAGGGGGTACGGAAAATTTGCAATTTATAGCCAATAAGTTGCTGTATCTCAACAAGAAATTTGAGCTAATGCTCATGAGACGCACGAAAGCCAGTGTTTGAATTGCCGGGGGAGTTGGGGGTTAAACCCCCCAACTGTTTTCTCAACCCCATAACACGCTGTCAAATTATGCACAGGAGGGTCAGCTATATACTGTATACATACGATTTACATCACAATTTTGTTCGGTCTCCAACCGTCAAAAAGTTTAACCCCCCAGATAATTTTTCACAATTCAAACACTGGCGAAAGCCTATAGCAGTTCCTGTTCACAAACTGTCTATCTCCAGCCACTTCATCGCAGTTCATTCTTGGAGTGTGCGCTGCAGCCGAAGATCACAACAATCAATAAAAACCCCTTATTTTAGAAGTTTAGGGTCTTTCAAAGTCATCGATGCCAATACGACTGAAAAGCTCGTCACTAGTGCTTGTTGTAATAAGCAGCATGCCCATGCCTATCTGCAACCGTTTTAACGCAAGACTGGCCAACAACAATAAAATAATGACTTTTATGGGGGTACCGCTCTTTGATGTCCTCGGGCGCAGGTTTCCTTGGACCTAAAAAATCGAAACTTGGACCATTGAGATCTACGTTCAATTGATGCTGAAAATTTCATATGCAGCTTTTCTATGTCTACCGCAATTGGTTTTGGCACAATTCGCTCTTGAAATGTGTTTTGCAGCGCACAATCACCAAAAAATCCATAAAACCCCTATTTCAGTGTTCAAAGTCATCCAAGGTCATTGAATTAGGTGGCATGACTTCCTATTAGTGATTAATAGTAACCTAGGCCCTATCCCGCACCATTATTGAGATGCAGCGATATATTGGCTGAAAATCGCAAATTTTCCCCACCCCCCTCTCATTTAGCACCTTCGTTTGGGGTGACCCCTTTCGAATTTATAGAAAAGCTTTACAGTTCCTGAAACTAGAGTCTTCCAGGCAGCCGATGGTAAAAATGTAGTGATCCTAGCTTGCACCATTTTTGACTGATCCATCCGTGTGACGGACAGACAGACGGACGGACTGACAGAACTGCAACGGCTAAGAAGCGCTGAAAGCAGTAGCCGCTTTTGCGCGTTAAAACGGTGTGAGATAGGGCCTAGGTTACTATTAATCACTAATAGTAAGTCCTAGAAAGTCCACAGAAAGCAGTGACCTTGGGTGACCATGAACACTGAATTAAGGGTTTTTTGTGGATTTGTTGGCGATTTTGGCTGCGAGACACATTTCAGGAGCAAATTGCACCGAAATCACTAGAGATAGACCAGGACAATATGCATATAAAATTTTTAGCATCAAACATAAGTTTCTAAGTTTCGACTCCCTAGGTTCAAAAAACCAGTACACGAGGGCATTAAATAGGAGTACACCCTTCAAAATACTCGCATTCGGCTACTGGAATGGCAGCAGCCACACGAGATGGTGGTGCCATCCGGCATATGTGAATGCATTGTACCCAATGTCATTTGCTGGAATTGGAGAACTTAGATTTTGTTTACAGCGGGCCTTCAAACATGCACTGCTGTCACGTGTTCCCCTTTGCGTTAGCTGGGC
>Ga0209146_1000313_pt1 | contig 14782 bp, 17 predicted proteins | sample WorMetLIZAISLAND_2_FD_187402 | JGI IMG/M metagenome (GOLD analysis project Ga0209146, IMG submission 187402) | Marine gutless worms symbiont microbial communities from Max Planck institute for Marine Microbiology, Germany - Olavius geniculatus... | ecosystem: Host-associated > Annelida >...
CATATATATACATATATACATATATACATATATATACATATATATACATATATATACATATATATACATATATATACATATATATACATATATATACATATATATACATATATATACATATATATGAATATATATTATAAAAGATGTAAATGTTAGATTGTAATGGTCAGAGGACAATAAGAGCTTTAACTTCCAAAGTTAATATTTTTGAAATAAACTATCCTGAGACTGATCTTTAGAAATTTTGATATGAAAAATCAATGTATTTGTTTATACTATCAATAATAACAAGATGCCTTTGGCCTGGTGTACTTGAGCCGAAATCAAGGTGCATGTTGCTTATCTTGCGTTAATGAGTAGTGTATTGGTGGGTTTGAATTTATGAAGGAAGTATAATAAATTTTTTTCTTATTGTCTTCAGCAATATGTTTTAGAAAGTAAACTATTTTATTTATATATATATTAGGATAGAGGTGAGGATAATTCTTGTAATTAGTGTGGTTAGCAGGTTTTTTTGTGCGAAGGTTAGTAGGAGTATATATATATTTCTTAGATTTGAGGTTGTGTAAGATAATCTAGAACTTGTTGTTTTTTCTAGTCATGATTGATCCAAGTGTTTGTATAATTTTAAGGAAGTATTTATGGAAATAGGTAGTAAGAATTGTGTTGATAGGGGGGTTAGGAATCTAATAGATGAGAAAAATTTATTTTTGGCAGGGGATTTAGGCAGAGTTTGGGAGTTGAGAGTGATGAATAGTAATGATATTGTTATTAGGTAGTTTGGTAGGGAGGATTGTGTGTTGTTAGTTATGCAAGTTTTTATTAAAGAACAAGGTATTAATCATTGGATAGTGGTTCCTCTAATAATTCTTATGACTGATATGAGTAGTAGAGGAAGATCGTTGTTTTTAGATGTAGAATGGATATATATTGTTTGTCTTGGAGGAGTAGTTGTTATAAATTTTATTAGGCGAATAGAGTATAGGGATGTTAATAGAATGGCAGTAAGTATTGATGTGTAGATTGTTATGTTAATAAATAAGTTGTTTGATCAGTCTATAATTGCGTGTTTTGAATAATATCCGGCCATAAATGGAATTCCGGTTAGTGATATTCTAGAAATGAGAATAGAGGAAATTGTAGTAATAGAATATGTTGAGAATTGACCATATATGCGTAGGTCTTGATTGTGGCTGTTGAGTAGGATTAAACATCCTGCTGAGATAAATAATAGAGCTTTGAATATTGCATGGACAGATATGTGGAAGAATGCTAAGTTTGGTATATTTAGTCCTAAGCATGTTGTTATTAGGCCTAGTTGTCTTAATGTGGATAAAGCAATAATTTTTTTTATATCGTTTTCGTATATTGCTCTTATTCCTGTTATTAAAGTGGTAAGGATGCCACATGTAATTAGGATTAGTTGTATAGAAATTGAGTTGTGGATTATTTGGTTAAAGCGATATATAATAAAGATTCCGGCGGTTACTAGTGTAGATGAGTGTACTAGGGCCGATACTGGTGTTGGAGCAGCTATTGCGGCTGGTAATCAGCTGGAGTAGGGGATTTGAGCTCTTTTAGTTATAGCTGCGGTTAGAATTCCGAGGCATTGGAGTCAGTTGTGGTTGTTTATATTAATTATTAGTCAATCTCCAGTGTTTATGGTTATAATAATAGATATTAATAAGAATGTGTCCCCTAATCGGTTGGTTAATATTGTAAATATGCCTGCTCTTAATGATCGTTGGTTTATGTAGAAAATGATTAGTAGAAATGATGTGATACCTAGTCCGTCTCATCCGATTAAAAGGCATATTATATTTGGGATAAAGACTAGAAGGTTTATTGATAGGATAAATAGTAGGACAATGTATGTAAATCGTAATTTATTTAAGTCTTGTTGTATATAGTTTTTTGAGAACTTTAGAACGTTAGTGGAGATTAGAATGATAATGGATGAGTAAGTTATGCCTCTTCATTCTAGTATTAAATCTAGTTTTACACTTCTTGATGTTATTGATAGTAGTTCTCATTCGATAATGTATATGTTGTTAAAGTATATTATTGATAGTGTTACGATGGATATGATGGTAAGGATAGCGAGTAGTATAGTTGGTGCAAAGTAAATCATGTTTGAATATAGATATAATATAATTTTGAATCCACAGTTCAACAGTTTTTTTAACTTACGATATTGTTTTAAGTGTGTCAAATGTAAGTAAGTTGAGGATATGTTAAAAAATATATGAAGTATATTGTTGTAAATAATTGACCAATTTGGATAAATGGGTATTCTACTGGGCATCTTCCAGTTCATGATAGAATTAATCAGGTTCTTAATATAAGAAAAAATATATGTTTGTTTATGGGGTAGAATCTTGTTGTTGCCTTGTGTCTATTGTATGTAGAGGGCAAGTATATGATAAAGATAGCTATAAGTAGGGCGATTACTCCTCCTAGTTTATTGGGGATAGAGCGAAGAATCGCATATAGTCAAAGGAAGTATCATTCTGGTTGGATGTGATTTGGTGTAATTAATGGGTTGGCTTCTATGAAATTTTCTGGGTCGTTTATAATATTTGGAGTAAATAGGAAAAAGATAATAAATATGGTTAAAAATGTTATGAATCCTATAATGTCTTTTAGAGTATAGTAGGGGTGAAAGGGAATGCGGTCTGACATGGAGTTGATGCCTAGTGGGTTTCTAGATCCTTTTTCGTGAAGTATAAGTAAGTGGATAATTATTAATAGGAGGATAATAAAGGGTATTAGGAAATGTAGGATGAAGAATCGATTTAATGTTGGATTGGCGACTGCAAATCCTCCTCATAGTCATTGGACTAGATAGGTACCTAGATATGGAGTGGCTGAAAATATGTTTGTAATGACTGTTGCTCCTCAAAAACTTATTTGTCCTCATGGGAGTACATATCCTATGAAGGCGGTTATTATGGAAACTATAAAAATTGTAATGCCAGTGTTTCATACTTTTTTTTGGTAAAAGGATGAGTAGTATAGGCCTCGGCCTATGTGGAAATATATTAGTATTAGAAAGAATGATGCTCCATTTATGTGAATGTTATGTAATATTCATCCTCAGTTTACATTTCGGGAGATGTGGATTATTGAGGAGAATGCTAGTTCTGTATTAGGACAATAGTGTATTGAGAGGAAGATGCCTCTAATAATTTGGATTATTAAGAATAGTCCTAATAGCGAGCCGTAGTTTCATCATAGGGAGATATTGATTGGTGCTGGTAAATCGATTAATCTTTGAGATAGTTTATTGAGTATTGGGTTTTGTTTTCGTTGGGGTTTCATAAGTATATTGATGAGTTAAACATCTTTGTAGTCTTTCAGGGACTATTGTTTCAAACTATATACTAAATATTGGATTTTATTCTTAATTAACTTCATCAAAGTTATCCGTTCTTCCGGCGCAATATTATTTTATAATTATTATTAAAGGTATGATTAGTAGTAGTCATAATAAGATTATGGGGAGGATTTTTTTTCATAGGACATGTATTAAAATGTCATATCGTAGTCGTGGAAGGGCTCCTCGAGCTCAAATAAAGATGAAGGATAAAATAGTTGTTTTAAGAATTAAGTCTAGATTTGAGTAGTTTGTTGTTATTAAGGATGTTGAAAATATTCTTATTAGTAGGATATTTATGTATTCAGCTATGAAAATTAGGGCAAAGGGGGCCCTTCTGTATTCGATATTGAATCCTGACACTAACTCTGATTCCCCTTCAGCGAAGTCGAAGGGGGTTCGATGGGTTTCAGCTAAAATTGATATTATTCAGGTAATTATTAAGGGTAGTAATATATAGATAAGTCAGGAGTATTGAGTCAATATAATGGAGGATAAGTTTATTGAGGCTGGGTGTATAATAAATAAGATTAGAATTAATGATATTCTTACTTCATAAGAAATTGTTTGGGCAATTCCTCGCAAGGCACCTAATATTCCTCATTTTGAATTGGAGCTTCATCCTGCTATAAATGTGGTGTAGATTATTATTCTAGTAATGGTTATAAAGAAAAGGATATTGAACTTTATAAAAAATAGGAGATTGTAGTGGGGGTAAATTGTTCATAGTGTTAAAGTTAAAATAATTATTGATATAGGTGAAATAATAAAGAATTTTGAATTGGAGAGTGTGGAGGGGGTTTCTTTTTTGGTAAAGAGTTTTATAGCGTCTGCTATTGGGATAGTTAGGGCAATGAGTGTTGGTTTGTTGGGCCCTTTTCGGTATTGTATATAGCCTAGGAATTTTCGTTCTCTTAGTGTATAAAAAGCTATAGCCAGTAGAGCGGAAAGTATCATTAGTAGTAAGTTTGTTATATAGGTTAGGCACATATTGCAATTGGAGTATCATTGATTAAGTGCAAGTTAATTGTTTTATATTAAACTAAATTGCATAATTTGTGGTGTTCTCTTAATTAAAAGTTAAGTGCTTTATGTAAAAATAAGCTATCAAATTATTAAGAAAGGGCTTCTTATTGTTAAAGCTTAAATTTAGTGCATTTATTCTGCCATCTTAATGTTAAGTGTATTGGTTGAATCCGCGTAGAGGTCCGTTATTTTTTTTTACTCTTTTAATTACAATTACTATTATTAGCAATAGAATTATAGTAATTAATAGTAGAATGGTTATGTTTTTTGATATATATAAATTGTTAATTTGTGATGAGAGAAATATTGGTGCTGGTTCTTGAGCATAGATTTTTGTTGAAATAATAGGAATGATAATTATAAAATGGATTTTTCTTTTTGTTATTATGGAGTCATTTGAAGTTAAACTTACGAAGTAAGAGAATATTACTATTATTCCACCGATATAGATTAAAAATAAGATTATAGCGTATCAAGATGAAATATTTATTCCGATAAGGATAGTAAATAAGGTTGTTATTATTATAATAGTTAGTCTTAAATTTATTGAGTTGTTTATGGTTAATAGGATTCAAGTAAGGATTATAGATATTATTATAATTCTTGATGTCATTTTAAGTTTTTCAGTTTAGGGATCCTTCTAGTCATTCATAAGTAATTCCAGTTGTTAAAATTATGGTAAATGTGACTATGAATAATATTATTGAAAGAGACCATGGTAAAAAAATTGGAGTGGCTAGAATTAGAGCAATTTCAATGTCGAAGATGATGAACAGGATTATTAATAAAAAGAATTGTATTGAGAAGGGTTTTCGTGTCATGGAATTTATGTTTATTCCGCATTCAAAAGATGAGCTTTTGTTAGATCATTTTTTTGCTATAAGTGAAATAAATGTTGGAATTAGAATAATTATTGTAGTGATAATTCTAGTAATAAAGCAGTATAAGAATATTAAGTACATTATGAGTGATCGTTACTATATAGGGAGATTAGTAGACAGAAGATATATGCTTGAATGAGACAGATGGCTAGTTCAAATAGAATATATATGTTGATTGTGATTATATATAGTAAGAATGTTTTAATGTTAATAGAAATTGAAAAGGATGTAATAAGAGATAGGACAATATGACCAGCTGTTATATTTGCGGCAAGACGGAATCTTAGGGTGATAGGACGTACAATGATTCTTATTGTTTCGATTATTACTAAGAATGGGTTTAGTCATAAGGGGGCTCTGTCGGGTAGAAGATGACCAATGGTTTTTTTTGGGGAGTAAGTTGATCTTCTTAGTACTAATGTTAATCATATTGGTAGACTTATTGATAGTGTTACAATAATGTGACTGGAGATGCTAAAAATGTAGGGTAATATTCCTATTGTGTTGAAGTAGATGATTGATAGGAATAGGGTGGTGATTATTAGTGATGAGATTTTCAGGTTAATGGATTTGGTTCTTTTTAGTTGTATTATTATAAATAATGTAATGGGTATTGTTGTTGTTGTTAATTTTCTATATAGGTATCAGAATCTTGATATTAGGATGACAGGTATTATAGATAGTGCAATAATATTTGTGTAATGCAGGTTAAATCATGCTGGGTCGAAATTCGAGAAAATATTTATTATCATTGCAAGATTTGATGATTCTATGTTAACTTTGAAGGTTAATAGTTTATATAACTTAAAATCTTATAATGCTGAAAAAATTTTAGACTTGCAAATTCAAAGTTTGTTGTGCGTAAAACACTACATTATAAAGATCCTCATCAGTAGATGCATGTGTAGAGGAAGATTCATACTACATCTACGAAGTGTCAATATCAGGCAGCTATTTCGAATCTTAAATGGTGATTGTTAGAAAAATGGGCCTTGGTATTTCGTAACAGATTAATTATTAGAAATAGTGTGCCAATAATTACGTGGATTCCGTGGAACCCAGTGGTAATAAAGAAAATTGAGCCGTAAATACTGTCTGCAATGGTGAAGGTGGAGTCGATGTATTCTGTGGTTTGTAAGAAGGTGAAGTAGATTCCTAGTATGATTGTAAGAATTAAGGTAATAGATACTTTGATTCGTTTTTTTAGTAATAAGCAGTGGTGGGATCATGTAATTGTAAATCCAGATGATAGTAAGATTATTGTATTTAGTAAGGGTACTCTTAGGGGGTTAATAGTATTAATACCTGCAGGGGGTCAAGAGCAGCCAATTTCTACAGAGGGTGAGAGTCTGTTGTGGAAAAATGCTCAAAAAAAGGCAAGGAAAAAACAGATTTCTCTGATAATAAATAGGATTATTCCTAGTTTTAGTCCAGCTTGGGTACGTAGGGTATGTTTTCCTATGTATGTGGCTTCTCGAACTACGTCTCGTCATCATTGGAATATTGATAGTGATATACTGAGTCTTCCTAATAGGAGGAGGGTTGGGTTATTGAGATGGAATAAGCTAATTAATCCTAGTGCTATGAATATAGCTCTGATGGCAGAGGTTATTGGTCAAGGTCTTAATTCTACTACATGGTAAGGTAATCGGTATTTCATGTTTATATACCTTATTAATATCTTTTTATTTGGAAAATAAATGTACAGTATATATACTAAAGGTATCAAGAGATTGCTAATCGTTAATAAATTTACAGTTTATCTTTATCTTGATATCATTTTCATTTTATTGTATTTGTTGGATGTGTTTGATTGTTGTAGGTTAGTTGTTTAGGTTTGTGGAAGAATATATTGATAGAGATTAAGGTTACTATTATTCATAGTGATAATAATATGGTAAGTCATTGTATTGGTGATATATGTGGCATAGGTGGAATAGTACACAAATGTAATTTATATTTGACGAATATATGTTATTAATTAACTAGGACTATAGGTTTTTGATCATTTAATAAATGAGTCTATATTAATAGATTCTATTGCAATTGGTATAAATGAGTGGTTGGCTCCACAGATTTCTGAACATTGCCCATAAAAGATGCCTGCTCGGTTAATTATTAATCTTAGTTGATTCAGGCGTCCTGGAATTGCATCGGCTTTGAGTCCAATGGAGGGAATAGTTCATGCATGAATTACATCTGATGCAGTTACTAAAAGTCGGATTTCTGTTAGTATGGGGATTACCATACGGTTGTCTACTTCTAGTAATCGAAATTCTCCTTTATTTAGATGTAGGTCATGGGTTATAAATGAGTCGAACATGATATGTGGAAAGTCGCTGTATTCGTATCTTCAGTATCATTGATGGCCGATGACTTTGATTGTTATAGCGGGTTGATCTAGTTCGTCTATTAAGTATAGTAAGCGAAGGGATGGGAAGGCTAGTGATATTAAGATTATTCTTGGGACAATTGTTCAGATGAGCTCTGTTTTGTGGGCTTCTTTTATAGTACGGTTGTAAAAGTTGTTTTTTATAAGGAAGAGTATTATATATCTAATGGTTCTTAGGACTATTACCATAATTATTAAAATAAGGTCATGAAATGATATTAATATGTTTATGGTTGGTGAGGCAGAATCTTGTAGTGTAAATTGTAGTCAAGATCTCATTTCTAAGTGAACAGGTTGTATTTTCTAATTAACAGATAGATGCTATATTGTTTAAGCTATCACTTAATTTTGAGGTGATTAGAACTGTTTCGTTATAGGTATGGTAGGCTAGAGGGAGCATTTGTCTTCATTCTATTGATGATGCTATGTGATTTATGCAAATTATGTTTCGTTGGCTAGATAGAGATTCTCAGATAATGAAAATGAATATTAGTAGACTACAAAACGAGATGATTGCTCCAACGGATGATAGAATGTTTCATGTAATATATGTGTCGGGGTAGTCTACATATCGTCGGGGCATTCCGCTCAATCCTAGGAAGTGTTGAGGGAAAAATGTTAGATTTACTCCGATAAATATAACTATAAATTGAGCTTTTCTTCATCGTTGGTGTAGTATAACGCCGGTAAATAGGTGAAATCAGTGGGATGTTGCTGCAAAAATTGCGAATACTGCTCCTATACTGAGAACGTAATGGAAGTGAGCCACTACGTAATATGTATCGTGGAGAACAATATCTATTGATGAATTGGATAAGCAGATGCCAGTTAAACCGCCGATAGTGAATAGAAAGATAAATCCTATAGATCATAATATAGATAGAGTTCATTTTATTTTTGATCCGTAAATTGTAGCTAGTCATCTAAATACTTTGATTCCTGTTGGAATTGCAATGATTATAGTTGCGGCAGTAAAATATGCTCGTGTGTCGACATCTATTCCTACTGTGAATATATGATGTGCTCATACGATAAAGCCAATAACTGCGATTCTGATCATTGCATAGATTATTCCCAATAGGCCGAATGGTTCAGATTTAAATGTATTGTGGGCAATAATATGGGAGATAGCACCAAATCCTGGTAGAATTAGAATGTATACTTCTGGGTGGCCGAAAAATCAAAATAGGTGTTGAAATAATACGGGGTCTCCCCCTCCTCTTGGATCGAAAAAAGAGGTGTTAATGTTGCGATCTGTTAGTAGTATGGTAATTGCTCCCGCAAGAACTGGGAGGGAGAGTAGAAGGAGAATGACAGTCAATAGTACTGCTCAGACAAAAAGTGGAATTCGTTCTAGTTGAATTCCTCTTGATCGTATGTTGATAATTGTGGTGATAAAGTTAATTGCTCCTAAAATTGATGATGCTCCAGCTAGGTGTAAGGATAGAATTGCGAAGTCTACAGAGGCTCCTCTGTGGGCAATGTTTCCTGCCAATGGAGGATAGACGGTTCATCCTGTTCCTACACCTTTTTCTACTAATATAGATAGTAATAAGAGTAATATTGAGGGAACGAGTAGTCATAGGCTGAGGTTGTTTAGTCGTGGAAATGCTATATCGGGAATTCCTAATATTAAGGGGAGCAATCAGTTTCCAAATCCTCCAATGAATATTGGTATTACAAAAAAGAAGATTATTAAGAATGCATGTGCGGTTACAATTGTGTTGTATAGTTGACTATTATTTAAAAATTGTCCGGGTTGAGCAAGTTCTATACGGATGATTATTCTTATTATTGTTCCTATAATACCTGATCAAATTCCTAGGATAAAATATATGGTTCCAATATCTTTGTGGTTAGATGAGTATAGTCAGCGCATATAGTGTAATTATTACTATACTTGAGAGGCTTATAATAAGTAAAGAATTAAGTATTCATAGTTGAGGGGGATTTTTTATTTTTGTTTGAGCAATGTACTGGTCTGTTAATATAGCATTTAGACCAATGTTTAAGTAAAAAAATAAATTTATTAGGGATCCTACAATTAATATAATGGTGGAGAGAATGGAGTATTTTATTAATAAGTTTATTATTATTAGTTTTGGGATAAATCCTATTAGGGGTGGTAAGCCTCTGGTAGATAATATAAATAGGTATATTGTTGTTGTTAATATTGAGTTTTCATATTTATTTCACAGATCGTTGATTTTTTTATTGTCCATAATGTTAAATAGGATAAATAGAGGAAGAGTGATTATAGAATATAGCAATAGGTAGATGATTGATAAATAGGGTTTATTAATAAGTAGTCTTCTTAATATTCATGCAATGTGGGTGATTGAGGAATAAGCTATGATTTTTTTTAATAGTGTTTGTCTTATGCCAATTAAGCCTCCGGTGAGAGCATTTAAGGAGACAATGATTTCTAAATTGGGTAATTTTAGATTAAAACAGATGATGTATGATAAAATGATTAAGGGTGCTAATTTTTGTCAAGTTGATAGAATAAAGCAGTTTATTCATCTAATCATTCTTATAGTTGATGGATATCAGTAGTGGCAAGGTGCGGCCCCCATTTTTAAGAGAATGATAAGTATTAGTAAAGTTATGTTTAGTTTTATTAATCAAGAGACATGAAATAGTATTATACTGAATAATAAAAATATTGTTGAGCCTAAAGTTTGGGCTAGAAAGTAATTAATTGATGCTTCTCTTTCATTGGTAGATATTTTATTTAATAGAAGGGGTACAAATGAGAATAAATTTAGCTCTAGGCATATTCATATTGTGAATAGGTTAGTGGATGAAATAACTATTATTACGGATAAAATTAAAATTCTTAGTATTATTACTTTATTTTTTTCATAAAGATCTTGGATTAATTCCTTTAGGATGATTAGAAGTCATATTGTAAGATCTATAATAAGTAGGTATCCCTATTTTATAATCCTAAATTATATACATATTTCTGTCAACTTATTATGAATAATAATTATATAAGTTTGGTCCTTTCGTACTGAAAATTATTTATGCTGTAGATAGAATCTAACCTGGCTTGCGCCGGTCTGAACTCAGCTCATGTAATAAATTATAGGTTGAACAAACCTTTATTTTTAATTTTTTCTCCAAATTTTTTTATAAGCCAACATCGAGGTGTCAATCTTCTTTTTGAATATGAACTTTAGAAAGAAATTGATCTGTTATCCCTAGAGTAGCTTTATTCAGTAATCATGGGTTTGGTTCATTGCATAGATTTGTTTATCTAATTGATAAGAATTGATTGGTATATATTTATCATCCCAGTAAAATTTTTGTAAATTTTATTAATTTATTTAGTTTAAGCTTCGTAGGGTCTTCTTGTCTTACAGGGGTATATAGGCTTCTTCACCTATGAATAAAATTATATTTTATTTTATGTGACAGTGGAAGTCTCATTTTTTCATTTATTCTAGTCTACAATTAATAGACAAGTGATTATGCTACCTTAGCACAGTTAGAATACTGCGGCTATTTATTTGTAACATTGAGCAGAAATTATTAAGAAGATTTTCTCTTAACTATGTTTTTGATAAACAGTTGGACTTAGGATTTGCCGAGTTCCTTATAAAATAATATATAAAATACTTATTTATACATAGTTAAATTGTTGTAATTTATTATAACAAGTTATTTTTTATTTGTAGCAATGAATTTTTGTTATTATGCTATTAGTAATTATGATATATTATTAATAGATATTATTAAATTTATTTTGTTTTAGTTTATTTTTATGTTAGCTAAATAATAAGGGTTTATCCTCTTATTATTGTAGTTTATTTTAATAATTACTTTATTAGATAATATTAAAAATAACTAGATATTTTCTTATGCGGTAGGTATGTAGCCCCTGAAAAGTTATTTTTATAATAGTGTAACATAGTAATAGTTAGTTCTAAACAATAGTTTTTCAGCTCATAAGGTTTCGAGTTTACTATAGTAGGGATTACTTGTATAACCATGATGCAAAAGGTACATAGTTTAATTATTTTTTTGGGTTAATTATTTTGTTTTACAAATTTGACTATGCTATATTAGCTTATGGATTGAATGCTATTAGGTTTAATTAAAACAGAATAGTCATTGTTCTAGAGTAAGTAGAAAGCATTATAATTATGCTATGTTTTAAGATACAGTTTCCACTGCATCTACTTTGTTACGACTTATCTTACCTTTCGGTAAGAGTGACGGGCGATATGTACATATTTTATTTGTATTTGATAAATATATAATTAAAATTTATTACTGACAAGTTCTTTCTTTTTTTCATATTGGTGTAGTTAATTAGTTGTAGTCCATTTACTCCATATCGTTGGTTACATTTTGACCTGAAGTAAGATTTAGTTATTGATTACCTAATTTCTAGGATTAGGTAAGACGGCAATATATAGACTGATATCTAGATATGGTAAGATATTTGTGGATTATCATATTAAGTAACAGACTCCCCTGTTTGTATAAAATACTGCCAATTACTTTGGATTTAAAACGATGGTTTTTATTAACCGACTGTGGAGATATGATGAAAATAGAAGGGTATCTAATCCTTGTTTTAGTTTACATTTTATTTTGTATTGTGCTTGTGATTCGTAAATTGCAGATTTTACCCAGAATTTTTTTATAGCACAGTTTAGTAGTCTTTTATATTAATTTAAGCTTTTTGTGTAACCGCAACTGCTGGCACAAATTTGGTTATCTTTATAGGTATTTTCTAATTCTTTTGATAGGATTGATTAATGTTATTTACTGAATTTTATTTTGTTGTTGTTATCATGTAATAAATTACGATAATTAATATTTTTAGCTAGATTTAACTAGTATAATAAGAGATTGTTCATTGTTGGGGTATGAGCCCAATAGCTTTATTTAGCTTATCTTATTTAAATACCACACTGGTAGTGTTCTTTAAACTTGCAATTTAATATTATTATTAACTATAGTATTAACATCATAGTATGAGTTTTATTGGAATGATTATTATAATGATTAAGGGTCAGAGGTGCGAAAAAGAGGTAGTTAGGTTGATTGATGATATTAGTGTTATTGGGTTGTTGAGTTTTATTTGGTTGCCGTGATTGATTATGGAGTAAAGGTATAGTGAATATACTGCGGTTAATATATTTGATGCTATAAATAAAATAATTATTGATTTAGAGATGAGGAATGATGATATTATGGCAGTAATTTCTCCTATTAAATTTAGGCTTGGAGGGAGACCAATATTTATGGAGATTCCGAGTATTCATATTAGTGAAGTGGTTGGAGAGATTGTTAATAAGCCATTTGTTAATATAATGTTTCGAGTATTAATTTTTTCATAGAGTAAGTTAGTTAGTATAAATATTAGTGATGATGTTAAACCATGGGCTATTATAATGGTTAGTCTTGCATACTGTCCTCATTTTATATTAGATAGACATCTTATGATTATTAGTCCTATGTGGCCTACAGATGAGTAGGCGATTAGAGCTTTTAGATCTGTTTGACGTATACATATAGTATTAGTGATGATAGCTCCGATAATTGCAATGGAGATAAGTGTGTATGAAATTAAAAATATTTGTTTTTTAATCAATATATTTATACGACTTAAACCGTATCCGCCTAATTTTAATAGTACTGCTGCTAGTACTATAGATCCTGCTACTGGGGCTTCAACATGGGCTTTAGGTAGTCATATGTGAATAGAGAATAGAGGTAGTTTAACTATGAATGCTATTATTAGTATTGTTCATGAAATGTAAAAATTTATTGTTAGAGGTAGGGAGTTTAGTATATAAAATTTTATAGTAAAATTTGTATTTAGTATTTTTAAGAGGATAGTTAATAGTGGAAGGGATGCTAGTGCTGTATATAGCATGATATACAGTCTTGCTATTTTTCGTTCAAATTGGTATCCTCATATAATAATTAATAGGATTGTAGGAATGAGTGATGCTTCAAAAGTAATATAAAATGTAAAGAAGTTATTTATTAGAAAGCATAGAACTAAAATTGAAAGTAGCGATATTGTGTTTATTAGGAACAATTTGCTTTTTTTTATTTTATAGCTTGCTAGGTTTATTATTATGGTGATTCATATGGATAATATTATTATTGAGAGGCTTAAAGAATCTAGTATTATATTTTTTGACAAATTATAAATGAAATCTGTTAATTGATAATGGCTTAGGGTAAAGAGAGTTATTATTAAGATACCTATGATATTTATTGTTCAGATGTATTTGAGTTTTGGTACAGAAATTAATATTGTTTCAATAATTATTAATATTAACATATGTAAGATAAGTGGCTTAATGATGAATCGTTTCCCTCTTTTCGTCTTATTGTTACTAGTAATCTTAAGCCTAGACTTGCTCTGGAGACTCTTATAGTTAGTATGATTACCATAATTGAGCTTATGGGGATAGATTGGTTATTTATGTTGAATAATATTGATAATATTACAAGTAATATTATTCCCTCCAAGCATAATAATGCTGGTAGGATATATTGTTGTCGGGAGATGAGTGTTAATAAAGTTGTAAAGAAAAGTATGAGAATTATAAAGGTCATGCTTTAAGTTGATCTTAGAAATTGTTGTTATGGGTTTTGTTCATTACTTTAATATTCTTTTGGGCTGTTGGTTTTAGACGTTTGTATGTGTTTCAGTGGTTAAAAGAATTATTAAGTTTTTTGGATGTTTATACTAAGAATAGATATTACTAAAAAAAAGAATTGTTGTGACATAATAAGGACTGAGATGAAGTCTATCTTTGATTTACAAAATCATTGCTATTGAGTATTAGCTTTCAGTTCTATAGACTAGAATTAAAATAATTTTAATGTTGATTATGGCTATTTGTAGGGAGAAGAGGGTGGAGAAGGAGATGTGGGAAGGAGTGACCTGTGAAGAGATAGAATTCGAACGGAAAGTTAGAGAATAAAATTTATTAGAAATATTTTAATGTGGGGTTTATTTAATAAAATGATTTTATTTTATTGTAAGGTGAGAGAGAGAGTGATATGTGGGGTTGTTGGATAGGTGCCGCCTCGTAGCCTTGGGCAAGTATCGCCCCTATTCCCTTACCC
>Ga0209146_1000317_pt1 | contig 14557 bp, 14 predicted proteins | sample WorMetLIZAISLAND_2_FD_187402 | JGI IMG/M metagenome (GOLD analysis project Ga0209146, IMG submission 187402) | Marine gutless worms symbiont microbial communities from Max Planck institute for Marine Microbiology, Germany - Olavius geniculatus... | ecosystem: Host-associated > Annelida >...
CGGTGGTGAAGGCAGGGTCCTTCGATCATTCATTGGCGCTCTGATCATTATGGCTCTGACGGTGGGGATGTTAACGCTTGTTCCAGCTTATTTCCAGACTTTGGTCATTGGTGCTGCCTTGCTGACCGCCGTTGCATCAAACCACCTCATCAGCCAGAAAGAGTCAGCTTCGTGAACAGTTGTCGGTATTTTGTAGTTAGTAAGGTTTCGGGTGTCAGGTTTCAGGTGTCAGAAGGATACGTAAAAACGGCCTGAGGTTGACACAAGCGGTCAGCCTGACACCTATGTCCCGCATTTTTTTCCGAATTCTCAAGGTACATTATAATTGAGATCAGATAAACAAGCGTCGCACTTCGAAAAGCCCGCATAGATACTCTACGTGCCATGTATTATATCCTAATTCGTTGAATAGAGCGCAAAGCGATATTTAAAGACAATACCGATCGAGACAATTTCTTAGAAAGCGCAGGGTCAAATTATTTCAGTAACCGATACCGTCTGTTATGCTGAAAATTGCCCACCCCTTAATTAGTGGATTCCCATGTGCAAGATCGCTGCAAATTTCAAATTCGTTTGCCCTGGATTTAGGATATTAAAGTATTGATTTGCTCCCTGAAATCATATAAAATTTATAGATGTATCAACTGCGACAGCCCCTATGATCTGAATAAGTACCCCGGCTACCTGGATAATGCTGCTTTTAACACAGATGGAGTGTTCTTATTTTGGCAGGAAATATTTGATCGCCGTTGATAGCTGGCAAGCCGGTACACTGCATGGTTTATCACTTCAATCCTTGACGAACTTAGATTCTGACTCACTGTCGATATGCGCGAATGTTAACTACCGCCTTTCTGATAATTTGTATTTGATTCTGGGTCATCACCATTTCTCTGGAGGCGACTTCAACTTTTCAAGTCAGAATCCAACAGGAATCCTGTTCGTAAGAAAGGTGCTATGGCCACCGATGTCAATCAAGCATGGCTTGAAGTAGAATGAATATCTAATTCGAGATGATCGTTAATAGATTTGATGTATATCTATTATTCATTTCACTATTTCCTCTATTGGATTACAATTTCAAAATTGGCGCGCTTTGTTGTAAGTCGAAAAATTTTCCAGTTATTCAATTGGTGAAGAGAGGCACTCGATGAGCTTGGCATTGGCCCTTGACGCTTTGGAGACGTTACATAAAAACCCGTCTTCGTCTATTCTATGGCGCCATTTATCACTAAGTCAGAGAAACTTGAACGAAAAAGAAAAAGGCATTCTCGTTGATTTGATTGTTCGGTCAAAATACCAATCCAATTATATAAATTGGCTTAAGTACTCCGCTCTGGACTATATCACTGGAAATAGTGACTGGCGCCGCAAACAAGCAGAACTAGCATGTGATGACACCAGCCCAGAAGCGATTATGGAACTGCTGAATTTAAACTGGGCACTGGCTTTGGAAAATTCAACAACTATTGAAGCATTCTCAGATCAGATATACACCATTGATGTATGGCAGTTACAGCAGCTGGTTGCACAGAAACTAACCTCACTGAGCGAGGAAGTATCGAATCTTAATCCCAAAGAACTTAGAGTCGCAATTTACACGCCACAGATCGCTAGCATGAGACACGGTGGCACTGCGCTAAGTCTAAATTTGGCTAGCCTATTACTTGATGGCGGAATTGGAATCGAAGTGTTTACCGCACAAGAAACGGCTATTCCAGCTATTGAAGCTTATAAGGGAGGAACGAGGGAATGCAGACGTGAAAAACTAGAAAAAGATACATTAAAATTGCACGGCTCAGGGAAGTGTGAGTTACATTTATCTAACGATCAATTCTCTATACTTTCTCGCTTCAATAAAGTTCTGCGGGAGATAGAGAAGTACGAACCTGATATTGTGCTTTTTGTTGGTTTTATGTCGCCGGTTGTGCACGCGCTTTATAAGAAGTACCCGATTCTTGCCATGTCGGTACATACCTCAAGCCCTCCTGTACCTATGGATATTTGGTTGAGTAATCAGTTGCCGACAGATAACAAGTTTTGGCTTACTCAAAATTCTGCCAGTACAGCATATTTTCCATACAGATTTTGGCCAAGGGGAAATGCGGCTCCTATCGATATGGAGGAATTGGAAATTCCAAAGCAGGCAACTGTATTGGTCACGGCCGGATATCGATTTGCTACTGATATTGTACCACCCTGGAGTACGAGGATGATTGATTTCCTTGAGACGAACGAGCATGTGTATTGGTTGTTAGTCGGAGTTACTTCTAAAGATAGAAGAAATGGTTTAGTCATGCATGACAGAATAAGGATCTCAGAACCGCAGAAAAATTTGGAAAGCTGGCTGGCCGCCAGCGATATTTACGTTGGCCACCCAGGTATTGGCGGCGGTGAAGCCGTGGCTATGGCAATGGAGCAAGGTATTCCCGTATTATCTTTCGAGAATACTGATGGTGGTAACAAAGTTGGTGAATACGCAGTTTCGTCTACAGAGAACTATTTTGAGCTTCTTTCCACGTGGGCAAACAATATAGACTCAAGAAAAAAAGCAGGGATGTCTCAGAAGGAGATATTCAACTCTCGGCTTGATATAAGTGGGGAAAACGCGAAGAAGGACTTGAAATTGGCACTTTCTTCAACGATTGAGTTGGGTAAGAAGCGCATAGGGATAGAATGTGAATAAGCAAACAGGTTTAAAAATTGTCAAAGATGGACGTCCGGTAATTGTATTTGGAAATCTTCTTTCCGCCAGTTTGGCGAGTTATTGTTTGATGAACGATAGCCCGTTACAAGTTGCTGGTTTTACGGTGGATGATGCGTACCTGACATCCAATACTTTTGAAGGCTTGCCGTTGGTCTCTTTCGAGGAGTTAGATAATTTTTTCCCGCCTGATGATTATCAGTTGCTAATTCCTATGGGTTATCAGCAGATAAACAGTGTACGGCGTACGCGTTATGAACAAGCAAAGCAGCGAGGTTACAAATTTGCTACCTATGTTTCGAGTCGGGCCAGTGTTTGGCCCAATTTGGAGATCGGCGACAATGTCTTGATCTACGAGCATGCCATTATTCAACCATTTGCCAAAATTGGTAACAATTGCATTGTGCGCAGCGGGGCTCATGTTTCACACCATTGCACAGTTGAGGATCATTCGTTTATTGCGGCAGAAGTTGCAATGGGTGGCGAGGTTCGTATTAGAGAACAGGCCTTTGTTGGGATCGGAGCTGTGCTTCGCGACCGTGTAACTATTGCGAAGAGGTCCCTCATTGGTGCGGGCGCTGCAGTAGTTAAAGACACCGAAGAGGATTGTGTGTATGTCGGTAATCCCGCTCGAAAAACAGGGGCGATGTCAAAGGAGGCTAGCAGTTAGACATGAAGATAGGTGAACCGCTCATTATTAATCTCGCATGCACTGGGGTTATTCCGACCAAGGCAATGACTAGCAAGGTCCCCGTCTCTCATAATGAGATCATCGATGATATTGCGCAGTGTATGGAACTTGGAATTCAGATGGTTCATATTCATGCCCGTGACGCTCATGAAAGTCACACAGGGGATCCGGAGCCCTATGGTCGTCTGGTCGAATCGCTAAGAAAGCTTCCTAATGGCAAACAGTTAATAGTATGCGTTACAACAAGTGGAAGAGAAGAACCCGGTTTCGAGCCGCGCTCACGAGTGCTTGATCTCGATGGCGATGCGAAGCCAGACATGGGAAGTCTGACGCTTAGTTCACTCAACTTTGTGAAATCAGCCAGTATTAATGCCCCAGACACTATCCGGCAACTTGCCCAGCGGATGCAGGAACGTGATATCAAGCCAGAGCTGGAAGTTTTTGATATTGGCATGGCAAATTTTATCTCTGAATTGGCCAAGGAAGGGTTAGTGCAAGCGCCTTACTACGTGAATGTTCTTTTGGGCAATATTGCGGGTGCTCAGCCTGAATTAACTCAGCTAGCCGCGATCGTTTCCGCCCTTCCTGAGCAGAGCATCATTTCAATTGCAGGTTTGGGGAAATTCCAGCTAGGAGCGAATACATTGGGTTTGTTGGTTGCTGATGGCGTTCGTGTCGGTATTGAAGACAATATTTGGATGAATCAAAATCGAACGGAATACGCCAGCAATATAACACTGGTTGAGCGGATCATTAAGCAGGCTGACATTTTGGAACGGCCTGTTAGAGACCGCAATAATCTTCGCAAAATGCTTGATTTATAGTATTGAGTAAACCTTTTAAAATGCTTGATATACCTACCCGACCAAAACAAAAATTTCTTATATTTGGCGCCCCGCATATCGAGAATGATGAGATTCAAGAAGTCGTTGAAAGTATGAGGAGCGGCTGGCTTGGCACAGGTCCAAAGGTTGCGCAGTTTGAAAAGGATTTTGCAGAATATAAAGGGGTTTCTAATTCGATTGCGGTCAATTCATGCACAGCAGCTTTAAACTTAAGCCTTCTTGCGGCAGATTTGAAGCCGGGTGATGAGGTTATTACAACCCCTCTAACCTTTTGTTCCACAGTAAACGCTATCATCCACGCAGGGGCTACTCCGGTTTTGGTTGATATAGATCCGATAACTATGAATATTGATCCTGAAAAAGTAGAGGCTAAGATTACTGCTGCAACTAAGGCCATCCTACCTGTTCATTTTGCAGGCCACCCGTGTGAAATGGATTTACTATGTGATATCGCGCAAAATTATAACCTTAAGATTATCGAAGATTGCGCCCATGCTATCGAGGCAGAATATAAAGGACAGAAAACAGGCACTTTCGGTGATTTTGGCTGTTTTAGCTTTTATGTCACAAAAAACGTTATTACTGGAGAAGGCGGGATGGTGCTTGCCAAAAGGAAAAAAGATGCATCGCGTATTAAGATGCTCGCACTCCATGGAATGAGCAAAGATGCATGGAAGAGGTATAGTGATGAAGGGTATAAACATTACTATATCGTTGAGTGTGGTTTCAAGTATAACATGATGGATATCCAAGCCGCAATCGGAATTCACCAACTCAAAAGAGTCGATAGAAACTGGAATTATAGACAAAGTATCTGGGAGAAATATAATGAAGCCTTTAGAGATCTCCCCTGTATCCTTCCAGCAGATCCTGAACCTAATATAAGACATGCATATCACCTCTATACTCCATTGATAGCAATTGAGAAAATAAATAAGAGCAGGAACTGGGTTCTTAATGCGTTGACTACTGAGAATATAGGTATTGGTGTTCATTATCTGCCTGTCCATTTACATCCTTTCTATCGCAAAACTTACGGTTGGAAAGAAGGCGATTTTCCAAATGCCGAATGGATCGGTGAGCGCACTCTCTCCTTACCTCTTTCAGCGGCGTTGAATGAAAAAGATGTTGAGGATGTTATTGCGGCTTTTTGTAAGGTTCTCAGCCTTTAGATATGAACAGAAGAAAACAAATCGACAAAGGCCGCAACCACGAGCTTACGCGCTGCCTCTAAGCATCCACATAGATTACACAGATTCCCAAATCCGGAAAAACGGGGGGTCGCGTCTTCATCATTGACGTCAAGTGGAGATTCAAGACTTGACCAATTTTTTAATGGGTGACCCTTGGTATTTATGAATAAAGGGGGAGTGAAAATAGTGGGACGATTTAATACCGGAATCGTATCCCCGTACCCCGCCCACGATTAAACCGCTCATCATCATCCTCGAGCCAGGGTTTTTCGGTATTGATGGAAACTTTACGACTCGAATTATCGACATTGATCGATACCGCCCGCAGGCTCGAATACCAATAGCCGACCCGATTTCTCTGGTTGTCCAAAATGTATGAGCCATAAGTGGGAAAAATGGAATCCACCGGGAACGCCCCAACCAAACCGATCACTTTTTTGAATGTCTCTGAATTTGGATCAAACTCCCGCCACATCGGGTCGATTATTTGATAACTGCTTTGCAGGGCAGCCACGGCATACGGGTCGTTTTCCTGATTCAGGTAATAGTAGCGGTGATCCGCAAAGATCTGAAAGGTCTCAAAATCCTGGGTTACGGCCTGGCTGCGGGCTAGATTGCCATGGTTTGTGGCAGCACAGCCGCTAAATAGAGCGGATAGGCATAAGATAAGGATTGCGATTGATAAGTTTAAAGCGTGTTTGCTTTTATATTTTTTACTGATGCGGAGCATGTAAATCTTTTCATTCAGTATTAAATATGAATCCTAGGTTGTGCGGTTCAGGGTTCAACGTTCAGGGTTTAACACCTCCAACCATTTTATTTTAAGTGGATTATATCAACCGAAGGTTTTCAAAGCCGTTTCACCCAATGGGTGAAAGTGGCCAACCCAAACTACTGAGTGTAAAGTTAAAAGGATCAGCCTTTAATAACCTTTGAACCTTGAACCCTGAACTTAGAACCGATTACTTTGGGTATATATAAGATGCTGATTCTTTAAGACGGATCAAGTGTTTTGTTGTATTTTGGGCTGTGCCCACCATCGACCTATAGATTCAGCGCTATTTGGTGGGCGCCCGTCTTCGTCACGCTTGCAGCTTGACGTCGCCGCGGCACGTGGCAGACCACCCTACTTTTTCTCGATGGCAATGTCGTTTGAAACATTTGAATTTTGGAATTTCGGATTTGTTTCGAATTTCGAGTTTCGTATTTCCGGTTTATCCGGGCTAGGGTTATCCTTCCGGCAACTTTTCATGTACCGGCAAAATATCTTTGCGCCCATCGACAAACACCGCCACCCACTGGGCCAGTCGCCGGCCCAACCGGCGGCTGGCTTCTTTTTCCTTTTCCTCGCGCGGCTCGCCGGCCTGAACGGCGCCATAGTGCAGGGTGAATTGTTCGGCCACATAGTCCGTCACACCGAACACCAGAAAACCGTAATTCATCATCACCGTCATCAGGGCCATGCAGGCCAGCTCGGCGCCGCCGCCCCAGCCCCCGGAAGAGCTAAAGGCGCATCCGATCTTGCCGTCGATGGTGCTCCAGAGATCCGGCGGCAGCTCGTCCCACCACTGTTTCATGCGCCAGGAAATGGTGCCCAGATTAGTCGGTGATCCCAGGGCCAGCCCGTCGCACCAGCGAAGATCGTCGGCGTCAGCCTCCTCGACGGTTTTAAAGCGCAGCTCGATATCTTCGACAGAGCGAACCCCTTCGGCCACATAATTTGCCATGTTCGCGGTATTGCCGGAATCGCTGTGATATAATATCAGTACGTTACCCATGATTCAGTAAACTCCGTATTCTTTCGTAAAGTCAAACATTGCTCGCACGTTTTCCACTTTGGCCTCATCGAGCAGGGCCGACGTGTCCATGATATAACCGCCGTCCTTGCCGCAATAGTCGATGAGCTTTTTGCAGTAGGTCCTAACATCATCGGGCGTCCCCGTCGCCATCAATGAATTGGGCAAATTCCCGGATATACAGGCCACGTCTTTTAATACATCCTTGGCCTTGAAAATATCGGTGGTCGCAAAGTGAAAAATGGCCTTGCCTTTAGGAATTTCGGTGTAGTATTCCAACCGGGTGGTTTCATTGCCTTCGCCGTATACAACCGGAATCACACCGTTGTCGATCAGCCCGCAGATCAACGCCTTTAACGACGGCCAGTAAAAGGTTTTAAATTGCTCAACCGACATAAATTCATCGGAGCCCTTGTGCAGCCAGATCCAGGCCATGGGCGGATCATTGGCTTCCGCCGCCACCGAACCGCCCTCAATGGCGATGGGTATCATTTTTTCGACCGCCTCCAGCAGTTTGTCCGGCTGTTGAATCATGTCCGGAAAGATACCGCGAACCCCCCGCAGCGTGTCTCCCAGCAGATCAAAGGGCGCAAAGGCCCAGCCGCCATATGAAATCGGAAAACCCTCGGCTTTGATTTCCTGCTTATATTGTGCCAGGGAGGCAAACCAGCGATGGATTTCTTCCCCGGCCTCTTTGAGCGACTCGAGCGCATTCCACAGATCGGGATCGCCGGCAAACGGGGGCACCGTACCTAGCCAGCCGTACCACATAGAGCCCCGCATCGCCGGAAATTGTGACAGGCCCGCCAATTTGCCGAAGGAACGGGGCATCCATTTGGTCATCATGAAATGTCCGGGATCATAGATGACCTCGTCATATTCATCTTCTTTCATATACTCCCCTTCGATGAACTGGTACATGGCATTTTCAGAGATGCCGTGCCCCGGCCAGCGGAACCACTGCAGTTCAAGAATATCCATGACCTTGGCCGGATACATCAGGACCGGGCCGAAATCCAGATCCGGCTGAAAAACCAGACAAAACTTGCGGGCGGCCTTGCGGGCCACTTCGTAGTCGTACATGGCATCTTTTAGCGTCACCCCCGCATACCAGTAGGTAAAGGCCTGCACCGGAGACACGATCGGCACCCGGTCCGGCACCTTCAGGGCAACGACATCTTTCACACGTTTCAGCCTTTCCTGATAAAGCTCGTCGTTTGACTTTCCCATTTTAGTTTCCTCCCACCCATTCTTTGGCCAGCTTGACTCCCGCGACCGCATCGGGTCGATACGCATCCGCACCGATATATCCGACGATATCGTCATCCATCGAGCATCCGCCGATCATCACTTTGACTTTTCCCCGCAGCCCTGCCTCCACCAGGGCGCTGACGGTTGCTTTCATTTGGTCGAAGATCAAGGTCAGCAGGCCGCTCAACGCGACGATATCCGGATTGACTTCTTTGACCTTGCTGACAAAAGTCTCAGCCGGCACGTCAATGCCCAGATCGTGCACTTCGAATCCATTCACATCGAGCATAAATGCCAGGATGTCCTTGCCGATATCGTGGATATCATCTTTAACGGTTCCGATTACCACCTTGCCCAGAGCGGCTGCATTCGCGGATGATATTTCAGCCATTTTGGGTTTTAACAGCTCCGATATCTTCTCGAGAATTTTACCGGCCATCATCAACTCAGCCAGAAAGTACTTGCCCTGCTCGTAATTGTCGCCGACGATCTTCATGGCTTCGCCGCATCCGTCTAATATGACTTGCGGATCTTCACCGGCATCCAGCATTTTCGTAGCGAGGTCGATTGCTTCCTGCAGTTTCATGGTTGATACGGCCGTGACCAGTTTAGCTTTCATGGTACTTTCTCCTTTCGAATGTTCCGCTATTCGGCATGAGCCTGGACGTTGCAGTGACTTAAGCGTTTATCCGAATTAACTAGACAGCCAATTTTCGATATTGCCCCGTAAGATGGTTTTTCGGGTTTCGGGTTTCAGGTGTCGGATAACCGATATCAGATGACAGAGGACAGAGGACAGAATTTAGAAGCGGGATTACACAGCCTTCCAGGTTGTGCAATCTGTCTTCTCTTTTCTGACCTCCGTCTTCTGCTCTCTGACACCCGAAACTCAAAATAATGTCTTAATGGCATAATCGTCCTGTCCCGTCGTGCAACTGCTTTAAGGACAAGAAATTGGGAATACCAAAATCTGTTATAGTTGAATTACTAAGCCTGCCCAAACTCATCAGATATTGCCGCCACGGCTTCCCGCGATCTGCGGGTTATTTCCGCGAAATTGCCGGCGGAGATCAGACCCGTATCGACCATCCAACTGCCGCCGCAGGCGACGACCCTCGGAAAAGCAAGATAGTCCAACAGGTTCTGCTGATTGATGCCGCCGGTTGGCATAAAAAGCATATCGCCGTAGGGCGCCGCCACCGCCTTGAGAAAGGGCAGGCCGCCGGATGCTTCGGCCGGAAAAAATTTGACGACTTTGAGTTGCCGTTCCAAGGCCCGCTCGATTTGGGACGGGTTGTTGATGCCCGGCACCACCGGGATGTTGTGCGCCAGGCAGTAGTCGACCACTGTCGGGTTGAAGCCCGGTGCCACCATAAAACGGGCGCCGGCCTTCACGGCCGATTCGACCTGGTCGACAGTCAATACGGTACCTGCACCAACCAGTAGATCAGGCAGTTCCGTTGTCATCGCCTGGATGGCCCCCTCTGCGGCGGCCGTTCGGAAGGTAATCTCGGCAATCGGCAGGCCGCCGTCGAGCAGGGCCCGACCCAACGGAACTGCATCCCGGCTGTTTTCGATTTTGACGACCGGAACCAGACGCCGGGCAGCGATTGTTTCTAAGACTTCGTCCATGATTAATTTCCTTTAAAAAATTTTAGCAGATTTTTCACGGCTGCCAGGGTGGCCCGCGCAACACTCTCGGCGGTGAAACCGCCGATATGGGGTGTCACTATCACCCGGTCATCCGACAGGAGCGGGCTTGCATCAGGCGGTTCGCGATCGAAGACATCCAAAGCCACTCCGGCCACTCGGCCGTTCTCTAGCGCCTCGAGGATCGCAGCTTCCTCGATCAAGGAAGCACGCGCCGTGTTGACGACAAATACGCCTGGTTTGACTCTGCTCAGGCGCTCATGATCCAAAATTGGTTGACCGTCGGGTTGTTCCGGGCAGTGGAAGCTGATGATGTCGCTATTCTCAAGGACCGCATCTAATTCCGCAAATTGGAAGCCGGGGCCCGGTGCAAAATTGGAATCCGGATAGGCATCATAGGCCTGCACTTGCATCCCAAATGCCATCGCCAGCCGGCACACCAACTGTCCGATTTTACCGCAACCGATCAGACCCAGGGTGCGTTCCTGCAATTCCAGCCCTTTGCGACGCTCCCACTGATTGCGTTTCATAATAGCGTCACTGAACGGGATCGATCGGATCAGACCCAATATCGTGCCCAGGGTCAGTTCGGCGACCCCGCGGGCATTGGCGCCCTCGGCCCGCAGAATTTCGATATTCAGCCGCTGGGCGGCTTCCAGGTCGATGGTGTTGATACCGGTGCCGTTGCGGCTGATGACCTTCAAATCAGCAGCCGATTCCAGCACTGCCGCGGTGATCGGCTCCACCCCGGCCAAATACCCGACGCAACCGGGCAGCAACTGGATCAATTCATCTTCCGGCGGCATGGTACCGGGGGTTGAAAACACGATCTCGAATCCCTCCCGGGTCAGCAAGTCCAGAGCCGGGTCGCCCCCTTTGGTCAATGATCTTGGTGTGACGAGTATTTTGTTCATGGTGATCCTTTGGCTTGTTATCAATCTGGTTGTAGCAATTGGCTGTCGAAAGTGTCAGATCTGGTTTATATCTACACATATCGCAGTATTATCGTGCTCGTCCTCGTGCTCGTCCTCGTACTCGTCCTCGTACTCGAAGAATTGAGGCGGGAGGCTTGTGGCCTAAACGATCGAGGACGAGTACGAGTACGAGGACGAGCACGATTAACTATCTAAAGTCATCCGCAGTACCTCGATCATTCCACTCCCAGTTCGGCTATCTGAATCGTCCGGCAATCTCCGACAACTGTTCGAATTGCGTGCCACTGACGGGAATATCGATATCAAACACTTCGGCCATAACCCGCGTCCAGCCATAGATAAAATATACCCAGCCGTCTTCAACCTGCAACTGCCGGGCTTCCTGCTGCGCGTTGGCCTGATCCAGGAAAACCAGGTCACCGCGGTAGTTGAGCTCCCACACCACACCTTTTTCAGGGAACTCGACATGGTCGGTGAGCGGCGACCCCGGAGCATCTTTCCCCAAACCGGTGGCGTTTATCACCAGTGATCCCGGCGGCAGATCTTTAACGGCTGCGTCATTGTCTTCGGGTTTGGGTGTCAGGAAATATTCAGTTGGTATGGGAGAAGCGAGTTGCTGATGAATATGGCGAATTTCATCCAGGCGGGGTTGACTGCGATTGGTGACAACGATTTTCGACGGTCGATTGTCGCCATGGGAATCCTGCATCAAATAGGCGGAGATGGCAATGGAAGATCCGCCGGCCCCCAGCAGCAGGGCGGCGGCACCGGTTTCAGCCCAATAACCGGACGGCAGAAATGCTTCGATAGAAAGTCCGCTGGTTATCGGATCTTTGGCATGTCCGATCAGTTTTCCGTTGCGTTTGGAGATGCAGCTGATTTCCCCCATCAACTCGGCGTAGGGATCCAACTCTTCAAAATAATCCCGACAGGCTGTCAGCAGGTCGATCTTGTGGGTGGTCACCAGAGCGCCTTTTGACAAGGGGTCGTTCTTGATGAAATCCACCGCCTCGCGATAGGCGTCCGGGTCGTCGTGCGGTTTGAAATCGATCCCCTTGATCACGACATCCTCCAGCGCCAGATATTTAGCCCACTCGGGAAATACTTTCATGATAGATGACTTGCCGGTGGTGACCCCAATGAAGTAAAAGGTCGGCTGCTCGGCCTTTACATATTCACGTGCTGCCATTGTTTTCTCCTCAATTATTGATATAGCCGCAAAAAGGCGCAAAATACACAAAAGTCAATTTTCACACTCAATAATTTCAGCAGGTTAAAAAATCAAAATTCGATAATTTTGACTTTTTACGCGTTAATCAATTATTCAATTTAGAACCATCAACGCCTTTGGGGTTACCCTACTGTTGCATTAAAAATAAAACCTCACATTTGAGCTTCTTAAGTAGAACCTTGCCGTCACTGGCTGATGCTCGATACTGGATACTGGATGCTCGATGTTTGTCGACGCCACTGAATGTGTCCTGCTGTTTATCGAGCTTCGAGTATCCAGAATCCAGCATCAGTCTTTTGATACCAACCATTTTGCGTCCAACGGTAATGCCGATCTAATTTTATTTTCGCAACGTCAGGGTTTAGCTTCATTCACCTCATTAATGGCCTGGATATAGGCCTGATATCGGTTCAGTCGCTCCCGATAGACTTCACTCGTTTGCGGATCAGGATCGGTCGCATGACCGGTTCGAGTCCATTGCCGGGCGGCTTCGTCCAGGTCGTTAAAAATGCCGGCGGCATAGCCGGCCAACAGGGCCAAACCCATGGGGGCGCCCTCCGACGCTTCGATCTGCACGACCGATACCCCTAGAACATCGGCCTTGATCTGATTCCAGATTTGGCTTTTTTCACCGCCGCCGGTGATGCGGATTTCGGAAATTTGCAGGTCCCGGTACAATTTTTTGAGAGTCTGCAGGTAGATGCCGTATTCCAGGGCGACTCCTTCCAAAGCGGCGCGATACAGGTGGCCCAGGGTGTGGTTCCATCCGAGGCCGATCCAGGCGCCCCGCAGGTTTGGTTGGCTGGGGCTGACCCGCCCCCCGAGATGGGGGATAAACATCGGATCGGATTTATCCGACGGCAAGGCCTTGGCCAGAGCGTCCAATTCCATAAAAGACAGGATGCTGTCGCCGTCTTCGGCGCCGCGATTGGCGATCTCCCTGCGAAACCATTCCAGGTTCATACCGCCGCCGTTGATGTAGGCATATGGATGCCACAGTCCGGGGACGGCCGACTGGCCGCAACCTAATGTTCGGTCGGAGAGATCCGCCTGAAAACTGCCGGTAGTGGCCGCGAAGACCGAGGCCGTGCCGGCCACATCGACGCAGATGCCGGGACGGGTCGCCCCGCAGGCCAGGAAACTGGCCACCGTGTCCCCGCATCCGGCGGCGACCGGCGTTCCGGTGGCCAATCCGCACTTGGCGGCCATGGATGCGGTAACTTCACCGACAATGCTGCGGGAATCCGTGATCTGCGGCATTTTTTCGATGTCGATATCGAAATTGCGGCATAGCTCCGCATCCCAGGCGTTGTTGCGGTTATCCGCAAATCCGGAAAAATGAAGGTAGGATTTGTCGATAAAGGCATCGCCGCCGCTCAATCCGCATAGACGCATGACGGCATAGCCGGCCGGCTGAACGAACGCCTTGATCTGCTGATAAATTTCCCTGTGTTCGGATTTCCACCACAAAATTTTGGGGCCATGGTTGAAGCTTGGAAAACAGCCGGTTTTGGTGAGAATTTCGTCGCCGGCCCGTTGTTCCATGATTTCAATATAGGGCGCGCAGCGGGTATCCAACCAGGAATCGTAAGGCGTTACATGGCGTCCCTCCTGATTGACGCCGATAACCCCTGCCATCTGGCCGCACAAAGCAACTGCCGCGACTGATTTCGGATCGACGGCAGCGCTCCGCATGCAGGCCTGCATGGTATCGCAGACCGTCTGCAATTGATATTCCGGGTCTTCCTCCACCGCACCCGGCTGCGGGTGGAGAAGCTTGGAGGGCTTGAAGTGATTTGCCAGGCAATCCCCGGATTGCGAAAACAGGACGGCTTTGGTTCCCTGGGTGCCGATATCCACTCCGACAAAATGTTTTTCCGTCATTTCAGTCACCCCCTATTTATTGGGCTCAAATGTTTAATTACCCAGCCGTATTTTCTACGGAAGGAACGGTTTGAAGAGTTCAATAATATTAAAATTCCAAACAGCAAATCACAAATATCAAACAAATCACAATGACCAAAATTCAAAAAACCAAACAGTCAAATTGATAGATCCATAAATACCAAACACATCCGTAGAAAGGTCGTTTTTAGACTTTTTGCAAGCCCGTCAAGTTTGGATATTGAGATTTGGATATTATTTGTAATTTGGTGCTTGTAATTTGTTATTTCGGATCAACTGGACTTAGATCTTTATTCGCTGTCGTCGATTAAATTATGCTGAGTCGAACAGAATTTGCAGATTAAATTGGTCTATAA
>Ga0209146_1000320_pt1 | contig 14493 bp, 13 predicted proteins | sample WorMetLIZAISLAND_2_FD_187402 | JGI IMG/M metagenome (GOLD analysis project Ga0209146, IMG submission 187402) | Marine gutless worms symbiont microbial communities from Max Planck institute for Marine Microbiology, Germany - Olavius geniculatus... | ecosystem: Host-associated > Annelida >...
CCGCTGAGCCAGCCGCCGGCGCCGCCTGGCGGTGGAGCGACGTACCCGGGCGGCGCGACGTCAAACGACCGGGACCGTGCTGCTGCCGCTGCTGCTGACAAGCTCGTCTCATCGCCCTCCGAGTCATCCCCGGCAGTCAGCTCGTCGCCGGTCATCGCATCGAGACCTTTCTTCAACCTGCCCCACCACACCACAGCTTAGCAGTTGAGTTCAGTTCAGTTAATACACTCCGTAAAATGTATCAAAAGTCCGTTGCGAAAGTCTGAAGAAAAAGATGATGGTAGTGTAACTGTTGAAACGTTGGACGTGCGATCGCGAGGTCGTCGGTTTAAACCCCGCTTGGGTTGCTATCAAGCGGATACTACTTGGATGGCTGACTGTTTGCGGACGGGTAAAGCATTTCGGTATATAACCAACACCAAGGTCAACTCAGCCTCCCATCCCTCAGGGCTGTCAATCGAGTGCCGGCCTCTCTGGCTCGGGTTACGGCGAAGCACAGTCACCTGAGTTGGCAACACTGTATGATCCCATATGGCTTGTGACGCTCCGTAGCCTTGAGGTAAGTTTCCTACAAAAAGCTATTACCAATTTACCAGTTTTTACACCACGCTGGCAAACAGAATATGTTGCCGATAATAGCCATGCAGATTCATCCTTTATTGTAGAGCCTACAGCTTTCATTCACCAAGAATAGTAGTCAAAATATGTTTCCAACAGTTAACTCACAACTAGCATAATGTCTATCGGGCTAAGCATAATTATTAGCGTGGTTGAGTTTTTTAAAAAGTTTTTTTTTTACTTTTCAGAGATCAAGAACGATTTCCGTTCACTGCAAGCTGTCGCTATGGCGAATAAATTTCTACAGAGAATATTGGTAGAATCCCTTCCAGGTCTCAGCTCATCGATCTGTCTTGTTCTGTTTTGATATTTATCGCTTGTTTGATCCACCGGTTCATTTTGTTGCCTTCTCTGTCAATCACCTTTGGGCTGATCATATCTATAAGAATTTGTTCGCCGTGGCGCCTTCTAGAGGCGAAAGGAAATCGTTCCGAAGAAGGCAACAACAGTTACCGAAACGAAAACAAATAAAAGACCATCGTCTTTTCATCGTAAATTCATCAATTTATATAACTTATTAGTCACTCTCTGTAAACGAAGGGAGTTTAACGACAAACTCCACCCAGCTGGCAATATAGGTCTGTACAGAGTAAGTTGTTTCCACTGGTATGGTGCCAAACATTATCATCATATCATCATCATCGCCAAGAAGTACAATCGAACTCCGTAAAAACATAGTAATCGGGAAGAATCAGTTATTTCAATGATCCGCCCGAATGCCGATAGGCTATAGAGACTCAACTTTATCGTTCGTACAATAAACTGTTCCAGACATTGCAACAGTTTACAGTTTTACATATTCCAGATATCCAGAATGCGGCGCAGTTTCAGAACGCAAGCAGGCAGCAGACTCCGACAGTATGACACACGACGACCCGAGCGCGGGAACTGCGGGAAGGGGAGAGGGTTGAGTTGACTACATCTTGGCATGATAACGAGTAACGACGACAACGACGACGAGGACAGTGACGGATGACTCGGGGACGTCCAAGTGCTGCGTCACTGGCGTCCGTCCGTCCGTCCATCCGTCGGTCGGTCGCAGACTGTCTCTCTGTCAGTAGCTTGCTTTACACACGACAGATTTATCGACAGACCAGCCGACGCAAGTAGGCGCTTCCAGAGGGACCTATATTTCTCGGCTGGCGGACGAGCGGGCGGGGGGTCAGTCCACAAAGGTGTAGCCAGATGGCGGGCACTAGGCGACAATAACCCCCACCCGCTACCAAAATGGCAAGATTCGTAAAGCACCAAAAACCGTAACCCTAAACGATACTTTAGCCTAAATTTTATACCGCCAATTAGCTCAGCGCGCATATACCCATGCATGGCCACTAAACACACTTAACAGTGATTTGCTCTGCACATTAACGAGTAACGACTAAAGTTGTTGCTCTCAGGTGCGTTTTGAAAGCTCAAGATGTGTAAAAATGCGTGGGAGGTGGCGGAGCCCCATCCGCCGACGCATTTTCACAACGCTCTCCCAGGGGGACTAGCTGGTGGGCAGGAGACTTGCTACCCCCTCCGAAAATCCTTCGACCTCAAATTTCGGCCCTTTGAGCGCGCCAAGAGTGTCTCCAAGACAAATTCCTGGCTAAGCTCACGTCAGTTCATACCGCAGACGGCCGTCGTTCGGTTGGTGGATCGAGGGACTCGTCTCATTATCAGCGACCTGATGACGAGGACGCGTGCTGCTTGGCCGAGCTGTGGGTGGGTGGCAAGCTGTGCTGCAATACCGGTACCCCATTATAGGATCGCCCCTCCACCCCAGAAAAATCTCCCCCGGCCGACAATTTATCGGTAAAAATTCGCCCCGTCCGAGCGACCGCCGGACGGGGCGAATTTTTGCCGGTAAACTATCGGCCAGGGAAGACTTTTGTGGAGGGGGCGATCCTATTATGGGCCACCGGCACGTCGATGAGCTGCTGCTGCGGCTGCCGCTTCGAGGATCGACATAGTTGCTAAGCAGTGACCGGTCGGCCATGCGGCTGATGAATGGTTGGTTGGCCGACCGTCGGAAGGAGCGGGCGACAGGCTAACCAACGAGCAGCGGGACGAGCTGGCGAACCCGGAAATGCGTGGCGGGCACACGGTCGATACGACGTCCGATACACCGTAGAACCCGGTTCCTTGTCAAAGCCGGTTACGTCAAAGCTACCGATACCCCACTACACGAACCCTAACCCAATCCTTAACCTTATTTGCTAAACGGCAGCCTATATCCCTGTTTCCCGGTTTTGTCGGGACACCGTAGAACCCCCCCCCCACATAGCCCTCCGCCAGACCTGCCAGCCTCCCGGCCGTAATCCAATTACACGATGCCGCCGGACCCCGCAGGCGCGAGCCGGACAGCCTCGCGGCGAAGATGGGACACGGCGGGCGCGCGCGCGCCATCAGTTATCCGGCTGATAAAAAACGACGACGACGGCGAGCTGACTGACGCGAGCAACGAGTTACGACGAGAAAACGACGCACTCGACGCATAATGAACGCGCTCATGGACAGACGGACGTAGACGTCCCACACACTGATCACAGACAGTCACTCTCAACAGATCTGCACTGCTACATCCGATACACTACGCGGCGGCGACCGCAGCAACTCCGGACTTACTTCTGTTCCGATGCATTTCTTTTAACGACAGTATCGACCGCGCTTTGCCGGTTACCATGATGCTGGCAAAAACTGCTAACCATAGGGGCCTACAGTTACCATCACTACGACTATTCCTTCCCACTGAACTGTCCGATCGCTCAGGAAGCGCCGTTTTGATGCTCTGTGCTCGATATGCGTTCGTGTAGCATGCATGAGTTACTTGTTGACTCATATACACCGATTGTTTATAATAATATACGTTCTGGTCTACCACTGGTATAATGGACTACCACAAGTAAACCTAAGATTGCAAATTAAAGGGGAAGGTAAAGTCCAGTGCTTGCTATAGCGCTTCTTACATGAGACTGACTCAAAACCAGAAGCGATTTGACATTCTCGAAGTGGCAGCTGATTGGCATGAGCTAATGATACCGCTGCGCACTATGCGGCCATCCATTGCACGCGTAGAAAGTTTTAGTTAATTTTTCGCGATTTCGGGCTTCGACACGCATTTCAAGAGTTTCAATTTCGCACCTAAATGGCTAGAGATAAACCACGACAACCTGCGTATGAAATTTTCAGCATCAAAAACGTAGATTTTAATAGTTTAAGTCTCGCCCCTAGGTTTAAAGACCTGCGCAGGTGAGCGTCAAAGAGAGGTACCCGTCTAAAAAGTGGTTATTTTACCGATATTGGTTCGTCTAGACACAGACATGCTGCACAGGTGACAAACTTTTTAGCGGTATTAACATCAATGACCCTGAATGACCTTGAACCCCCACAATAAAAGGTTTTATCGTTTTTTTGCAATTTTCGGTTGCGGTGCACACTTCAGGGGCGAATTGCGACGAAATGGCTGGAGATAGACCAAAACAATCTGCGAACAGGAACTGCTAAGGTTGTCGCGCGTCTCACGAGCTTTGCTCAAATTACTTGTCTGACAAAGGCCGTCTGGCAGAATCATAATCCATCACTATGCAATTTGGTTGTCGTAACCGCAGCTCATGTTTTTAGGTCGGTCCGCGATGTTACTTTTTTTATTACCGGATAGTCGATTCCCCACGGGATCACTGCAATGCCTACATGCGCCAACTGCAAGAAAATGAGTGGAATTTTTCATGATGCAATTATGTACGCATGGACTCGTCATCTATTCACCTTTATGGCGACGGCTGTGTGCTGTGTTTGGTGTGACATCAACATAAATAATAAGAATATACAGTAGTAGTATACACTGTGTCTCAAAAAACGTCACCGTTTTAATTTTAGTGATAACTTAGTCCAATTTTGTCAATTCTTCGCAGACGCATGCCGAATGAATTTGAAACCAACACATGTACACAGCCAACCACATATCGTTTTACATGTTCATGCTGTACTTTGTAACAAGAAGCCCAGCTTCCGCTAAAGAGGGCCGACCGTACTCGGATGTTGGAAAGCTAGCATATGATTTTTGTGTCATGTGAAAAAGCTTATGCGATTTCCTATTAGTCATCTCTAGCAACCTAGGCCCTATCTCCCATCTTTTCTGGGATGCGGCCATTTTTAGCCTTTTTACTACACCCCAAATTTTAAAAAATGTTCCTTTGCATTGCATCGCCAAAATTTTGCACACAAAGGTTTACTCGAGGTGCCACTGCGAAGAAGGTTTCGTGGTCTTAGAATAACGCTTTGGTGAAAGTTTTGCCAGACACTGCAGCGCGTTTTATTTCAATCACGGTCCCTAAACGCAGCGCAGCAAAATCAGCGTCACTGCACAATAATGTTTCACCGCGGAGTCCGATAGCTTACCTTATCCAGGGACTGGCAATCTTAGACTCCGGTGTGTCTCTCTATTCATCTGTATTCATACAACGCATCACATTCGTATCAATAACTCCTGTCGCATTATCCGCAATGACTTCGTGCATGATTGCACCGTTTATCATCCGCTTGTTCGAGCTTGCCAACTTTCTTCTTTATTTGCAGTTTTTCCCGTTCGAAAAAATAAGCCATGATATGTACCATTTCACCTGATCTCCATTGAGTAGTTTGCCGGTATATGGCAGCGTTATTGTTTAATTCACCGGCGCCGATGCTATTTGCAAACTGTCACCAGCAGTGAAGGGCATACAAGTCTATACTCGCAATCAATCAAAATGCAACGTATCAACAATTGGTATGCTAAATTCGTATTTAAGCACCCAATTCTACCGTGTGCCACGCACCTATCTAATTTTCTCTTAAGAGCAAATTTACACCCACTGCGGTAAAACGAAATAAGTCGTCGCCAAACATATCAGAATGAATCTGCATATTTTTACGATTCGCGATTTAGCAAAACAGTGCCGTAATAGAAAAATGTTCTGCACGATTATCTCGTGTGGCAAATACGCGCTGTTTAAACCCGAATTCCATTACACCGACTTTGTATTGCCACAAAATTGCCACAAAGACTTTGTAGCGTCTTTGCTCCGTATCTTGCCACGGACTAAATTTCATTTCAGCGATGGGTTGAAAGCCTGGAAGTTTCCCGTAACATCCCCGTTTCATGGCTTGCGTCCGCGAATTTCGGTGAAAGTCAGTGTGATGGAATTTGGGCTGCTTACTGACCACTCTTTCCAGAAAAATGTTGGATGCGACCGACCTCTAAATGTCAGCGCTAAACGCTATCTATTGTCAGTTATCAACAGGCTATGCGCAAATGCCGTGACGTAGTATTCATCGTCGCTTGTCATCGTTGCCGCGTTGTTGCTCGTGTTAACGCAATCTCTCAATCTCGTCGGTCTTCTACTAAACGGCTGCTGGTATATCACAGTCCCTCCTGCCAGTTGATCCTATCTTCGGCTCCTCGTTTCGTGTTCTCATATAATCTTCGCTGGTGATATCGTAGCTCAGCATTTGTAGGCGCTTTTATCGTTCTCCTGTTGCTCTGCGATCAAACGAAACGATACGGCCTATATAGCTCGTGGTTTGGTGGCGTAACGGCAGTGTGTCGGACTTATGATTGAGAGGTCGAGGGTTCGACTCCCAATCGGGTCACTCACTATCAAGCGGTTACTAGGGCCTACTTCGATGGGTGACTGTCGGTGGAGAGGGAAACCATCTACGGTATATACAACGACCAACACCAAAGTCAACTATAAGAAAACTGAGTGTTGGCCTGTTTGGCCGGAGGTTAAAGCAAGACGCGTTCACCTGTGTCGCGGGGGGGGGCAGACCATGTGATCCCATGTGGCATCCGTGCACGTCTCACACCTACAGTGTAGGCCTATATACGTCTTTGTTATTGATTACATTTACATTATCAGTACGTTATAGGCGGCATCGCCACAGGTCCGGCTATTGCGTGGTCTGTTCATCTTGTCCGGCTGTCACACTCTTGAAACCGTTGAACGACGGAAACTTATGTGGCCCTTAAGTAACAATGTGATGAATTTCTTAGTAGGTGCTATATACCACCTCTACTTAACCTTTGGCTTGTCGTCTTGCTAAACGCCAGGAGGGCAGTCATCACCCAGTGACGTTGCGTGTCAGAGACGGCGAGCATGCTATACGTACGCTGTGTCTGCGTGAACCTGCAGTGTTCCTGGTCTGATCTCTGAATCATTGTTGGCGCAACGTTATTACCGGTGGTCCACGGACCACGGTCGATCGGCGACCACAGCACGCCACGTAGGGCGGGACCGGGGCCACAAGTCAATAAAACTTCTATATTTTGGTGTTCGAGGTCATCCAGTGTTCCAACGTCATCGCACTGGGACCGGGGCCACACATAGACGAGCCCTCCGAGACGAGACAAGCGCATACGTCCTTCATCTATAGTGCATGGGGTATCCACACTGCACAGAGTGATTGATAAACAGGGCGAGTTTAAATCGCGTGTGAATCGTGCAAAACATTTCGGCGTTGTGCGGGTTTCGCGCTTAATCATAGTGAGAAGCGCTTGATTCGCAGTACTATTTGCGTCAATGAGTCTCTATAGTTCTTTATCTATAGTGCAATATCGGAACGTGACGTCTGACGTGACGTCATCGGACGTAGGCTATACGCCCTCCCGCACGATGAATATTTAAACAAGAACCAGCGCGCGGTATATACGGTACGGTACGACGCACGGTGGGTGGCATCAGCCGTGCATATACGCTCTCCTGCTCAGTGACATACCAGACACCGGAGCAGGACATTTGGGCGCTGCCGTCTAGGCGCCGGACGTTTGAGCGCCAAGGCATGACACCGCCGTTAATATAGGTTCGAAAATTACGCAAAATTACGCGAAATTCACCCGAACATTTACTCAAAAAACAACGGTCTGTTTTGTCACTTGACGATGACGCGCAACAACGCACGACGAAGCGCGACGTCGACATAAGACGACGACGCGACGCGTGACAACGACACTCAAAGACGATACGATAACGTCGCACGACGACGAACGACAACGCATGACAACGGATGACGGCAGCGATGACTACTAAGTGCAGCAAAAAGTTGTTATTGTACAGCTGACGAAAATCAGATTTGCCAACTTCGTTATTTTGCCAACTTACAATTTTAATTCGAACCACATGCAAAGTACGGTGATTACAATAACGTGCCAGTCACAAAGCATAGCGTCCTAACGGCGGCGCCCAAGCGGTAGCGCCCAAATGTCACGTATACCTACCAGACAAAGTCAGTGCACGAAGAGTTCCGAGCCCCCACGAAAAGAAAAGATTTTGAGGTCGCCACCCCGAGTCAAAATCTGTATTCCAACCTGCGACTAAAGGAGGGGTCACACTAGCGGTCCGGACGTGTGATCTGTCCTTAAAACGTAGACAGCAAAACGGTTGCAACAGACAGCCTTATATCCCGTTTACACGATCAAGCAAACATCGAGCAAACATCCAGCAAATGCATTCAAAATACACGTACACGACGTATGTTCTAATTGCGCGATGTATGTTTGACGTTTGATCGATGATTGCTCGATGTTCGCTTGATGATTGCTTGATCGTGTAAACGGGGTATTATCCAACGGTGCCATCGCCGACCACCTACAACTTCCCCTTCCTCCAAAATGACATGTTCACAGCTTTACAGCAATACCGCCTAGCGAAAAATTACATTTTTCCCTGGTACATTTTGTCGCTTTTTGTGCAAATAAATTACGACGACTATGCGAGAATGGCAATGCATATACCGAAATGGGAACTCGAATGCTGCTTTGGCTTTCTGCTTGAAAGATCGTCGCAGTTCGGACGCCATCATGTACGGAGAGAGCTGACAGGCGTTGACTCTAGTGCAACGGCAGCGTCAGGTCAGGACTCAGCGTATGATCATTCCGCAGCTCAGCACCGTGTATCGAAAATGGCATCCACCACGACTGCGAAGCAACAAGCTCGCCAGCCTTCAAGAATACAGTAAACAATCGACGATCAATATGCCCCTATACTGCAGGGCAGATCTCGGACTGTGCTACTTTTGCGTTATATTTTTTTTCGAAGAATAAGCTTATATTATTCATCGTATACTTTTTTTTAAATGTCCGCCTCTTCCCTACTTTTTCGCCGGCTGCAACCGGAAGCCAAGCAAATTTTAGGCCTAATTTACATTTACTGGTCACGTTTTGCTGTTAATTTGCATTCTGCCCGGCAGATAGCTGGCTAACTGTCGTCCTAAGAGGCTAAGAGGCTTAGTGCAGTCAACTGTTTAAGAACAAAGCAATTATTTTATTATTGTACAGGCCAATAATCATATAATCAACAGCAGCCAATATTAACAAAATTTGGCTTAAAAACAAACAACTGCAACAAATTACATCGCTTAGCTACAACACATCCGTTACATACAGACAGACGACAATCCTCGTGCCATAAACGCCTACAGCATAGCTGTAGCGCGTCAAAAAATCAACTGTAAAAAACTTAGCCTATATATCAAAGGCTACTATACTCGTTCATTCACAGGCCTTAGATCCGTTCGGCGCGTGCCCATGTATACACACCGGACCGCATGAGATCGATTTGTTTACAATGCACTCTAGCGAAGGTGATTCAATTCAATTCTTGAGCAGAGACTGCATATCGACCCCCGCCTGTAGGCTATACTTCAAGGTCTTGACTTCAATCATTCAATGCATATCTGGACCACCATTAACTATACAAAAGTTTGACGTTAGTTAAGTACTACCAGCAACATCCGCGTTTCTGAATAGCGAGTTCTGTCATCGTCGTTAATAGAGAATGAATTCCACCGCTTGGCAGTTACATTGCGTTGAATTGATATCCCGGCGCGACAAACGCAATTAATAGACGTCAAGGCTATAGACTAAGACTAAAAATGTTGGCCTCAAATTTTGCACACAAAGACCTTTGACACAGAAATTGACGATAAAATCTAAGCTAAATATATTTGCAGTTCAACTAAACTGGATCTGTACTTCGACGCCTGGTTGGTGGCTTGGCGTAGCGGTAACGCGTTTCATCCGATCAACGAAGTTACTCTACGCCAGGCCGAGTTAGTACTTGGATGGGTGACTGCCTGCGGGCAGATAAACCATCTCAGTATGTAAACAGGTCAACTCAGCCATCCATCCCTTCGGGGTAGGTAAATCGAGTACCGGCCTATCTGGCTGTGGTTAAGGCGGAACGCGTTCACCTGTGTCGGGTGGTAGGTAACACTGTGTGATCCCATATGGCGAGTGACGCTCCGTAGCTCTGAGATAGGTTTCCTATGAAGAGCTAGGCTCATTTAACCATTAACCATTTTAACCAAGCCTCACACAGAAGTCTTGTTGCTTACCTGGAAACAATCTCTCAAGTCGAAACTTTACTTAGGCCTACATGACTGTGCAAAGCTAGCGATCCAAAGATAAACACCTCGCATACCGTGAACGCAAGGCAGTCACTGCCACAGAGACCTGTAGGCTATTGAAATGCACGCACTTGAGGAATCTTACCAGCTGAGACGTAGCGCCATATCACATCAGAAGAAGTCTATCAACGACGTCGCTGCAAGTGACCGCTGACCGGCGGCGGGCAGCGTTATGACAACGAAGCACGCCGGAAACAGACCACCCACGATGACGAACTGTATATTTGCAATGGGTCGCTGCCGCAGCCACCGGCGGCGCGTGGACGACCGTCGACCAACGACGACCGGCAGACGACGACGTCCGACGGACTGAAACACAAGACGAAGACGCGACCAGCCTCATCTATCGATCTGATTACAACCGACCGGCCCACGGAGCGAGCGACTACTCACGCCGTCTACATCGCAATCTTGCGATTATTGACGTGCTGCTGCGTCAGCGCTCGATTCATCTGCATAATGTCGGCCTAGCGGCCGGGCGGGTAGGCGACCGACCACCCAGTTGAGCGCTACAGAGCCGCTTGTTGTAGCAGACAGTCGCAGCTGCTGAAGCCGCCGTACGCTCGCCGTTGTCACATTAAAATGTCTCCCCCGAGAAAAATTTGCCCGGGGAGAGATGATCACGGAATCGATATGTCTCTCCCTTATTAAAATATCGCCGGCCCCGTAAAAAGTTTCCCCATCATAGGATCGCCTCCCCCCAGAAAAATCTCCCCCGGGAGACAATTTACCGGGTGGCTGCCGGGCAAGGCAGATTTTGGCCGGTTAATTGTCGGCCGGGGGAGACTTTTCTGTGGTGGAGGACGATTGTATAATGGGGCACCGGCTCGCTGCCAGCCCGATAGCCACGCTCAACCATACCTCGCACCGAGCGCGCCAGGAAGTAACGGCTTCGTGACCGATTAAATCATGGATGGAACTACACCGGCCAGCAACTTGTCGGACTGACACGATCTCAGTCGGTCGTGCGTTGTTGTGAGCAGGCGCATAAAACGTCCCTACTCCCTCGAGTGTTCGATAACGCAGGGCTGCAGGGCAGTCGAGGTACTGCTGCTGCTGGTGGTAATTGATGATGCTTCGATTTATTGATTTGTACTCGGCGCCCGCTTGGCGCCGCCACTGCATCCTAGGCCTATCTGCAGTACACGCTTTACATTGACTCCAAGTCTGCGAGAACGACGATGAGTCTGACTGATTAATACACACCGATCGAACGAACGCGATATTCATCTCATCTCACGCGTTTTCATTTATTGCGCGTTCCGTGAAGTCATTTCGTACCAAACGAAAGCGCCGAAATGGGCCTGGTCGCTGGATCGGCCGTCTCGGAGACCTCTGGCTTTCAACCACGAGTTTTACTAATACCCTGTTTACACGATGAAGCAAACGTCGTGCACGTGTATTTTGAATACGTTTGCTTTATGTTTGCTTCATGTATGCTTCCTCGTGTAAACGGGGTATGAATTTTCAGAAAACCGAGTGACATTGAACTGAGCACGCAGGCTTGCATTTTAAGCCTAATGGCTGAAATGGCCACTCGAGTGCTAGTGGCAAATTTAGGAGCGGCCGCCCCGACCCCATTAATTAAATTCATTTGTATAACTAAGTGAATATTTGTCACAGAATATGCGTTATTTTCACACATAACATTAAAAAAATTGGCGAGGAAACAGTCCCTTCGATCTCCAGAACCCATCCCTGGGCGCACATGGGTAATGGCTGCAGGTAGAAACTTTGCATTCGAAATTGCGGCCAAACCGCTGCAGATAGGCATGGTTACTATTGCTAGTTTAGGCCTATACAGTATAGAAACTCGTCATCGCCTTATCTAATGGCCGATTCGTTTTGCCACAATATTGCATAATTGGCATAGCAGAGTACGTAATGACTGTTTGGACATCCAAAGTCGATGGTTTTCGTCAAACTTCGTGTCATCTGAGAAAGCGGTTCGCCACTTTCTATTGGTGATCAACATTCAATAGCAACTTTAATTGGCCCTGTCTTTCACCGTTTTGAGATAGGCTACGTCGACTAACCTGTTGTAAAACGTAGATATTTCCTACACCACCTTTGTTCAACCTTAAATTTGAAAATGTTTTCTGTGCACTGGATCGCTGAAATTTTGAGAGCGAAGAGCCGTGACACCAAGCTAATTAACTGCGTAATAAGTTTTTTTTGGTAAGATTTGCCTTCTAGCCACAATTGCGTTACAAACGACAAACGACGACGACAGACAACACATCTTGGCAAAGACTCGACTTAACAGTCGGCCAGAAACAGTGGGATACGCTATTGAATAATGACAGATATGCTATCACATGAGCTAGCAGAAAATGTTTTAAATGATGTCGAGTTAAAAGCAAACAGCTTCGTTTGAACAATAAACATCGGCCTAGAATTAAAATGTGCCTTTAACGCTTTGGCGTTGATCAGCTCAGCGACAGTTTATAAATTGAACTAAACTTAAGATTTGTTTTTTTTCTGTCATTTTCTTAACTCGTGTAGCCTATGTAAATTCATTAAGTGACCGAATAGACCGAAGTGTTTTAAATAACACGGTCACTGAAGATATTGGGTACTGTAAGCTAACATCTTACTTATTTATTTTATACAATGTGGGAGGTCCTTGGTGTTTGTTTCCGGTGCCCAGCGATAGCGTCATAAGCGACGGCGGTGGTCGTTGTAACGTTAATGATGTTAGACAAGTTATCGATTGTAAATCGTCACGATTTTCTTCACTTTCCGTCAGTATTATTATTAACCGGTATGCGTACAGACTAATTGATACTGCCGTTGTTTTAAAGACTTGCAGTTCGCTGCGTCCTAGCAAAGTGCCAAGCGACCTACCGCAGTTACTTAGTATAGGGTAATGCTGCAGTTTAGCTTAGTAAAATAATGCCAGTAAAATTATATATGATTGTCTGCAGTGGCTTCTACCTCTAAAATCTTGAATCGAAATCGGGTGCAACTGACCGCCATTGGCGATCAAAATCTGTTCACTTTTGTTCTAGTGCATGTAATGAATAACGTTTAAATAACATACAGTGTTGTCTACAGGTGTAATCTCGGATTTTGCATGCTTGTGTGAACGTTGTAGAAGAGCATATGAATGCTGGTTAGGCTACTGAATATAATATGCCACTGCCAGCAACTCTGTCAGCTGCTATTGGCAGTCGCGCTAACAGTTCTGCGGAAATGCCGGAAGAACGTCCTAAGGAAGTGTTGGCCAATCGGTACATGGTAGAGAGAACACTGGGCAGTGGCAACTGCGGCACTGCCATGTTGGTGACTGACCGCAAGGAGAAAGATGCAAAAAATAAGCTGTGAGTTTTGCGTTGGACTTTTCCAGTTGTCAGTGTAAAAATGATTATATTTATATGAGATGAGCTGTAGAAAAAAATGCAAATAGACATAGCTTCTTCAATAATATCAACTACTGTATATTACAATTTGTACTTTTTACTGTTATCATACTTGTATTGATGAGTGCAGTTATGTAAACAAGTTATCTACACTCTTTCCAGTACTTAACCTATGTAATGCTGGGGACATTTCTCCCTTGGCTGTCAGTAAGTAAGCATTCCACTTAAATGAAAATTCTGGCTATGTTCTAATTATTAGATAGAAATGAGGCATGCTGACAAAATGCATTTGCACAGAATGCTCCACTTTATTTCACTTTAAAAAAATTGCAGTTAAGTGATTGTTAATGTTTACAACTGATAGCAATTCGGTAAGCCAATTTAATACTCAACTAAAACAAACCAGGGGTAGTGGCAGGTAGCGGGGTCCAGAAGTCTGGACACCCTTAGCCTCTAGCAGAACAACCCATGAGATTCGTGCAAATTCGAGCTTTTTTGGATGAGTAAAGTAGGGTGGGGGTAGTGGCGATAAATCCACAACCACTTGACCTAGACCCCCAGTTCTGAAAACCTGATGCCACCCCTGAAACAAACAGCAGACAAATCTGTTAATGACAAATGTTGCCCAGCATACTTACAGTGGCTCAGTCCTGCCTGACTGTGTTTGGAGAATATGGGTGTGGACTTGGTATTTCTGTCATAATACTGTGAAGTTTCAGTAAGTTACGGCTTATCTGGTAAGACCTGATGCATAAGAGTGATGTTGTGTGGTGAATTGTAGGAAGGTGGTAAAGAAAGTGTTCATCGGCAATCTGCAGCCAGACGAGACCGTTGACGCAGCACGTGAAGCAGGATTGCTGCGGAACCTTGATCATCCCGGCATCATTCGCTTCTACGACAGCTTTGTTGATGCTGAATTCTTCTGCATTGCTACTGAGTTCTGTGACGTAAGTACGGACATAATTTGATGCACTAGCATTGTGGCATGGAAAAGGGTGAATGAGGGTACAGCTGGCCCCCTGAATTTTGGCCTAATGGAAAATTGTCAGAAATTTTTCTTGTTGTGTGAAAATTTTTTGTCCAAAAA
>Ga0209146_1000324_pt1 | contig 14413 bp, 7 predicted proteins | sample WorMetLIZAISLAND_2_FD_187402 | JGI IMG/M metagenome (GOLD analysis project Ga0209146, IMG submission 187402) | Marine gutless worms symbiont microbial communities from Max Planck institute for Marine Microbiology, Germany - Olavius geniculatus... | ecosystem: Host-associated > Annelida >...
TTATGAGGCTTTCCGGAATCCGGCTACGCAGAACCAAATCATGGGGACTCGAAGACATCGCCTTAAATTAATCCTTTAAATGGTAGATAGACCCGAATAGTTTTTTAAGCGACACCGGCATCATTATTGGTGATATTGAGCCTGAAGCATATATAATTGCAGCTAAACGTTGGGATAAATATAACAAGCGGCGTGTATTAATATGTCAACATTGCGGCAAGAAGATCAAGAAGCTAATTTGCAAATCGTGCAACGCCGAGATTCATATAAGACAGCATATTTTAACCGATTTCATTATTGGCGCATATGCTTTGCAAACATCGGAACGAAAATTGGTTTCGAATGACAAAGGCTATTATTCAACATATTTCCCCGAATTAAAACTTATTTCAACTGATTCTCGATCCAAACCCTATCAATCGTAATGTCGAGCATTGCGCACGACACAAATAAATTTAACTTCATTCGGAGATCTTGGTTTTTTAATATTTCATCTCCGATACCTCGTTGTTTCGTTTCTCCGCTTTCCCGGCTCAATCCCTAATAGTTCCAAGTGATTCTTTGGCCATTTTAAAAAAACTCTCAGCTTTACATTCTTCAAAAATTTTGATCGCTTCGGAAACGCATTCCCGGGCCGCATCGATTCTTTTTTTGTTTTGTGTAAACGCCCTAAATCCAAATAGGCCTGGGCGACAATGCCTTTGGCACCTATTTTTCCGGCCACTTCAATCGCTTTTTTAAAATGTGACTGAGCCTTTTTATCGGCCAACGGTGCATTCCTTAGAATAAAGCCGATGTTTCTGGCCATGGTGGATAGTTTATTGGGGCCTGCGCGTTCAACGATTTGCAAATAAACGTTTCCCAAAACATACTCGGACTGGGCGTAGAATGTCTGATTTTCAATTTTTAGCAGGGTCTGTTGCACCTTTTTCAATTCTTCCAGCCCTCGGCGCATGTGGCCTTTGGCAAGGGTAATAATTCCAAGGAACATGAGGGCCATGTATTCCATTATTTCACAACCCATCTGCTGGCTGTAAGTGACGAAATCGTTTAGGGGTTCTTCTGCTTCTTCAAACTGGCCATTTAAAAAATAGCTTACGCCCAGCCACAATGTTCCCATCTTTGAATAGTAAGGATCAACAGCGATGTTGCTAACTTTCTCAAAATAATCGACAGCTGATTGAAAATTGCCGTCTAATTGATGACCCAGAGTCGTCATCCAATTACCCATGACCGTGCATCGTATGTTGGAGTGTTTGCGGCCATAATTTAAAAGAGTTGTTCCAGCATCAAATAATTTTTTCTTGTCTGCCTTAAAATAATATGTAAAGCCCAGTGCACCCAATGATTTGAAAAATAAATATTGATCCTCGGGAAGCAGCCTTGATATCTCCTGAGCTCTTTTTCCATGTGCAATCGCTTCGTCCAATTGGCCCAATAGTGTGCAGGTCCAGGGCATTTGAGTACAAGCATAGCCGGTCACCAGCTGGTTTTTTGCCTTCTCACCGAGCACAATTGCTCTACAAAGATAACGATAAGACGCTTTTAGCTTTCCTCTAAAAAAGAGCGCAAAACCCAGCCACACATATAACATTCCGGCTTTTGCCTTGTCATTCAAACGAGCCGCAAGATCCTTATGTGCCGACAGGAGGTCGGTGAGCCTTTTAAAATCTCCCCGGTAGTAAAATACCAAAGCCCATTTGGCCAAGAGCTCGACGAGTAGTTCTTCTTCCTTCTGTGATTTATCTGATTTATGGGTTAGAAACTCAAATGCCTCCCGGTAATATCGATCGGATTCCTCCACCGCATATCTTTTGATGCTCTTTTCGCCGGACTTCATTAGATAGTCAATGGCCTTATGAATGGACCGGCCTTTTTTGAAATGAAAAGCCAGCGTTTCATAGAACTCCGGCAGGCGTTCTTGAAATAGTCGTTCTATGACCATCCCGATATTTTCATGTATCTCGCGCCGTTCCTTTTTGAGCAGACCGTTATAGACGACCTCTTGAGTCAAGGCGTGCTTGAAGATGTATTCGAGATCCGGTTGGACGGCTTTTGTTTTAATTAGATCCAGACGTTCGAGAGTGCCCAGGCCTTTGTCGACGCGGTTCTCAATTTCGGTAATCCGTTTGAGAATTTCGTAATAAAACGATCTTCCGATGACCGATGCTTCCTGAAGAATGCGCTTTGACTCTATTTCCAATCGGTCGATTCGGGCAGAAATAACACCTTGAATTGTGGACGAGATTTCCGATTCGGAAATGGGTCGTGTAATCTTCCAATTGCCATTTGCACGGGTTAAAACCTTTGATTCGATCAGGGTATGTATAGCTTCTTCCAGGTAAAAGGGGTTGCCCTCCACTTTTTGCTGTATGAACACCTTTAATTCGGACGGAATATGATCTGTTTTCAATAACGAAGCCACCATTTTCTGAGTCTCTGGGAGCGACAGATCCTGGAGCCGGATTTCATGGTATGGCAATAATATGGACTTTATCCGGTGACCGGTAAACATCTTAGTGATGGGCCGGTAGATGCAAATAAAGAGCGCCGGATGTTTGATTTCAGTCAATAGATAACCTACCAGATCTATGGTTGAAGGATCGGCCCAATGCAGGTCTTCAAAACAAATGACGGTCAGTGCCCGCTGGGCCAGCACAGATATGATCGCCAACATTGATTTTTGCAGCTGAAGCATCCAATACTCAGGACTCACCCCTTCTATTTCTGTGTATTCGAGGGCGTAGAGGCTTCCGATATAAGGGGCCAATTCGCGCTCATCTCCCAGCAGAGCCTCGACCCGGGATTTGATTTTCGCTTTAATTCTGGCGGGCGGATCGCCTTCTTGAATTTCCAACGTACGACTGATGAGATCGATGAACGGGAAATAAGGGATATTTTGGCAGTGGGGATAGGCATGCGCTTCGTGCCACCGAATTTTCTCTGAATCTATTGAAGCCTTAAGTTCCTCCGCCAGACGGCTTTTGCCGGTGCCGGCCGAACCGATGATTGAGAAAACCGATCCTTTGCACTGCTCCAGCTTTTCAACCGCATCGGAAAGCTGAGCTACTTCAGCTTCTCGCCCAATTAGTTCGGCTCTTAAACCATGGAGCCGGTGAATAGTTCGGGGCTGATCTTTGGCGGATAGATATTTATGAATCCGAATGGTTTTTGTTTTGCCCTTTAATTTGATCGGGTCCAGATCTTCAAAGTGAAAGTATCCTTCCGTGCGTGTAAGGGTCTCATGATCGACCAGAATATCCCCTGCTTTGGCGGCATTGCTCAGACGGGCCGCCACATTAACCGCATCACCGGCCACCCCGTGAATTCCCTTTTCGAAATTTAGTTCACCGGTTACCACCAATCCGGTATTGATACCGGAGTGCATGGTTAAAGGACCTCCAATTTTGTCTTCATAATGCGGACTTAAATCTTCGACCTGATCATGTATTTCAATAGCAGCCTTGACCGCTCGCATGGGATCGTCTTCATGGGATTGATCGGCCCCAAACAACGCCATTACGGCATCTCCGGCATACTTCTCAATGAAGCCTCCATATTTGCTGACGATTTTAGCAATATCGCCAAATATCCGGGTTGTGATATCTTTAATCTCCTCCGGATCCAACTTCTCTGTCATGGCCGTATAGCCGGATAAGTCGGAAAATAAAACGGTAACCTGTTTGCGTGCGCCTGCGATGGAAGGATCTTTGCGGGTGGGCGTTGCATCTATATCCAACTTTCGACCGCATTTGCCGCAGAACTTATCATCAGAAAGATTCTCGGTGCCGCATTTCGAACACACTAAAGCCAGTTTTGCACCACACTCCCGACAAAATCGTCTGGTCATCGAATTTTCTGTATGGCATTTTGGGCAATTCATGGCTGCCCTTCGGGCAGAGCTCAAAGTCGTGGATCCGCCGTTTTTTTAGTGGACTATTAGCTGAAAGCTCAAATCTCGGATGCTTAAAGATTTAATTTTATTTGCTTGTACGGATTTATTGCTTTAATCAACATCCTCTCAGCGAAACATTCCCTCGATAATGGAGTTTTCGATAAAGGGGCTCATGATGGGCTGGCAAGAAAGTTTTATTGTTGATCCTATAATTTTAGTTGGAAAGTTTCTTTAGAATCGCCAGGATTAATATCTTTAAATTTTCCGGTTCAACCCTTCAGGGACCTCATTATTTTCTGGGTCTTTGCGATCCAATAATTCATTCCCATCTCCTGGAACAAAATCTCAGCTTTTTTCAAATTTTATAGGGCCTTGTTGTGTTTGCCCGTATCGGCATATAACTCTCCCAGGTAGTGATACCCCGGAGAAAAAAGCGCTTTTAATTTCAATTCGGTTAAAATCTCTATACCTTGGGTAAAACATTTTTGCGCCTTATTGGTATGTGATTCCTTTTCCTTTCCATGTATCCTTCCCAATATGATCATCACAAAACCTTCCAACCACTTTTGGTGAATTTTTTGAGACATTTTCAAAGCTTCTCCGGCGTGGCGCCGTGCATTTTCCAGATCGCCTGATTCTAAGTTAATCAGGCCGAGGACAGCATAAAACACACCCAAATCATATCGTACTCCCGCCTCACTGTATATTTGAAGACCCCTCTCAGTACACTCGCGGGCTTTTTTTAGTTCCCCCAGTAGACAGTACGACCATCCTATATTCAGCCATGGGATACCCAAAAGAGAAGAAAATTGTCCTTCTTCGCAATAAGCAATAGATTTTTTTGAATGCTCAATGGCATTTTTTGCATCGCCACCAAAAATTCGCACCGTTCCATTATGCGATTCTAAGACGGCCAATGAGAACAGGTCTTGTATCTTTAACGCAAAATCAAGGCCCTTGATTAGCAGAAATTTGGCTTCTTCAAAAAATCCCAGCATTCCCATGCTTTCAGCATAAAGTGCATGGATCGTGGAATATACATTATACGGTCTTCCAAAAAACTCAGATTGCTTCTGAGTTTTTTCAAGCAAATCAATAACTTTTGGAGCCACTTCAATTACTTTGAGACATTCTCCTGCCCACCAGTAAAGCAAACACAGATCACCTCCGATTGGGGCCATTAGTTCGACATCGTCCATTTTTTCCGATTTTTTGAAAGAATCTTCTGAATATCGTATCGCTTGAAAAAGGTCTTCTCCTTTCCAGGCATAATATTGACCGGTAAGGCTCATGAAATTTGCATGATTTTTTTGGTCCCCAAGCTCTTTTGACAGCCGCTCCCCATCTTGGAGGTTTTCAAGGGAACCTTCGGGAAAACCCAGCGGGAGCATGGAGCACGCCATTAAAAGACGTACCTCCATCTGCCTTCGTTTACTTTCCTCAGTCTCAGGCTGCCCGGCGAGCACTTCGATCGCGTCCTTATAGAAGCGAAGGGCCTCCCAGTTGGAATAGTTTTTCGTTGCTTTGTCTCCGGATAACTTCAGATATTTGCATGCTTTCTCGGCATTCTGGCTTCTAGAGTAATGATCGGCCAGCATCTCATAAAACTCTTCCAACCGCGCGGTGTAGACGTCTTCAATGGCCTTGCCGATCTCCCCATGAAGCCTGTACTTTTTTTAGTCAAAATCGAGTCATAGACTAACTCGCGGGTCAACGCATGCTTGAAGATATAGGTGGAGTCAGGATAGATTCCCCGTTCATAGAGAAGCTCAGAATCCTTTAAGATAGATAAATAGGAAAGTAATTTCTGCTCAGGTAATTCCACTAACTTTTGTATCAATATATAGCTGAACTCCCTTTCGATGACGGATCCCCTCTGGAGCGCTTCTTTGGCCTCCTCGGGTAAAGAGTCAACCCTGGCCATGATAACTTCCTGGATGGTGGTAGGAATGGTCAGGTCTTCGACGCCACCGGCTATATGATATCGGCTATTTTTTCTCTTAATGATCTGAAGGTTTTTAAGTGATTTTAAAAATTCCTCAATGAAAAAGGGCACACCTTCGGTTTTTTCCAGGATCAACGTTTCAAGATCACCTTCTATGTCCTTTGTTCCCAAAAGATTAGAGACCAAAACAAGGCTTTGCCGGTTGGAAAGTCGATTCAAATTAATCTGACTGTGATATGACCTTCCACCCCAGCTGTGTACAAACTCAGGCCGGTATGTAAATATTAAAAACACTCTTGCGCCGGATATACCATCTAATAACTGCTTCAAAGATGCTTCTGAACTTTTATCTATCCAGTGAAGATCCTCGATGGCCACAATCAGAGGCCGCAATTCCGAACTCTTCAGGACAATTCTGATTAAAGCATCAATGATTCGTTTTTGTCTGATTTCCGGGTTACCGGTAACCTGTTCGGTAACACTGTCTTTTACCGTCAGGAGTTCCAGAAGAATGGGGAGTGTTGGCGCTTTATCTACTTTGAGAATCCTGATGCCTTTTCTTACCTTTTGACTGATCTCGACATCTCCATCCCTCTCCCGAATATCAAAATTTGACTTTAGGACATCGACAACCGGATGATAGGCGACTCCTCGACTATATGAAAGGCACTTTCCCTCCAAAAAGGTTAGATCCTCATTAACCACGGCTTTTCTGAACTCATATAACAAGCGGGATTTACCTACGCCGGCCTCGGCGACAATGCTGAAGGCCTGCCCCCGGCCTTCCTTACACCGCTCATAACCATCCATTAGAAGCTCTAATTCTCGCTCTCTACCAACAAACGGCGTGAGACCGCGCTCGGCACTGACATCAAATCTCGTCCTTCTTGTGCTGGGTGCAATCACTCGGTAGATATTGATCGGCTCTTCTCTTCCCTTAATCGCCCTTTCACCCAGAGCCTCAAATCTGAAGAGACCCTCAGTGATCCGATATGTCTCATTCGTTACATATGTTGCCCTCGGCTCTGCCAGTCCTTCCACCCTGGAAGCCAGATTTACCGTATCCCCCACCGCTTTGAACTCAACCCGCAGGTTGTTACCAAGGGTACCGACTACGACTGGACCGGTGTGAATGCCGATCCTCATTCTATGAGGTGCAAGGGAGTGATTTCCTTGTTTCATTTTGTCGCTGAATTTCACCATCTCCAGGTGTATCGCCAAACTTGAACGGATAGCGCGCTGAGGAGCATCCTCCATCGCAATTGGGGCCCCAAATAAAGCCACAATACCGTCACCGGTCAACTCGTTGACTGTACCCCCATAATCATGGACTTTGTGGATGAGAATCTCGTAAACCAGATCCATAGTCGTATATGCTTCTTCTGGGCCAAGTTTTTTCGAAAGCGCGCTATACCCTTCCATATCACAGAACATCACCGTGACCTGTTTACGCTCACCTTCGATCTTTTCCTTTTGGGCCAGGATTTTCTCAGTAAGCCCCCTGGGAAGATAGCGTTGAATTTTATCTAATTTCTCGTCAAAGGAAGGGGGTTCGGGAACTGGCTCAGGTGAGGGATGGGATAGGTTATGGCCGCAATCATTGCAAAAATTATTCTCTTGGTCGTTTTTAGAACCGCACTGAGGACAGACCAGTGAGAGTCTTATCCCGCACTTGCCGCAAAACTTGGCTCCTTCTTTATTTTTAAATTGGCATTTCTGACATTTCATATATCGGCGTTTCTCCGGTTCAAATCTTTAGTGAGTCCAAGACTTCCTGCGTCGTGGCCAGCCAATAATCCATCTCCATTACTTGAAACATTTTCTCAGCCTTTTTCAAATATTCCAAGGCGTTATCCTTTCGGTTCGTACGGAAATAGAGCTCGCCTAGAGTAAAAAATCCAATAGAATAAAAAGGCCTTAATTCCAATTTTTCTAAAATCCTAATCCCTTGAAAAATATTTTCCTTAGCATTGCCGTCGTGTTTATTCCCCGTTTTTGCAGATATTTCTCCGAAAAGCATCAACGCCAAAGCGGTATCCCATTTTCCGTGATGATTCTGGGATAATTTTAAAGCTTTTTCGCTGCAGGATTGAGCATTTTTCAGATCGTCTAGATTTAAAAATGCTTTACCTAACATCCAATATTGAAAGGATGAAAACAACTCAATTTGAGATTCTTGCAGAAGCCTATGCACCTTTTCATAATATTTAAAAACACATACTCGATCTTTTAGAAAAGAATATGCGTGAACCAAACCACTGTATGCAATACTCAAAGGCCACAGCCACTGGGCTTTTTCAAAATGTTCTATACAGAGTTGAAAATGATCTATAGCAAACTGCCAATCACCTCTAGCAAGATAAAGGTGCCCAAACATGTTTTCACTAAATCCGATGGTTCGCAAATCTCCAATTTCGGTTGCGTGTCGCAGGCTTTTTTCACAAAATGCGGCCCCTTTTCTAAAGCTGCCTTGCACTCCCAGCACCAAACCGTAGTATCCACAAAGTTCGGAATACACATTGTCGGGTCTGCTGAAAAATTCTGCTTGCCTTTTGGTCTTTTCAAGAAGTTGGATAACTTTGGGTGCCATATCAATTACTTTGGCGAATTCCCCGGTGAGGGCGTAGACATTACAAAGATCGTATGCAACAGGAGCCATCAACTCGACATCTTGAATTTTTTCGGCTTGCCTAAAACAATTTTCTTCATATTCTTGCGCCAGCTCCGTATTTCCTCTGGTGGCATGAAAATTTCCGATTTGACTGTAAAAGTTAGCAAGTATCTTTTCATCTCCTATATATTTGGCAGCTCTCTCACCCTCCTGGAGAAAAAGGAGGGAATCGTGGGGATATCCGGCGACCCTTAACGGAATTGACATTGAAAGCAGCACCTGCAGTTTGTTTTTTATAATTTCCTCGGTCTCCGGTTGTTTGTTTAGAAGGTCGATCGCGTGTTTATAAAATCGAATGGCTTCTTGAAGTGAATGATTGCGGGAGGATTTATCACCCGATAATCGGAGATAATGGAAGGCCTTCTCAGAATTTTCACTATTGGTATAGTGAAATGCCAGAACCTCATAGAATTCTTCCAGTCTCCTCGGATAGAGTTCTTGTATAGCCTTGCCGATTTTTTCATGAATCGCCCTTTTCTTTTTTTTAAGCAGGCTATTATAGGCCACTTCCTGAGTCAATGCGTGCTTAAAGACGTATTCCAGTTCCGGGAACAGCCTTTTTTCATATATGAATTCCAGTCCCTGGAGTTTGAGGAGATCTGATTTTAACTCTTCATTCAGCCCGGTGATGGTCTCAAGGATTCGAAAAGCAAAATTTCTCCCAATCACGGCTGCGACTTGTATGGTCTGTTTAAGGTTGTCTTCCAAGCGATCCATGCGGGCTGCGATAATTCCTTGAATGCTATCCGGTACCTGGATTTCTGAAGCGTTTTTTACTAGCTCGCATTTTTGATCCCTGCAGACAATGAAACCGTTTTCCAGCAGCGTATGCGTGAACTCTTCCATATAAAGCGGATTTCCGGCTGCCCGATGCAGAATGAGATCTCTTAGCTCCGGCACCGGATCGCCTTCTTTGAGAATCGCCTGTATCAGTTCTGTGCTCGAATTTTCGGTGAGTTTATCCAGGCCGATCCTATTGTAATAGGATTTGCTTCCCCAGGGATGGGTGTATTCCGGCCGATAAAGAAGAATCAACATGATTCGTGAATTGGCAAGCCACTCGATCAGGTAGCTTAAAAACTCCTCGGAGGTCTTGTCGATCCAGTGCAGATCTTCGACGATAAGGATATTGGAACTGCTCTGGCTCTCATGAATAAGCAGATCCCTGATCGCCTCGAAGATTTTCTCTCTTTTTTGCATGGGCTCAAGTTTTTGATAGGCTTCATCTTCAACCACAAGAGATAAGAGTTCATGAAAAGGTGGCAGAACGCTTTGAAGCTTCCTGTCAAGCAGAAGGATCTTCTCCCCCATATTCTTTTTGATCAAATCCTCTTGATCAAATTCTTTTATCTCAAAGAAAGATCGCAAAATATCCAATAAGGGCAGATAGGCCATGGCGCTGCCGAAAGGAAGGCACTGACCTTCGAGACAGATGATTTCATCCTGAGGCAGTTGATCTTTGAATTCAAGGAGGAGTCTTGATTTTCCAACACCCGCGTCCCCCACAACACCCACGATTTGTCCTGTTCCGGATTGCGTTTTCTCAAACGCCTCCATCAGGGCGACAATTGAATTTTTACGTCCGACAAATGGGGTCAGACCTTTAGCCACTGAAGCTTCTATACGGGACTCCGCTTTACCCTTTTTAGTGAGTTCAAATACCTCTTGCGGTAGCTCTTTTCCTTTGACCCTAACTTTGCCCAGAGATTCGAACTCAAAAAAATCCCTCGCCAGCTTGTGGGTGTGACTGGATACAAGACATTTACCGGGCTTGGCCATTCCCTCAAACCGTGCAGCCAGGTTGGTGGTATCCCCAATGGCCGTATAATCCATGCGCAAGTCATCGCCGATAGAACCCACAATAACCGGACCCGAGTTGAGCCCTATGCGCATCTTGAAATCCGCTCCGAAGTCCTTCCGAATGCTATTTGCGTATTTTTCCAAAGCTTTTTGAATGGAAAGGGTCGCCAAACAGGCCCTTTGGGCATGGTCCTCATGGGCCACTGGAGCGCCGAAAAGAGCCATGATGCCGTCACCGGTAAACTGATTGACCGTGCCTTCATACTTGTGAATCGCATTCATTAAAATCTTGAAACACTCATCCATGATCTGGTGGATTTCCTCAGGATCTAATTTCTCAGCAATGGATGTATAGTTGGCCACATCCGCAAAAAGCACCGTGACAAGCTTGCGTTCGCCCTCGATTGAGCTGCGGGTAGTAAGGATTTTATCGGCCAGAAATTTAGGTGTGTACGAATGTGGCTTTAAGTAGTTGAAATCAGAGAAATTTGTTGGTGTTTTCAAGTCAAAACCGCAGCTCCCACAAAATTTTTCTGTTGCTTCGATCTCTGAATTACATTGGGGACATCTCAATCTAATCTTTGCGCCGCATTCTGTGCAATAGTGTTTACCTGGTTTGTTTTCATAGCCGCATTGAGGGCATTTCACTTTTGCCTCCTCGAGGTAAAACGCACTCGCTCTTGTTCAAGGCGAGAATAATCGGATACAATTTGAGACTTAAGAATGCTAATATTCGCGCTGAGATGCTAAATTAAGGACTTCATTTATCCTTCCCTATGCGAAGTCTTTACTTACAGCGTTGCTAAAAGATCCTGCGTCTTCGCCAGCCAAAAATCCATTTCCATTTCCCGGAAAATATCTTCGGCCCATTTTAAGGTCTCCAGGGCTTTGTCTTTTTGGCCTGTGCCGGCATAAAGCTCTCCCAGGTAGTAATACCCTGGAGCGTAATGGAGTTTTAATTTCAATTCTTCAAAGATCTTGATGCCTTTTAAAAATGCCTCTTCCGCCTTGTCATTTTGGGGGTGATCCGTTCTTCCCAGTATTCTTCCCAATACAATCCATACAAGCCCCTCCCCATGCTGATGGTTTTTTTGAGCTATATTCAAAGCCTCGTTGGCAAGCTGTTGTGCCTTATTTAGATTCCCTGATTCCAATTCAACCACTGCTGAACAGGAATAAAAGAAACCCGAATCATAATCCACTCCCGCATCGCTTTGAGTTTTAAGTCCTTTCTCCATATGCTTATGAGCCGTTTCGAGATCCCCCAAGAGCCAGTATGCCCACCCTAATCCGATCCAGATCGGAATCAGGATATTAATAATTTGTCCTTCATCACAATATCCAATAGAATTTTGAAAATGTTCAATAGCTGTTGTTGCGTCTCCCTTAAAATTGAAATCCCAGCCGCGATGTAATTCCAACATAGCCAAGGAAAGTAGGTCTTTAATTTTGAGTGCAAAATCGTGGCCTTTTTCAAAAAGGGCCCTTCCTTTCTCAAGATTTCCCATAGCCCATGTGCATGTCGACTGTTGTGCAAGGATAAAGGAGTATGAATTGTACGGCCGGCCAAAAAACTCAGCTTGTTTTTGTGTTTTTTCGAGCAAGGGAATGACTTTTGAAGCTACCGCAATAACCTTGGCTAAATCTCCAACCCAGAAATATAGCAAAGACAGGTCCGCACCAACGGGTGCCATTAATTCGATATCATTTATTTTTTCCGCCTCTTCAAAAGAATCCTCCGAATATTGTATCGCCTGAAGAAGATCCCCACCTTTAAACGCATAATACTGGCCGATTAGGCTCAGGAAAAGTGCGAGGCCATTTTCATCCCCGAGATCCTTTGAGATCGTCTCACCTGTCTGAAGGATCTCAAGGGAATCTTCGGGAAATCCCAAATGATACATAGGACCTGCTATCAAAAGCCGAACTTCGATCTGTTCTCTTTTATTATTCTCGGTTTCAGGCATCTTGGTCAGCACATCGATCGCTTCTATGCAATAACGAAAGGCTTCCCAGTTGGAATAATTTTTCGTTGCCTTATTGCCGGACAATTTCAAATAGTGGTAGGCCTTCTCGGCATTTTCGCTCCTGGAATAGTGATAGGCCAGCATCTCATAGAAATCTTCCAATCTATCCGGCTAAATCTCTTCGATGGCCCGACCGATTTTTTCATGAATCTCAGTTCTCCTCTTTTGGAGCAGGCTGTTGTATGCCACCTCCTGCGTCAGAGCGTGCTTAAAGATATATTCCAACTCTGGGAACAGCCTCTTTTCATAGATGAATTCCAATCCTTGTAGATTGAGGAGATAAGATTTAAGTTCCTTTCGCATCTCCGAAATGGTTTCGAGGATTCGAAAGGCAAAGTCCCTGCCAATCACGGAGGCGACTTGCATGGTTCGTTTGAGGTTGTCCTCCAGGCGGTCCATGCGGGCTGCTATAATTCCCTGGATGGTATCCGGTACCTGAATCTCAGATGCCTTTTTAATTAGTGCGCACCTTTGATCTTTACACTGAATGGCCCCGTTTTCCAGCAGCGTATGGGTGAACTCCTCCATATATAGCGGATTTCCGGCAGCCCGGGCGAGGATCAGTTCTTTGAGATCCGATACGGGCTCGCTATCTTGAAGGATTGCCTGTATCAGTTCAGCGCTTGATTTCGTTGTGAGTTGATCGAGCCCAATTCTGTTGTAATATGATTTACTTCCTCAGGTGTGGGTATATTCCGGACGATATAGTAGGATCAGCATGATGTGGGTGTTTGGCAGCCATTCTATCAGATAGCCCAAAAACTCCTCCGAGGTCTTATCGATCCAGTGCAAATCCTCCACCACAAGGATAACGGCTTTGTCCTGGCTTTCTCGAATCAAAAGATCCCGGATAGACTCAAAGGTCTTTTCTCTTTTTTGCATGGGCTCAAGTTTTTGATAGGCATCGTCTTCTATATCGAGAGATAGAAGCTCGTGAAAAGGGGGGAGGACACCATGAAGCTTTTCGTCAAGCTGGAGGATTTTATCCTCCATATTCTTTTTGATTAGAAACTCCTGATCACCATCTTTTATCTTGAAGTAAGATCTTAATATATCCAATACGGGCAGATAAGCCATGGCACCCCCGAAATGGAGGCATTGGCCTTCGAGATAGATGATTTTTTTCTTTGGCAGTTGGTCTTTGAATTCGAGCAGGAGTCTTGATTTTCCAACACCGGCATCTCCGACGACACCAACGATCTGACCTGATCCCGCCTGCGTTTTCTTATACGCCTCCAGCAGGGCGGCCATCGAATTTTTTCGACCGACAAACCGGGTCAAGCCTTTGGCTTCAGACGCGGCTATGCGCCTATCCACCTTGCCGGACTTGATGAGTTCAAAAATCTCCTGCGGCTTCTGTTTCCCTTTCACCTCCCTTTTGCCCAGAGCCTCGAACTCGAAATAATCCCTGGCCAGTTTATGGGTATGTTGCGATACCAGACTGGTGCCGGGCCGGGCCATTTCCTCTATCCGTGAGGCCAAATTAGTGGTGTCCCCTACGGCCGTATAATCCATGCGTAAATCGCCACCGATGGAGCCCACGATCACCGGGCCGGAGTTGAGCCCGATGCGCATTTTGAAATCAACGCCGAAGTCATTCTTTATTTTTTGGCTGTACGTTCCGATACTTTTCTGAACCCTTAACGACGCGTAGCAGGCTCGTTGGGCATGGTCCTCGTGGGCCACCGGCGCCCCGAAAAGGGCCATAACCCCATCACCGGTGAACTGGTTGATTGTTCCCTCATATTTGTGAATTGCCTCCACCAGGAGCTTGAAACAGCCGTCCATTATTTGATGAACTTCTTCAGGATCGAGTTTTTCGGAGATAGACGTGTAATTGGCCACATCGGCAAAAAGGACCGTCACGATCTTTCGCTCCCCCTCTATGGAACTGCGGGTCGTAAGAATCTTGTCGGCCAGGAATTTGGGGGTGTAAGAATCGGGTTGAGCGTAGTCAATGGACGCAGTCTTTGGTGTAAAAATAAGCGAGCCTATCTACATTTTTAAGGTTAGTGTGACCGTATCTGTCACACCCATGGTGTAAGATCTCCTTAAAAGAACAAACGAAAGGAGAT
>Ga0209146_1000342_pt1 | contig 13917 bp, 12 predicted proteins | sample WorMetLIZAISLAND_2_FD_187402 | JGI IMG/M metagenome (GOLD analysis project Ga0209146, IMG submission 187402) | Marine gutless worms symbiont microbial communities from Max Planck institute for Marine Microbiology, Germany - Olavius geniculatus... | ecosystem: Host-associated > Annelida >...
AGTTTGACCGACCAATCCGGCTTTGTCGGCATCCGATAGCACAATTTTTCAGGGCGGATTAATTATAGGAGCAACAAATTGCCTTCACGCGAGACGGCCTTGTTGAGGGTTGAAAATTTAGAAAAGAGATTCGGCGGAATCATTGCCCTGGACGGCTATAATATCAGCATTCAGGCAGGGGAACTGGTGGGTCTGATCGGGCCGAACGGGGCCGGCAAGACAACCGTATTCAATTTGCTCTCGGGCGTGCTCAGACCGACCCGCGGCCGTATCATGTTTGGCGGGCGGGATATCACCCGCCGGCGTCCGGACCAGAATACGTTTCTGGGAATTGCCCGTACGTTTCAAAATATCAGGCTTTTCGACGATCTGTCGGTCATCGACAACATCAAAATAGCCTTTCACATGCGCCTGGGCAAGGGTTTTTGGCAGACCTTGTTTCACACGTCCGGTTATCGACAAGCGGAAATGAAGATGGAACGCAGAGCCGATGAATTTTTGGATCTCTTCGACCTATCGGCCATCAAGGATACGATGGCGAAGAATTTGCCCTACGGGCTCCAGCGGCGGGTTGAAATAGCAAGGGCCATGGCAACCCTTCCCTAACTTTTGCTCCTCGATGAGCCGTCGGCCGGGCTCAATCCCAGCGAGACGGATGAACTGCAAAAAATATTGAAGCACGTCCATGAGGCCTATAAGCTGACTATTTTTCTGGTCGAACACGACATGAAACTGATTATGAATATTTGCCAAAAAATCCAAGTGATCGACCGCGGCCGCATGCTGTCGTACGGCCGTCCGGCCGACGTGCGCCGCGATCAACAGGTTATCGATGCTTATCTCGGCCAATCAGCCGGGGAAAAACCAAATGCTTGAAATAATAGACATCCATGTCTACCGGGGCCAGACCTATGTGTTGCAAGGCGTCAGTCTGGCCATCAACCGGGGGGAAATCGTGGCTTTGATCGGCGCCAACGGGGCCGGCAAAACGTCAATGCTGCGCACGGTCTCCGGCTTGCTGAAAACAAAACGCGGCCGGATTATTTACCAACCTCGGGAAAAGATAAAAAAATCGATATCAGCCGCATGTCGGCTGAACAAATCGTTAATTTGGGCGTTTCCCACTGTCCCGAAGGCCGGGGCATCTTCGCTCAGCTTTCCGTCAGGGAAAATCTATTGATCGGCGCCTACCGAAGGCATGACAAACAGGCAGTCGCAGCGGATTACCAGCGGGTCTGTGAAATTTTTCCGATTCTCGGCGAACGGGCCAGGCAGGCAGGCGGCAGCCTGTCCGGCGGCGAGCAGGAAATGCTGGCCGTCGGGCGGGCGTTGATGAGCCGGCCCCGCCTGCTCATTCTGGATGAACCCTCGTTGGGCCTGGGTCCGCTAATTGTCGAAAACCTTTTTAAGGTTTTGCATGAAATTAACACCCAGGGCGTCACCATCCTCTTGGTGGAGCAAAATGCCGTGATGGCCCTGGAATATGCCCATCGAGCCTATGTACTGGAAAACGGCCGGGTGACACTTTCCGGTCCCAGCCGGGAGCTGGCCGATAATCAACAGGTGCGCCGGGCTTATCTGGGAGGAGTCTAGAAAAATTGCGGATTGCGGATTGCGGATTGCGGATTGCGGATTTAAGGAATTCTGCGTGTCGTGAGCTTTTTCGTCGAATGGTCCTTATTTATTGGGAATTGCAGAATGCGGATAGTATATTTAAAGAATTTGGCCTGTCGTGAGTTTCGGTGTCGAACGGTACATTTATATTGATAGAGCGTAGCGATTCCATCAATCCGAAATCCGCAATCTAATTTCCAAAATCGACCACTCAAATAAATAATCGGAATGAGCATAAACTACATCGCACAGCAAATTGTCAACGGGCTTATTCTGGGCAGCATGTATGCCATGGTAGCCATCGGTTTTTCCATGATCTACGGCATCATCCGTTTGATTAATTTTGCCCATGGCGATGTGGTCATGATCGGGGCTTTTTGCACCCTTGGACTCATGCAGGTTGCAGGGGCGCCATTTCCGCTGGTCGCCCTGGTGGTTATGGCAGCCGGGGCCGCCGTGGGTATCCTGATCGAAAAAGGCGCCTTCAGGCCCATGCGGGGTGCGCCCCAGGTCACCGGTTTCATTGCTTCACTGGCGGTATCCATCATGCTTCAGAACTTTGGCGTAATCATGTTTACCGCTCAGCCCCGCAATTTTGCATTTCCCGCTTATTTACAACGCGTCATTCATCTGGCCGGCGTTAGTTTCCGGGTGGTCGATCTGGTAATCCTGCTCAGTGCCCTGGTCTTTATGTGCGGTCTCATGCTCCTCGTCCATAAAACCAGGCTGGGGATGGCCATGCGCGCCACGGCCGAAAATATTGATGTGGCGCGCCTGATGGGAATCAACATCAATCGCACCATCATGGCGACATTTGCCCTGGGAAGTGCCCTGGCGGCAATTGCCGGCCTGATGTGGGGCGGCAAATTCGGCCAGATCGATCCACTGCTGGGTTTTGTTCCGGGGCTAAAATCCTTCGTCGCCGCGGTGATCGGCGGCGTGGGATCGATTCCCGGGGCCATTCTTGGAGGCTTTGTGCTCGGGTTGGCGGAAGTCTTGTTTGTCGGTTTGCTGCCGCCGATTTATTCGGCCTTTCGCGATGCATTCGTGTTCTCAACCCTTATTATCATTTTATTGCTGCTGCCGAACGGAATTCTCGGCAAAAAACCCCAGGAGCGCTCCTGATGACTGGAAACCGACAGCGCTTGATTTTTGCCGCCCTGATTTTATTGGGCATCGGATTTGTGGCGCTTGCACGCCATACGGTTGATGAATATATTTTGTCGATCATCAACTTCGTCGGGATATACATAATCTTGGCCGTCAGCCTGAATATTACCAACGGATTTGCCGGATTATTTTCGCTGGGTCACCCGGGATTCATGGCCATCGGCGGATATGTGACGGCCATTCTCACCTTTCCGGTTTCGCGCAAATCCATGTTCCTGGAATTGCCCCAGTGGTTGGCAAACCTGCAGATGCCTTTTCTCCCGGCCCTGATCATCGGGGGCGTTTGCGCCGGGGCAACGGCTGTGGTGGTCGGCTTGCCGGTGCTCCGGCTGCGCGGCCATTATCTGGCGGTTGCCACCATGGGGTTTTTGATCATCGTTCAGGTATTGATTACCAATTGGGAAAGTGTGACCCGGGGACCGCTGGGTCTCAACGGGCTGCCGGCCATAACCAACCTGTGGTGGGTGTACCCGTGGGTGCTGATCACGGTTTATGTCAGTTGGAAGATAAAATTTTCGTCCTACGGCCGGCGCATGCTGTCGGTGCGTGAGGACGAGACGGCCGCCGAGTGTCTGGGCGTCAACCTATTCAAAACTCGGGTCGCCGCCCTGGTTATCGGCGCTTTTTTTGCCGGTGTGGCCGGCGGACTTTGGGCGCACCTCGTGACCGCCATTACCCCGACATCTTTTTCACTGATCATGGCTTTCAACATCGTGGTGATGGTGGTGGTGGGCGGAACGGGCAGCATCAGCGGTGCTTTCATCGCGGCTATTATTTTCACGGCGCTCACGGAGATATTTCGGCCCCTGGAGGAGGCCCTGGGTGTCTATGGTATCGGTGAAGTAATGATGGCACTGATCCTGGTCCTGATATTAATTTACAGGCCGCAGGGTCTGTTCGGCAGTCGGGAACCCGCCATTTTGCTGGCTGGAGAATCCCGCTAATCGAAACTGTTGCAAGGCAACCCACAAAAGAAAGGAGAAAAATTATGCAAAAAAAAACTCGGTCTCGCAATTTTAGGTATTGGATTATCACTTCTGCTGGTTTTCCCGGCCCTGGGTGCCGAAACGATTAAAATAGGCGCCCTTTACAATTTGACCGGCGGCATGTCTTCAATTGACGCACCGGCTTTAAACGGCGCCAAGCTGCAAGCCAAGTTGATCAATGACCAGGGTGGGCTTCTGGGCAAAAAGATCGAAATCATCGGTATCGACACCAAGACCGATCAAAAAGCGGCGGCCACAGGCGCCAAAAAGGCCCTGGCGCAAGATGTCGTAGCCGGAATCGGGTACGGCGACACCACCTTCGTGATGGCGGCCGCCCCCCTGTTTCAGCAAAAAGGCGTGCCGTTTGTGACCTCGGGCGCCACCCATCCGATGCTTCCCCGCTGGGTCGGCGACTATATGTTCATGACGCCTTTCGGTGATGACGATCAGTCCTTTGCGATTGCGGACTATTCGGTCAACAAATTGGGCGTTAAAAATGTCGTGGTCTGGACCGACAATTCCATGGACTTCACCAAAGCCCTGTCCAAGTTTTACAAACAGCGCATTCAGGAGCTGGGTACAAATCTGGTCCTGGAAGACTTCTTTATGATGGGCGACAAGGACTTCTCCGCCCAGATCGCACGTTTGAAAAACGCCAGTCCCAAAGCGGATGCCGTTTTTATTTCGGCCATCCCCAATGAAGCCGGATTGACGGTCAAGCAGATTCGCGAAGCCGGATTGGATCTGCCCATCGTCAGCGGCGACGGCTTTGACACTGAACTGGTCACCACCGTGCCCGGCGACAAGTTGGCCAACGATGTCTATTTTTCCACCCACACTTACCGCGAAGACAATCGGCCTGAAGTTATCGCCTTCGTTAAGGCCTACGAAAAAGAGTACGGCCGACCACCGGAAAATGCGTTTGCCCCCCTGGGATATGACGCGGTGGGCCTGATCGCCAACGCCATTAAAAAAGCCGGTACCACGGAGGGTAAGGCGCTGCGCGACGCCTTGGCCGGGACCCAGGGCTTTAAGGCCGTGACGGGTGAAATCACCTATTCGCGCCCCACCGGCGTTCCTATGAAGGGGGTTTCGATCATCAGTGTGAACGACGGCAAATACAAAGTGGAAGAAATCTGGTTCCCCTAGCGATAGGGTCAATCGCTATGCCATCCCGGCCGCCGGTCGGGATGGCAGATCAGCTATGCCGTGAATCGTGTTGCAAGTAAGAGCGGAATGATGGAATAGTGGAATAGTGGAATGCTGGGTTTAGTGGAATGGGATTTTTGATTGCGGATTGCGGATTGCAGATTGATGGAATCGCTGCGCTCAATCATTTAAATGGATAGAATTCCTTAAATCCGAAATCCGCATTCCGCATTCCGCAATAAAAATGGACCGTTCGATATTGAAGCTCACCGCAGGCAGAATTTCTTATATTTAAAATCGCATATTACCCTGACTCTGCCGTTGGCGGGAAATACAGCTTGAGACGGGTCGCTGCGGATTGATGACACCCGCCGCCGTGTTCGCACGCCGGACACGCGCTGATTCTGCCGGGGCAGTCCGTGCCGTCTCGGAATAAAGCCGGGCAGCGGGATGATTTAAGCCCGATTTTAAAGCCATAGCGTTCCGCGAATATTTTCATGCGCAGCAGATCCGCCCCTTTGCCGCTGGCATTGAAATCGAAGGGCTTTTTGCTTGAATAATCCAACGTCTCCCGGGTCGTAAAGAACCCTTCAAATATCCGAACCTGGTTTTCCGGCGTTATTCCGACACCGAAATCACGGACCTCCAGCCGGGTACCCCGCCCCTTTTTTTTCACAACAATCTCGATACGGCCCTCATCGGGGGTATTTTCAACGGCATTTTTCAACAACCCGTCAAAAATCTTTTGCAGAACCTCCGGCGGTATTAGCACCGGCGGAGCGTCATTTAAATTGGCAATGACCTCGACTTCACGATGCGCAAAAGCGGGCTTCAGATTTTTCAGCCTGTGGGCGATAAAATCATCGAGATGAATGGTCTCGGCGATCACCTCCCTGACCCCATAAGTGTCGTCGATATAATTTCGAATCCGCTTTACAACTTCGCCTTCGCCAATCTGATCTGCCAACAGGGCCTCGAGTTCGTCACTGCATTGGTCCAGCAGGTGCGACAACATGGCTCGGGTTTTATAGGTTTTATGCTGGACAATGTCATATATCTGGTATTGCATCTCCAGCAGCCGATCCAGATTGCGGCGAGCTCTGTCAATGGTTGGCTGCCATCTGGCCTCGGGCAGGGCCTGAAGTCTTTTTTCCAATGTCACCAATGAGGTTCGCAAAACCGCAATCGGCGTCTTCAGCTCATGGGACAGGTGATTGATAACCTTGTCTTTAGCGCGGTTCAGGCTGGATACTTCCATATATGCCTTTTTTATATCAGCGGCGAATCTTGCATTTTCTATGGACAGCGCCACGGTTCCGGCCAGCATGCTCAACAAATCAACATCGGCCTGATCGAAGCCGCCTTTCTTTTTATTGACTGCACACAGGGTGCCGATGGTTCGCTCCTGGCTTTTTAGGGGCACCAACAGCAGATTGCGGGTCTGATATCCCAGCTTCCGATCGCGTTCAAGATGAATTTCGGAATCCCCGTGAATGTCATTCAGGATGATCGGTTTTCCGCTCTTGATCACCTTGCCGGCCACCAACTCATCGACCCGGAAACGAGTCTCCTTGGCTCTTTGCTGGGTTGCCGTGTCATCATAGGCGGCACCCCGCAAAATTAGCTCCTGACGTTGTTCATCAAGCAAAATAACTAAACCGCCTTCGGTTTCCATCAGTTCCTTGATGACGCCGCACACAAAATCGAGCAATTCGAACAATTCTGGATACTCGGGCAGAGCCATGCTGATACGTTGCATGGCCTCGTTGTTGCGGGCAATTCGCTTAACCCGGGTAATATCTCTAAGTATCACCAGCACACCGGCCGGCTCGCCACTGGAATCCGCATAAACCGACGCCCGCCAGACGACGTCCAGGCTGTGTCCGCTCTTCGTCAAGCGGCGGGTTTCGTAGCGCCGAATAATTTTCTCTTCCATGAGCTTGCGCAGATGCTCGCGGTTCTCCGCCTCCAGCTCCGGGGGCACGTAAGGCACGCGTTTACCGCGCAATTCCGATAGGGTCCAGCCGAAAGTATCGGTGAAAGCGGGATTCAAATAGGATACCAGCCCATCCAGGCTGAACACGACAATCGAGTACGGCGCAAAATCAAGCAGCGTGCGAAAGCGCCGCTCGGACTTTATGCTTTCCTGAACCGCACGCCGGCGCTCGGTGGTGTCCTGCAGGGTCTCAAGGGCCCCCTGTAACTTTCCGTCAGAATCCAACAGGGGGGCCGCCGTAAAGTATAGCCAGCGGCCGCCGTCACCGATATCCGGAAAAAAGTCCTCCGCCTCGTAGGCGCCTGCTTTAACCTCTGATTTGCGGTATTTGCCCTGGTAATACCGGGCAATCTCCTGCTCCGGTGCGCCGTCGATGATCAGATCAGCCATGGTTGGCCTGGCGGCACCGTACAATGCTCTCCAGGCATCCCGTGTGCCGTAAATCTCGTCATGGGCGATGCCGGTGAGATTCTCCATCGCCGGGTTGTAATGTATGACGTTGTGTTCGTTGTCCAGCACAAAGGTGGGGATGGGAATACTTTCGATAATCTGGCTCAACCGCTCCTGAATGCGCCAGTAGACGTCTTCTCGTTTACGATGACGCTTGACCTCTTTTTGCAGGGATGCGACTTTTTTTTGCAGTTCTTCATATGATGGCTTGTGAGCCATACCTCGGAGCCTCCAGGGTCCTAAAAATGTCGAATGTCGATTGACGAATGTCGAATGTCGAAGTAATGTATTCTATCGATTTATGTTAATCTGATATATAGTCAAAAGCGACGTGTGGGGTCGTAGCTGAAAGCGAAGCCCCAAGCGATTCTACAGATCCGAAATCCGCAATCTAAAATCCCAAATTATACCTTGAGGTCATGAGAATTAAAACGGCATGAATTTGTAATTGCAGATTGGCCATATATCCACCACCCCACCCGAAACCTGAAACCTGACACCCGAAACCATCTGTTGTCAACAGTTTACCGCCCCAGTTCCTCCAGGATCATGCCGTAGGCGTTCAGCCCGCGCTTGAAGCTGCTGAGGCGAAAAAACTCATCGGGGGCATGCAGGTTTTCATCCTCCAGGCCAAATGCGAAATTGACTAGATGAGCGCCCAGGTATTTCAAAAACGAACCGCAAACCGGAATCGTGCCGCCGGTTCTGGCGATATAGGGCTCCTTGTCATACAGCTTTTTTAAAACCACCCGGGCCGCCTGATTGCCGGGATGGTCAAAAGGGATCTGGAACGGATCGGCACTGCCGGCAAGCTTTTTGACCGACACTTTGGCGCCGACCGGTGCGTGTTGGGCAACATGGGTTGCGATCAATTCAAAGATCTGGTCCGGCTCCTGATGGGGCACCAGGCGGCAGGTGATTTTGGCGTGGGCCAGGCTCGGAATAACGGTTTTGATGCCCTCGCCCTGGAAACCGCCCCAAATGCCGTTGACCTCCAGGGTGGGACGAACCCAGGCCCGTTCATAGGTGGAAAAGCCGGCTTCCCCATATAGCTCACCCACCCCCAGTTCTCCACGGTACTGGGTTTCATCATAAGGGATCTCAGCGATTTGAGCCCGTTCGGAATCTGATAGCTCATGCACAGCGTCATAAAAGCCTTCAACCAGGATCTTGCCCTGGGGACTGCGCATCGAGGTGATCAGCTGCGCCAGGGCGTGGATTGGATTCTGAAACGTTCCGCCGTAGGTGCCTGAGTGCACATCCTGCTCAGCGCCCTGCAGATCGATTTGCAGGGCCGTTAGTCCTCTGCGCCCGACATTCAGGGCCGGCTGATTTTCTTCCCACTGCCCCCCGTCCGAGCTGAGCACCATGTCACAAGCCAGCAGGTCGCGCTGCGCGGATATGAAATCGGGCATCTGGGGACTGCCGATTTCCTCCTGACCTTCGAAAAAGAATTTAACATTAACCGGCAAACTGCCCCGGGTCCGTAACATGGCCTCGACCGCCAGTATCGGTATCAGCATATTGCCTTTGTCATCCGAAGCGCCGCGGGCATAAATGCGATCATCCCTAATGACGGGTTCAAAGGGTGGATGGGTCCACAGGTCGAGCGGATCGACCGGCTGGGTATCGAAATGGCCGTAGATCATAATCGTCGGCTTATCAGGTGCATGCAACCATTGGCCGTAAACGACCGGATGGCCGGCAGTGGGCAATATTTGAACCGCCTCGATACCGGCGGTTTTCAAGCGCTCGGCCACCCAGTCAGCTGCCCGGTTGACATCAGCGGCGTGCTCCGGCAGACTTGAAATGCTGGGGATACGCAAAAATGCCGTCAGTTCTTCCAGATAAAGGGGTAGGTTGGTTTCAAGGTGAACTTTCCAATCTGTCATGAGTGCTTCCTCCTATTTTTGACGTCTGGGGAGAATTTATTGCATTTAATTGGAATAATCAATAGATGTCGGGAAATTTGGTTGGATCGGGTATAAAAAAGGGCAAGGCCGAATCGGCCTTGCCCGTCTGGATAATGGATGTTGGATATTTTCAGCAACCGCAGGTTGTGCTGAGACCGACGGTTATTGCTTCGGGAAGTTCTTGTTGGTCTTCCTAAAATATCCCTATTCTATTTTTTTGATCTTTTTGACCGGTATAGGGCGCCGGTGCCTTCAAATTCTTTCCATTCACCGTTGTGAAGAATTTTGCCTTTAACCGTCAACTCGATATCCTGGACCGGCGGATTGACCAGAGTTTCCAGGATAGCTTGCCGATCAAATTTTACATAAGTCGATTTTCTGGGTTTACGGTATTTGCGAAGCTTTTTAAGAAGTTTTTCCCAAAAAGCGCTTTTCTTTTTAGGAATGGCGCATATGGCCGACCCGCTATCCGGGACGATACAGACACTGGCCCGATCGACTTCGTGAGCGTCATATCCCTTGGGGAATTTGATTTTGGCTCTGAGATACTTGGCTTTATACCTGGGGTGCTTCGGCATGCCGAGCTTAAATTTTCCCCCGCGAAATTTGACTATGACCGGGATTCGGTCGATCGGAGCCGGCTTGGGTTTAGGACGCACCAGGACCTCGGCCTGCACAGTATTGGTCAATCCCTTGTCATCGACTACCGTCAAGGAGACCACATAATTTCCGCTATCTTGGTAGGTATGGGAAGGCTTCATCCCGGTGACTTGGGAGCGGGCATCCGCCGCACTCATCGGAAAGGGTGTCGGGACAGCCGCAACAGTTGCCGGTGCCACATCACCAAAATCCCATTCATAGCTGACAATTTGACCGTCATCGTCATAGGAACCCGAACCGTCGAACACGACTTCCTCACCGACCTCGACTTCCAAATAATCCGGTTCGATGACCGCAATGGGTTCCAAGTTTTTGACCGGTTCCCACGGCTGCGCCGATACGCCGTTGAGTGCTAACCCGGTGCTGCTCAGATAGGTCCCGTCATACAAAAATGCCCCGTCAACCTGGCCCAGGAATACGGCCACACCCGACAAGTCCCCGTCATAGCTGGCGACCACCAGATCCTGCAGTCCGTCGCCGTTGAAATCATGGTTGTCGATGGCGGATTGATTGAGCGGCAATTCGTAGCTGGTCAGGTAGGTAAAATTAATACCGTCGCCGGCCCCCTCGTATACATATAAATAGTCATAGTAAGCCGCAACAATGTCGGTATGTCCGTCACCGGTGAAATCAGCGGCTGCAACGCCCCATACGGCGCCGCTGTCATAGCTGGCGAAAGACGTGGTCGTAAACTTTCCGGTGCCGTCACCCAGACTGACAAAAAATTTTTCATTGGAACGGGGAGCAATCACGAAGTCGGCATGACCGTCATTGTTGAAGTCAGCCGCATCGGCACCGGCAGAAAGTACGGGCGCGGTAGCGGCCAATAGCTCGGAACTAAATCCGAACGCCCCGTCGCCGAGATATAGCCCGCTGTATGAGGTTGAATCCAAGGAAAGAACAAAATCGGCATTGCCGTCCTCATTGAAATCGGCTACGGCAAGATCCATGGCAAAAAAGCCACTTTCCGGCTCCAATCCCCAGTTGCCTGCAAAAACGGGCTCGGCAAATTGGTTGCCGGCCTGCAATTTTTCGGAAATGTAGATGTCTCCGGAGCCCCAGCCGATAGCCAGGATGTAATCCAGGAGACCATCGTTGTTAAAGTCGCCGAGCCCGTTTCCATAGCTGTATTTAAATGGAACACTGATCGATGTTTTATTGGTCTGCTGCAGAATTTCCGGCGGGTCAAACTTACCGTTTTCCGTTAGGGACATGTAATTGGCATCTCCATTGATACTTGAAGAAACCACAAATACTTCACTGCCGACATGGGCCGGAACCGTCAGTGCAACCGCAAATAGCGCACACAGAATGGTACTGCATACTCCCCAAGATGATTTTAACATATTCCCCCCTTTTTTAAATTCCTCCGATCCCGGGTGCTTCCATCCCCCGAATTTCATTGGAAGCACCTGGGATTTATCCTGACTCTATTTTAGACCCCCCAACAATTGGTGCACGGCCCGGCGATTGTATCGGTGGGTCCGGACCGGCGAGCGTATGACTTTATATTAAACGAAAATCAGCAAAAGAAGTTTCAATAACCATGCCACATCTTGGAGCTAACTCTGAAGAACCATTTAACTCAATAATTCAAATAAGTTGAATTGGATTCGCCACCAAAGAAACCGCACCACTCAGGGTTGTATTGACAAAATTTGTCAGTTTCAGTAACAATTTTCGGTCAAATCGGCCGGAGTAAAATTCTAGCGCAAGGGTATTGTAGTTGACTTAAAAAAGAGGGGCGTGATAAAAATCCAGGATTTGGATTCAACGAATTGACAACAATTGGGCGTCTGAGCCGGCGGATATTGAAATAATCTGAAGCTGGCAGCGCTGAATAATATGAGAAAGATTGCCTGTCATGACAGACAAGAAAAGTACGCCGTATTCCCCCTTTAACGAAGCCTGTCAGAATATCTTGTTTGAGTATCCTGAAGCAATCGGCGTGGCTTACAGGGTCCTAAACTGCGGCTGTGCCCTGATTTGCGGATCGACCGCCGGCGGCGATCCTATCGGCGACCTGCACCACATATCCGGACAGCCGGTAAAACGGGGAAGCAAATCCCCGATATGTTTGAAATGCCGCAAAGACAAGGGATATGATCGGGTTGTCTGGGAAGGCATATACTGGCCCGGTTCTCAGGATGAATGGCCCGACAAAGAGTTGAGAATATCGATCGGACGCAAGGTTTTCGGTAGAGGCTACAATGAGCCGGAATAGTAGCGGATTGACAAAACGCGGGCGGGATGAGGAATCTCGCAAGTTGAGCGGCATCTTTAGCCCGGCAGGAACTCCTATTGAAAGTCGTCCCGTTTAGCGAGGCTCTGATCCGACTGGGTGAGAAGCAAGCTGGCGGGTGTCGGTTTATTCAGGGCTCAGCATCCCGCCGAAGACGGGATAGCTTCACCCTTGAGAATTGTGCATCGTCAGTTTGGATAATGTTATTCGGCGCCCGCAGCCGGATCCAGGGGTGATCCCGCCGGATAGGCCCGGCCGGCCAGTTCACGATCCAGCATCAACAAACCGGATTTATCATCACCAACCATCGCCAACTCATCGACTACCTTACTGGCGGTGGCTTCTTCCTCGATCTGCTCTTCTGAAAACCAGGCCAGAATCGGCTCGGAGGCATAATCTTTCTCTTCACGGGCAATGGTTGTGAGCTCATTGATTTTGCCGGTAATAAACTTTTCGTGTTCATAGGCGTCCTGGAATACTTCCAGCGGCGAACTCCATTCGGTCTTAAGCTGTTTGAGATCCTGCAGCACGACCGTACCATCGCGATCGATAACATGATTGTAAAACTTCATGGCATGGATCATCTCTTCATGGGCCTGGCAGCGCATCCAATGCCCCATGCCGTCCAGGCTTTTCGAATGCAGCCAAGCTGCCATAGAGAGATAGATGTAATAGGATTCTAGCTCATTTTTAATTTGATCGTTGATTGCGTTGTTTAATCTTTCTCCAAGCATTGTATTCTCCTTTGTCAACCTGTTGTGCTATGGAAAGCTTATTTATCCAGTTTGGTGAATTTGGCACCTTTAAGAGATATATCGGCCATGAGACCTTTAACATCGAAAACAAATCCCACAATCGGATCCTTGATCGTTTGGGTATCGACCCGCTCGCCGGCGCCCACCGTGACCAGGGCAACATTGCCGTCCAAGCCGGCCTCCCATCCCTTGCTGTCACGAAAACCCTGCAAAGCTTCCTGGGTCATAAACGCAATAACAATATCCTTGGCTTCGGCTCCGATCTGAAAACCAAAAGAACCGGAGACCATGATGTAGTAGTCGGCAGTTCTACCGTTGATTCTGAGGGCTCCCTCGCCATACTCACCGCCGAAAATGAAAGCGGCTTTCATGACACTGGGCAGAACCAGCAATCCCTTCGCCGTACCGTCAAATTCTTCGGCGCCCTCAACCTGCTTGTAAAAACGTTTCAATGCGACGTTAACTTTTGCGTCGATCACTTCTGCTTCAGCACCATAGGAGGCCGGTACCAAACAAATCATGTATGCCAAAAGGACGCCGACTGCAACCGGAGCAAGCGAAAACCGTTCAGAGGTCCATGATGTCTTAGATTTAATCAATATCGTCTCCTGTATGTCGGATTGTCTAAACGTTAATCACGGATGGGCAATTTTCAAGTATTTAATCCACCCGGGAGCGCGTGCCTTCCGGTCACTGGAACGAAGGCTCAATCTTGGACAGCGGTTCGATCGAAACACCGGCGGATCAACTATCTATGACTGCGCACGATTCAGGTAGATTATCAGGTCTTTATAATCATTGGGCTATTCGCGGATGATGGTAAAGGCCTCACGTTCCCCGACGAATTCCTGCAGGCGTTTGATATGGCGGTTTTCTTCTTCAATTATTTTTTTTCGAGCCTATCTACATTTTTAAGGTTAGTGTGACCGTATCTGTCACACCCATGGTGTAAGATCTCCTTAAAAGAACAAACGAAAGGAGA
>Ga0209146_1000349_pt1 | contig 13761 bp, 9 predicted proteins | sample WorMetLIZAISLAND_2_FD_187402 | JGI IMG/M metagenome (GOLD analysis project Ga0209146, IMG submission 187402) | Marine gutless worms symbiont microbial communities from Max Planck institute for Marine Microbiology, Germany - Olavius geniculatus... | ecosystem: Host-associated > Annelida >...
GCGCTAATTCCTGTGGTAATTTGTCAGTGATAACTTGATAGTGTCCCATCAATAGTTTTTCTTTTTGCTTAAAAATAACACTTCTGACAGTAATTTTCTGTCTTGCCTAATAACAGATTCGGTAGACTTAGTTCTGTTACAGTGTCCCGAATTTTCTGAAAAGATCCCGTAATCTTTATTTAGCGAAATGTTATTTTCCGTCCTTGTGTTGGCCTTACGGTTACGGATGGATCGAACACAGCGTACAAGCCTTGCACTTCAATCTACATCCGAGCAATCAGAAAACAAAACAAACAATAAAACAACGTGGCTAGAATGAAAATACATCTCTTTACAACTGCACATACTTGTATTACGGTACATTTATTATCATTCCACAACCCACCTATGAAAACCAAGAATAGTTAACTGTTTATAATTCCAGCTGGAGATTCCAGGGTATTTAAATCGTGACGTAGATTAGAGTACAAAAATAAGTAACAAAATGTATGCCCAGCTAACAGTCGCGACTCGCGACTCTCGAATTTTGCACCGGTATTTCAACATAACTTACTGATACAATTTATTGGCTGACCGTTAGGTCGAGCCTTGGGTGCAATATGTCTGTCTGTCTGTCGTTTATCTGTCGTCTGTTACTGATGTATAGCGGCTAAAACGTGCGTCTTAGGGGTTCGGAGATGGAGCATTATGTGCGATGACGAATTCACATTGGCTGTCGCTGTCAGCCTGTCAAGTAACCATAATTATCTTTATCTGCAGCTGTTCGGGTGCAATTTTGAATGCAAAGTTTTTACCTGCAACCATCACCTATGTGCGCCGAATTGACGTATCGTTGATTGTAGCGTTCAATATAGCAGCGTCACCATTGCGTGTATGGGACTGCAGTCACTATAGAAAATCGCTTTTTCCCGCTGGCCTTCTGAATTTTCGGATATATGCAGTACGGTCTGCCCATATTCCAGCGACAGCCGAGCTTATTCTTGTTTTTACAAATTTGCAGTAGTTACGCTCGCACTAGGCTACGTATTAAACATGCACAGTTCATCGTCTTTTTTCTTTTTCTTCGGCGTATGGTCGAACTTCAACAAGTTGAAGACTCCTGACCAGTAGTGGTAGCCTAATGGTCATGCCGGCAGTGCTGAGTGCGAAAAAAAACCATGAAGGATATGTCAAGGTTCAGAATTAAGAGATGTGTCTCTGGCTCCTCACGGAAGGGTCGCGACTCCCTTTCTCCAGAATCGGTGGAGTACCGATGAAGTGAAATAATATATGTCTTTTTGGCCGACCGCACTAACGGTCATGCGTTTGGCGCAAACTATAGTGTCTGTGTGTCTCTCTCTCTGTGATTGTTGCCTGTCTGTAACCCACGTACTGCGGCTAAACGGTGGGCCGTGGCAGATAATAACGAAGTTCTGCAGTCGACCGGCCACTTGTCGGCGCATAGCTGGCTTTGACTGCTACTTACGTCCGCCACCAATAGACTGCTACTCGAGTCAACTGCCAGTCTGCGCGAGACTGCGAGTCTGCAAGCGCAACTGACTATAGGCTATAGACAGTAGGCATAGTAGTTATAGTGTGATTTTACTGAGCCGCAGTCATCGTCGTCCACGGTTAGCTTTTACGCACTTGTCTTCACTGGTGTAGGCCTTGTACACGAGTCCGGCAACGTACTCGAGTCGGACACGATCGGACTCTCACTAAATTTGGACGCAGCGCTGTGTGACTTCTCAGCGATAGCTTGCGGAGCGGGCTTATGTTTCACTGCAGATGTTTGTTTTTTTTATTATTCCGATCGTGAGATTTCCGAGATGCGTTGGCCGATCGGCGTGAAATTTTGCACGGTGATTAGTACCGGACTAGATTTTGTAATGCCGGTCCAAAATTTTGGAAGGGGAGGGGGGCCCTCCCTAAAAATTTTAGGAGCCAAAACATGCAAAATGTGGCCTTATTTCGGACGACTTCGAAGTTTGGCGGCGAATATTTCCGGAACGGATGAAGATATTCGAAATCGGTCAAGTACTTAATCGACTGCGATTCCTCCCGCGTTATATAAGTAAAACAAGTCCGGTAAACTTTCGTCAAGTAACCTTGGAGATCTAAAAGTCAAATAATACCCACCCAAATCGACTTTTTGGGATGCCATATTTCGGTCCCATACGGGGTGCTGCGCTCCCAAATTTTTACACGCGCTAGAGAATGGCCAAGTCTTACTAGCGCACCCCCACCGGGGACGGGGGCTCCTTACATTTTTGTCAAAGGGGGTCCAACGTTGGCTTAGAATTTAGCATACCCGCGCCTATAACTTAAACTTTGGCGGTAGTGGGATACTTTGCTACATGACGTGCCTCTAGGTTGGGGTATTAACGCGGATACAACTTTTAGGGGTCACCGTCCCTTAAAATTTTGGAGGGCAAAAACCGTCCAAAATTCTGTGCGATGTAGGAAAACTTTCGAGTTTGACCGCAAATATTTCTGGAACGCATAAAGATATCGACAAGAGGCAAACGGCGTTATCAAGGGCGCTTCATCCCCCGTTAAACAAAAACAACTTATTTAACTTTGGTTTACTAACAAAAAAGTTATAGACGCGCATGTTGACCTACCCTTAGTCGACATTGGGCGTTCTGCGATTGCTAATGCATTTGAGTCCGGACCACTTGACTTTGCTACTGGGGGAATTTCATCTCTTTGAAATTTTCCCTTAATCGGACTTAGGGCGCCGGGCGGACTCGCGTTGGGCTTTGTCCCAAATTTTTAGTTATTTCCAACATGGCATTGTGTTGTTGTCTTGTCAACAGGCTCATATTGCGAATACCGAATTCTACGAACATTCTGTCGAACGGACTGAACTCGAACTCGGACTGGGTGGAGTCGAATAAGCCTACATATATATACGTACCCGACCGGTGTTCGTCACCAAGCCGCAATGACGACGACGACGGATGATGTGCAGACGGGTTGGATGACGGAGACGTGGGCAACAACATCAGCGACATCAGCTGCAGCAGCAGACAACATGACCGATGTCATACAGGTCGAGTTCGATGTCGACTTCTACCTGGAACAACATCTCGGCTACCGACACCGCAGTACAGGCGAGGCGGTCTCACTGACCGTAGTCTACCTGCTCACTGATACATCACGTTCCTCACCACTCGACATAACCTATACTTGTAGGCTACGGTGCTTGCTTGGTTCATGTGTAGTAAGTTTTCTTGTTTCGATCAGCCAGCATTTGGCACGTTGTATTTATTATGGGCCTATAATAATAATTATGTAGTCTACTTGCTCATCCTGCTGACGGGCGTGGTCGGCAACGTGGTCACGTGCATCGTCATCGCACGCAACTCTTACATGCACAACGCGACCAACTGCTACCTCTTCTCTCTCGCCATCTCAGACACCTTCCAACTTGTGCTCGGTACCTGGCCTACGTCATTTACTTTGTATGCACGGACGACTTATAGCTTTTACTTTTAACTAACTTTAACATTGTACACCGTAATTCTGAAGACAAACGATCCATACTATTCCACGACCTAACCCTGAAAATCCGCGCGTAGGTTACTCTCGCTCTGGGGAACGTAGTCTACACGCCAATTTTGGCTGGTAAGATCTAATTAATGCGCCTTTTCTTTTTCAGTTAAGAGAACGGACTGACATAAAGACGGACAGACAGGCAATTAAACTTTTAATGCGGCCTACTAACACGGCCACATAAAATATAGAGCAGCAGATAATGTCAGCTAAAATGGCCTAATGACTTCCGTTCCCTATCATCTTATATGCCTACCCGCAAAAGTTAAATTGGACTGTGAAAAATATTGGTGCAGTTTTTTTCGTTTGTTTTATAGTTTTACTTAAAAAGAACTGTTTGCATTATCTTTGCTTTAGTTCGGTGTGCTACTTTTTATGGGGCGTTGTGTAACACTTAATTTTTGAAAAAAAATGTATATAATCATCCAGTCCCTACTTTTACGCCAGATAGCAGCTGAAAGCGCAAAATTTTTAAGGTCTGATCGAAGATAATGCCGAAATCTAATATGCTACGCTGTAGACCTACGAGATGGTATTGTGTCATATTTCATTCATTCGTCGGCTTACAAGAATGCATGTGCGCCTAAATCAGCGTGTGCAGTCAGGTGCAAATGAACGCAGCTCCGGATGAGACGCGTTGTCGACTGAATAAATGACGTATGTCGTAGCAACTGCAAACTTGCAAAGGCGTCGGTCAAAACGAGCTAAGACTCTAAGAGGAAGCCTACGAATGTGCTGTAGGCCTAATAAACGTGCCACCGATGATAATGAGTAATTTTGCAGCTTCCTGGATACATCAGGGACTCGACACGCAACCTACACCAGCGTGGGATGCACAGTGCTGCCACATGTGTTGGCCTACATAGAATACTATGGCGCTGGCTTGCTCGCATCATACGCCTTCGTCTTAATAATAAGGGCGCTCGCACAGGTGCAATAAAATAAGAATAAAAGAAGCTAAAACAACTGTAAAGCAACATATTTCATTTTATTGTGGCACGCGACATTGCACTACTTTTCTGAGAGTTTGTGCTGACGTACATAAAACTTCACACGACCGTTGTATTGCAAGTGTTCGAGCGTAGTGCAATAGAACTGCGATAAAAAAACTATCTGATTTGTTTTATTTTGTTTTGCTGTAGTTTAGTTGCGCTTGCGTGGAGTTCTGCAATAAACGAAATTGCACAGGTCTATAGTCGACATGTAGGCAGTCTACGGACATGCTGCAACACAGAATGATGCTTGATATTGACAGTTTGGTGTTGCAAAATTGCTGCAACTAGAAATGTCCTCCACGGAGAGAATTATCCGTCGCAGCCGCCAAGTGAACTCAAACAATAAGTACATTGGCGGCTAGTTTTAAGTAAATTGTATGCAACGTTGTTTCAGCTGTAGGCCTAGGTTGTATTCATGTAAGTTGAGTCTAGGAATAGTGCACATACACGAGCAGTATTACGGCGATAAAAGCTAAGAATATGATAATTAGAGGACATGATTCACCGTCAGTACCTGAATACTTTGCTGTAAATTACTTCTTAGCAACTATATCTGTCTGCTTTACTAATCCAAGAGGGGTCGTTCTCGTTATTGGCCATCAGATAACCGAGACATTTGCTCGATTTTGTTTCACACCACTTCCGTCTGTGAACCATACTTAAGATATTTTTCTTCTTTTCAGACTACTAGGCTAATGCAATATCAGCGCATTAGCGGTTGACGTGGCGTTGATGCGTTATAAAATTAACTTACTTCCTTACTCGCTGATGATGACCGACGCGCCCGTCACCAACGCTGACGTTGTCAGGACAAAATCTGAAAGGTCGTTCAACGTCGTGTTGACGTCGCAAGATGCCATTTGCCAGTCATATACGGCACGCGCTTGTAACAATAGACACAGGGAGTTTTTAATATTTATTATCAAGAGTCTTTAAACGAATATTATAGTGTCTAGTGTGGTGGTCTGGTTTAGTTGGTAACGTCATTGATTGCATCAACGAAGTTAATCAACACCAGGCCCGGTTAGTACTTGGATGGGTGACCATCCCGCTATGTAACCAGCCACCCAGGTCAACTCAGCCTGGCCATCCCTCCCTGGGTAGGCGCAGTGAGTACCAGCGAAAGCTGGAATCATAAACGGGCACACCGCGCAATGCACTAGTCCCATATCCGTGGTCTCGAAGTGTAAAAACTGGTGTCTGGCTGAGGGCCAAAGAAACGGAGATCAGCGCCGCCCAATGCGCCTTAAGGCTCGGGAAGGACTTTACGTTTAGTTTACTTTTTAGTGTCGGAATCAAACATCCACATCACACAAATTCTTCATTGATTACGTAGAGCCTACAGAAATAAGCCCCTATTTAGGCTACACAGCTCAGCGAGTCTTGTGTAGAAAGTGGAAAACTGTTCATATCGCTGCTCCTGCGTATTTCTTGAATCTCTGCAGTATGATCCCAGTGGAAAACGTTTCAAGTCACTTGTGACTCCGGCCTACATCAACGGGATTTATTATTGCCAAGAAAGCAGACATCAGCCGAATGTAAAAGCTTGGTCTTTTATGGGCTCACCACCGTGGAACAGCCTGCTGTCTGTTGTACGTGATAACAGCGCAATACTGCATATAGACGCAATAAACGTTTTGTTTCGGTTTTTAGCTGACCGCAATTACGTAACGTTCGAGCTTATGGTACGATTGTCGTCTGTCTGTCGTCTGTCAGTCTGTCACGCATATATTGTGGCTAAACGGTGCGAGATAGAGGCCAGTAGGCGTCATGCTGTTGAAATATTTTGCGGAGCGCGAGAAATGTCCGGGTGGAACAATGGAGAGACCGTACGTAAGTCCCGAGCGAGGCATGAAGGCGCCAAGCGCTGAAACGCCGAGGGCGATGGGGTCTGGGGAGCGGCGCTGTAGACCCTTCCCAGTATGGGGGTCTGGGGGCCATACTCCCAGAAAATTTTTCTAAAAATCAACGCTGAAATAGCATATTTTCATGCATTTTTTGCACAGTGGCGGCCAGTGGCTTCTCTCCCTATACCTGGTGGGCGCAGCTTGCGTCCAGTGAAAATGGGAGATCAGCGCCGCCCAATGGGCGTTAAGGCTCGTTTAAAAGTTTTTAAATGGGTGCATTTTGTTGCTCGTGACGTCAAAGTGCCGTAAACTTTACGGAAAAGTCTGAAAAACCTTCTATTTTAATTTGCTATCGTATTTATTGACAATTTCTCACTAAAACTGAAATCTGTCGCCAAGCTGAGGAAAGCACTGAGACAACTTACCATCAACAAGGTTGTTAAAAAATTTATTAAGAATAAATGCATGTGTGAAAGGCTGAAAGCCGACAATGGTCACGTCAAGTTTTCAAAGTCACTGCCAAATTGTTTGTTATGTTGTTCGAATAATAATGTGTTTGTATGAGGCGCAAACATATGGTGCGCCGTTTGTTCTGCACAGTGCACATATCCCGCTGCTTGTGAACGTGAGAAATGACGATGTGGTTACGCGAAATATCTAGTAATTTTGTCGTAGTTAAAACTAACAACATGCTTTTTGGCATTTTTACTAAACTATAAACACCTAACAAGTGTATGAAATTTGGCGATAAAATTTCAAGCGGTTGCTCAGAAAATGTCAAACACTTTTGGGGGGATACTTTTTATGCCGCACCCTGTACATTACAATTTTTCTCGGCTCTATGTAAAAATAAGTTTTGCATAAGCTTTATTTGAAACACATTTTAAACGCTGTATTTTGTTGAGTTTCAACACGTTTAAAAGCAAAAAAAATCACGAATTTTTCATGAAATACATGGAAGCACTGGGCAACAGGCACGTACGAGTCCAGTATTTGTTATCGTTGTCACGATGACACATCTGCCAATTTTTCTGTGCTTGCTTTGTAAACTTAGAAATAGGCCTACAGATGTTTGAAGTTGCATATTTTTACTACTTTTATTTTCTACGAAAAAACATGGTTATTTCGGTCGAACTAAAACAGGCACCTGCTTTTCTGCTACTGTTCAGTGGTAGATCCTCATCGAATTATTCCAGCGCAGTGCAGAAGTGAGAAAATCTCGGTCAAGGCCACTGCAGTGTGTGTTCACATTGCTATTTTTTACTGTCTGTAATCTACCTTCATGGTACAATCTGATAAGCGTATTCGTTGCGGCATCTTGGGAGCAGTTAACATAAAGTCGCTCTTTACCAACGCCTCAAGACAAACTGATGTGTTGCAGCGCAGCGTCGGTCATGAGTTATCCGTGACCCAGCAGCAGCAGCAGCAGCGAAAGCGGCATCAATACGACGCCTAAAGCCCCAGTTAGTGAGACGAACAGAGGGACTAACAGTAGGCCTATGCCTCATGACGTTTATCGCCGCTTCTTCTCTGGATTGATTGCGCTGTCGAATCATGAACACTTTTATCAACATAACGTCAGGGAAAAGAAGCGCATGAACAATCCTTTGAACAGAGATGTATTTTGTACTAAAAGAACTGGATGACGCCTGGAACTCGGTGAAAGTAATTTGCAACTATTAGTATTTTAATAGTTTACCTCGGTTAATCACTCAATGATGCTACTTTATCTTGTAAAATAAAATGCTTCGTATATCGTTTTAATTGCAATAAAATAGACAAAAGTATCAGCAAAGTACAGAACTACAATAAACGCATTAAGCGTACACTGTATAGGCCTAATAGGTCCTAATAAGGTGTTTACACGATCCAGCAAACTTCCAGCAAACGTCTAGCATTAGCAGGTGTATTTTGAATACATTTGCTAGAAGTTTGCTAGACGTTTGCTGGATCGTGTAAACGCCCCATTATACACGCGTTGCGTAGGCATAGATAATAGCGTAGCCTAAACAACCAGACACTATAGCAAATGAATCTAAAATGTGATCGTTTTCGTCTTCATTTTTTCCAACAGCGTGTAACACGCTCCATCATCGCTAACGTTAAATATTATTTTTTTCTCCATGCAAAGCTCATACAGAGTCCAATACTATTGCAGTTCACGGTGAACTGCATACGACATTGATGCGTGAGGCGCTGAAAATGCAGGATCGACTGGGAAGCGACAAACTAAATAGCAGAGTTGTATTTCCAGCTTTAATCATGGCGTTGTGGCAAGCAGGGGGGGAAGTTAGGGCAGTTGCCCACCATAAATATTTGACTGTCGGAAAATTGTCGCAAAATTTTTTTGTGAAAAATTTTTGTCCAAAGAATGCAAAATTTGGGCTGAAAACCTCCCATTTAAAAAAAGTTGGAAGCAAAATTAAAATTTCTATAGCATCCATAATTTTCTGCGTCGGAAATTTTTAATGTTTATTGGAAAATTGCTGCTTTTTTCTGCTACGCCTACTTTTTTTCACTAACGATGCTTCCCGTCTAGTTTTGCTCGTCGGTTCGTCAAGTTCTGGTCCGGCATTCCGCGTCGCTCCTGACGCTTGACACTCAGAAAGTCTCAGAGCTATAATTACTGCCAAGTGACGCGGGTAGGGGAAAGTTGTTACTGAATCAGTGCCGGCGGACGGCGCTGTCGACATCGACAACTTGAAATGGACCTCACTCGACTGCAGCAGCTGTAACTAGCGCTACACGTAACGTCACATTGCGACGTCGTCTAGATTACAGACGCCGTGAGTGACGCAATTGCCAGTGTCACGGTGTTGGCCGTCTCACTAGAACTGATCCAGTATGGAGTAGGCTGACGAACGTTCTCGCTTTAATCAACTCCTGTCGACACGCGTTACTTACCGCCAACGCACCTAAGTCGAGTCGCAATAATGGCTTTGGTCTTCTGAAGAAAAATTTCGAAAACCGATATTTTCGTGTAACATCGAGTGAAATTGCAATCAAAGTATAGCTGCCCTGATGTGTTTGAAATCGTGGTTATAGGCCAACCAGCATTAGAAACAACTGTAATTAAAAGTGCGCATCACTGAATGGTAAGCACTAATCTACGGCAGTCATGCAATCAGTAAACCGCAGTCATGGTAACGGCAGTGAGCGATCTAATTATTTTCATCACGCGCGGACTCCATGCGTAGTGTGAACGCCGTTTAAGAATCCCGACTTCCGGGAGTTTGTTGTGGACAACTGAAACAAACTACGCTCGTCCATCGACAGGACAGCGGATCGGATCACGGTCTCCAACTAGGCATTTAAAGCCGACGATTCATTCACGTACTCTACTGAGCCCAGCCGGTTTAATGAGATATCTGATTAGGCCTACTATTTATCGCAAGTTTAATGCTGAGCGTGTCCGTCAAAATATATCAAAATATGGGATAGTATTGGTTAATTCAGCCAGCAGAAAATCACCTAGTGGATTATGTCAATGCATATAGACCTATTCTGTGTGAAAATAAATTGTACCATTTTTAACTAAACAGCTGATGACGTAATAGTCACATTTCACAGTATAAATAGCAGCAAATTTGAAAAGGAAGCGCTTAACTCAATTCCAGTTAATTAGCAGTTTATTTCTGCTTGCAGCATTAAATTAAACGAGCTGATAAAATTGGTAAACATTTGTGCAAAAAATGAAAACGCCTGTGGAAATCGCAGGCTTTTTTCGTGACGCGTGACGCACGATCTATTGCTGTGGCTATCTATAGGTCTGCCGCCGGAGTTGTACACTATATGGGAGGCATATCCGTGGCGCTTCGGCCAGCCATATTGCGTGTTCAAGACGTTCCTCACAGAGCTCATGTCGACGGCGTCTGTGCTGACAATCCTTGCATTCACCGTCGAGCGGTACGTGGCCATCTGCCACCCACTACGCGCTCAAGCCGTGTCCACACCGGCGCGAGCTGTCAAGATGCTCTTTGCGCTCTGGGTCGGCGCGTCGCTGTCCGCCGTACCGTTCTCAGTGCACACTCGCACGTACCACTACCTTGACGACCCACGTCACTCTGACGACCCGTTTGTTTGATACCACACACCCAATACCACCCACCTTCATGACCCATTAGTCTCGTGAGTGCGTGATTCCATTCACCTGTGCGATACTCCAGCCCTACCCCACGTCACTCTGGTAGCGCATTTTGACCACTTATCTGTCTTTGTGATACCTGTATCCGTGGACTTGTACTTATACCTGGACCCCATCTTCGTGACACCATGACCACCTTTTTGGTTCTGTCGTGCTAGTGCTATCGTATGATAATGATGATGATGATGATAATAATGTAGGCCTATTTAAATATTTTTCCCCACGTCACTCTGACGACAGGCCGCTGGCAGACTCCCTGGTCTGCAACATTCCGCGCTCGTCGATGACTCAGATGGTAATTACAGTTTATATTACATAATCACCACATCTTATATACGTTTTGCCAACTTGCAATAATTCGTTGTACGGTGTGGCGAATGATGATGACTCAGATGAAGTACTTGTTCCAAGCGTCGACTTTGCTGCTTTTCGTCGTGCCGATGTTCATCATGACCGTGCTCTACGTGGCAATAGCCCTGGCTCTGAGGCGTCGATCTGCCGTCCCACGACGAGGTTACGTGGACCAAACCACCGCCACGTCCACATCAGCCGCAGAGAGCGAGTTACAGCGTCGGCAGCAGGGTAACAGCATGACGACGGCAGACCGACATCGAAGACTGTCAGCAGCCATATCTCAGTCACCCAACACGCGACGGACTGTTATACGCATCCTGGGTGAGCGATGCTCGTCGCTTAAAGCCCAAACTCCACTTTTTCGATTTGATAGGGATTTGTTGTACAACACACTGTGCATGAATTTCGCAATAAATCAAAAGTCTATAGCAAATCAACAAGCTGTAAGGCAAGTTTTTAGAAAAAAAACAAAAAAACAAACAAAAGCCATAATAATTTGGCAATATTTTTCAGCTTGTTGCACGACTTGTTGTGCAACAAATGTGCAACAAATCAAAGTAGTAGAGTTTGGGTTTAACTAGCAGCTTTACACATCTATGGTTGTAGCTATAGTTGTGTCGCCGCCAACGTGTTGCTTGTTTCGCTGTCGACTGGACTTAATTTACTGCCGTTACGCCGCGTGCGTCTGTTTCGAGGCATGCTGAAAGCGTCCTCTGGAATCCCGCGGTATTAGCGAGTCACACAGTCTGACGAATGGAGTCGCTAAGACACTGCATTAACCTGCTTTTCAACTAACCCTATGTACAGCTTAGCGCGGTAGACGATAAATTGATAGCGCAGTAATTGTTTTTTACGAGACTTGCTACGTAATGCTTGACAATCGCGCACACTTTTGAATGCTTGTTTAGTGCCATTATTAAGCCCAAGGCAGCACAGGACGGGCACAATAATTGATGGATTAATGGGAATCCAAACCGGTGTCTTCACTCTACATTCCTCTTCTTGCTTAGGAACAATTCCGCAGAATTTGCTAAGGGGATGCCTACATACGTGAAACTATAAAATTAAAACTAAACTAAAATTCGGGTGCGATTTTTCACGCATGGTAAAAGCTGCCCGAAACTGTCTGAAAAAACATCGTAAGCGAGTGTTAGATTTGTTTTAGTTTAGTTTTCTTTTTAGTTCTACATGTAGACATCGCCTAACTTCGTCCTTTTGGAAGACGTTTGTGGTCAACTGTAGCATATTGGCATTGTTGCAGTGGCCGTGCTGGTGACGTTCTTTGTCTGCTGGGCGCCATTCCACGCTCAACGAGTTCTGACGGTCAGCGTGCCCGAGGATGCTTGGACGTCAACTCTCATTGAGATCCAGAGCACGCTCTTCTACGTCTCGGGTTCGTTAACGACGTCTCTCTTTTTATACTTTCTGTAGCCGCTCGCTCGATATGTGCCGCGTCTCGTTAGATCCTACTCTGTTGCTCGTTCGGCTGCAGGCGCGACGAAGCATAAGTAAGTACCTACATCGTCAAGCAGCGATGCGCAGTTACGCCCCAGGACTTTCCAGGAATAACGGGAAAAAACCAGGAAACGTGCATCTGGACATGCCGGCCGGTCCATCTACTCGGAAGGCTCTTTCGAACTGAAACTATGTATCTTAAGTGCAGCACACACACACTGTTTCTACTTCTCACGGCTCGCACACTGAGCGCGTTCAAGATTATTTACAGCTAACACGCTACGCAAATGACTTAGAGGGGAGGGGCTACTTAAGTAGGCCTAAACCGGTACTTGCTCGTCTGCCGCTGGCTAAATTAAACGAAGGTTAAGCCCGTGACACACAAGTCGTCTTCACGTCGCGCACTTTACAGTGTATCACGGCCTTCAGATTGAATCGCTAAGGTTCTCTGTTCGTGGTTGTTTACGATTTTTTTTCACTGGTCTTAAGAACGCGCTGAGAAAGTTATCTACATGTGTAGTGTTTGATGCAGTCTGGTATTCGTGCACTATGTAAGTGTTATGCAGGAGTGCTGTACTACGTAAGTTCTACGGTGAATCCGATACTGTACAACGTCATGTCAAACCGCTACCGCCGAGCCTTCCGTGACACGCTCTTCCGCTGTGCTCCACGTCGACGCCTACAGCCTTCACACGTCACAATGCTGACGTCACCGTTTGTGCTGTCGGCAGCGACCGCCTCTGTGTCACACGAGTGCAATGACCGTCTACGTCAGCGACTGTGCATCAGCCCTACAGCCATGACGTCATTGGATTGGGCGTCAGCCATGAAGTCACTGGGCGCGACAAGTGCGCTGAGCATGCGCAGTCCGTCCGAGGAAGAGATGGCGGCGCTCGGAGCAGCCGTTGACGCCGAAACACTGACTGCAGTGGGCGAGGACACAGCGACGGTAAAAAGAGCACAGAATGATGATGACTCGCAGACAGCTCCTGGTTCTGACAATGTCGGCGCCTACACGCCTGGAACTATCGACACGCGTGCTATAATGGAGGTCAGAACCCACCAATGCTAGCAGACACGCTCCATTTTCAGCTGCTGTTCCACGATCATGCTTAAACTGGTTATTTCTAGCACTATGTCTGCTGTAGTATAACGGGTGCACTCAAGCGTGATCAAGCGAACAAGAGTGCAGGCGACTGTGGAGTAAGTGTCGGTTAAACCAACGTCTGGAGCGTGAGTTCTTCTAACACTCACGTTTCCTATTCTAGACCGTGATTTAACGTTCACATACACTGTGTCTCAAAAAACATCTCCGACATTTTTGACCGTAACTTGAAAATCAATAACTAGATTTTGATAATTTTTGGTAAGAATATTCCTGACACAACTTGCCATCAAATGATTATTTAGTTTCCCACCTCACTCAATG
>Ga0209146_1000355_pt1 | contig 13677 bp, 11 predicted proteins | sample WorMetLIZAISLAND_2_FD_187402 | JGI IMG/M metagenome (GOLD analysis project Ga0209146, IMG submission 187402) | Marine gutless worms symbiont microbial communities from Max Planck institute for Marine Microbiology, Germany - Olavius geniculatus... | ecosystem: Host-associated > Annelida >...
CATTTATACAATGCATTGCATATGCAAAGCAAAAAGGGCGACTTTGGCATCTTGGGGGACATGGCCCTTTTGCCCCTCCCCTAAATCCGCCTATGACTATCCCCCAAGTACTTGGAGCAAGTTCTCCTCCTAACTCAATGTGGCGCCGAGAATGAGGCGCCGTATGGCGCCGTATATAGGCGTCAACAGGGTGGGAATGGGGAGGGGGTATCTCACTCGCCAGCCGACTAGGGGTCTGGGGGAGCGTCGTGAGCTCCCCCAGTTGGGTTCGGGGCGGAGCCCTGGCGAAAAACGGATTCGGTGCATTCTAAGCGTCACATAACACTTCTCCTTGTAAGATAGCGTAAGCCTATATATATCAAAAATGCTAAATAATAGTAATATTTCATTTCCCCCTTATTTCCCAAAAAATCTTCCAACTTGTTCCAAGGTTTATAGCCTAGTGTAAACGTTCCCTACTCTTATATAGGCATAGCCAGAAATTGGAGTCACAATACATTTGTGACAGACGACGGACAGACAGACAGACAGACAGACAGACGACAACTCGTACCATAAACTCGACCGTTACGTAAGTACAGTCGACTAAAGTGCTACATAAGCGGATACGCTGCAGTACGGAGCGTCAGCTTGCGGTTCGTTATTCGCAGAATATTTCGGATCGGCCGACGGACTGACTATTTTAATTTTTTGCATGACGCGGGTTCTAGTTGCAGCGATAAGCTTGCCTCTCCTCTTGTTGGGTCGCTTGAAAATCCAGAACTGAAAAATGACGAACCGAAGAAATCACGGGGGTGGAAAATGCAACACTGGAAAATGTCGGACGAAAGTGCAGGGCTGGAATTTGACGGAGTAGCAATGCGTGACAGAATAAAATTAATCAGATGCACTAATAAGGCACAACAATGTAACGAATTAGTCTATGTCCTTATGAGGCTTACTCTAGGTCCAAAACGGTATTTTATTCAGTGGGTATACGTCTATAAGCTACTAATAAGTTTTTATCCCATCTCGATAGATCTACTGTTGATATAAACTAACTAAGCCTATGCTATAGTTGCTAAAGCTTTACAGCACATTTTGCCAATATTTTTATGAAGCCTATAACTTACAAATAGCCAATGTCATAATGAATAAAATGTTCGTAGTAACACTTGAGGTATATCAGGGTTCCTCTTTTCTTCACTTTTCTATGCAGCTTATCCTCGGACACGTGGCCTACGGTACATAATTAGGGGCCTATATAACCGCGATTTTTACGCGCGAGAGATAGCATAGCTAGCTAGCTATAGCGCGTAATAGCTACGGTAATTCTGCCTGTCTGTCCGTCCGTCTGTCCGTCCGTCACAACCCTTTACCGTTTCAAGACCAGGCAAGATAGAGACATCGCGTTTTCACCATATGATAGCTTAAAGTCTCTAGTTTTCGCGATAAAATTTCATGCCGCTGGGTAAAGGGGGTCCCCCGAACGAGAGGGCGAAACAGGGGTACCCCTTAAAAAGGCGTTATTCTGCCGCCATTGGCTTTTCAACGTGAAAATGGTTGCAAATAGGCACAGTTATGCTGCTTATCATAACAAGCACTGGCGACGAGCTTCTTAGAAATGTCAACATCGATGACCTTGAATGACCTTGAACCCATAAAATAGGGGGTTTAGTAAATTTTTCGCGATTTTGGGCTGCGACACGCAGTTCAAGGGTAAATTGCGCCGAAATGGCTGGAGATAGAACAAGACAACCTGCATATAAAATTTTCAGCATGGAATGCAGATATTAGCGGTCCAAGTCCGGACCTTCCATATTCAAAGAGGCCTGAGCACGCGGTGTCAAAGAGGGTTACCCCTCAAAAAAGTGGTTATTTATCCGCTGTTGTAGCAGATTACTTGCGAACAGAAACTGCTATAACTGCTTGTCTTGCGTGTAAATGGTTGCAGATAGGCACAGACATGCTGCTTATCATAACAAGCACTGACGACGAGCTTCTTAGAAATGTCAACATCGATGACCTTAAATGACCTTGAACCCTAAAAATATTGATTTTAAGTGATTTTTTGGCAATTTTTGGCTGCAAAAGAGTGAATTGCGACGAAATGTATGGAGATAGACTAAGATTACTTGCGTACAGTAACTGCTATAGGCTCTCGCGCGTCTCATGAGCATTAGCTCAGATTTCTTGTTTGGAATCGTGCAGTAAGCACTTTTTTCCATCTTACATACATTACAAAAAATCTGAGCTAATGCTTAGGAGACGCGCGAGAGCCTATAGCAGTTTCTGTTCGCAAGTACACATTGTAATTTTGGTCTGATCGCTATCCATTTCGTCGCAATTCAAGCTTTTGCAGCCAAAAATCGCAAAAAAATAACTAAAACCCCTATTTTTAGGGTTCAAGGTCAATCAAGGTCATCAATGTTGACAATCATAAAAAGCTCGTCGCCAGTACTTGTTATGATAAGCAGCATGTCTGTGCCTATCTGCAACCATTTTCACATTAAAGGAGCCAATAATGGTAGAATAACGCCTTTTTAAGCTAGGTGCCCCTCTTCCTCCCCCTCATTCGTAGGGTTCCCCTTCACTCAGCGGCATGAAATTTTGTCACAAAATACTAGACTCTAGGCTATCATATGGTAAAAACCCGAAGTCTCTGTCTTACCTGGGCTTGGAACGGTACCGGGACGTGACAGACACAAGACACCAAGACAGAATTACCAGCAAATACGCGCTATAGCTACAATAGCTATGCTAGCTCTCGCGCGTAAAAATTAAGTAGATCTGTCAGATTATTCGACACCTGCCTATGCCTCTCTATATACCGCTCGTTCATTCATGACCTAGGCCATAGGCCAATTTCTCTTGGAGTGTTATATTGTCACTCCAATCGAGCGTGACATAGGCCTACTTTGTCTCCACCCATTTATCACATGCTGTTTCACACTGGATATCGTTCATTACAGTCTAGAAGTAAGCACGTTTCAATAGGGTCAAACTGCTCTCCAACGTGTTACCGGCAACGCAGTTCTCGCAATAAACCTATATCTTCAAAACAGTAGGCTACTAAGCCGTTTTCAAGACTGTCATTCTCTAGTCTTGCAATTTCCAGCCCTGCACTTTTGTCCAACATGTTCCAGTCCTGCATTTTCCGGTCCTGCATTTTAGCGCCCCCTCTTGTTAATTTTTTAAGCGCATCCTGCGATCAGCTGTTGACCTTTAGCCCGTAAGCCGCGGCGGCGTCTAGCGAATGGAGCCGAACAAATAGCACAAAAAATCGCGAGGAGCAGCAGCCGCATGCCCTAGTTGCCGTGAGCGCTGCGTACACAACACACCGCACCGTGTGCAGTGTGCTGGCCTGTCTCAATCGCTTTCATGGAGACAGCGGCATATTGTGGGGACGACGACTGGCGATTGTTGTCGTGTCGTTTTGTTTGAGTGAAACATGGCGGCTCCTCCCAGTGTCCTTCGCAACCGCTCTGCCCTACATAACTGCATATCGTCAACATCGTCGTCGACGCGGACCGGTGCTTCCGTCACGTTCGCTGTCGACCCCGAGGCGACACCCGAGGACAACACGAAGCCTGGACCAGCGGGCGCTGCGATTGGACTGATTGACTGGGTGATGGAGCGACTGCGGTCTGGAAGCGGTGAAGGAGGAGGTGGTTTCAGAGTTCATGCGGCGCTGGCGGGCGCCGTGGTCGTGGTCGGCTGTCAGCTGGCGGTGCGTGACGCAGGTCCAACGGTTCACCGCGCCTGTGCAGTCGCCGTCACCGTGTTCAGCGTGTCGTGCGGCTTCTGCGCTTTGGCGCTGCGACTGCGCCGCTTGTGGTCCAACACGTCCGTCTGCTCGCTTTTCGCGACGTGCTGCGGGGTTGAACTGGCTCTCCGACACGCCCTGAGGTCTGCCGGTGACGTCAACCACCACCACGACTCTGCCACGGCGGCGGTCCCACACACTCTGCTGACGGTGGGCGTGCTGACGGGCGCCAGTGTGGTCTGCGTTCTGTCGTCACTGGATGTCGTGGACGGAGCGCTCGTGGTCGGACTGATCAGCACAGCGCGCTATCTCACCGATACACTACTAGACGACGCCGTTCCGTGTTCGCTGAGACCACTGTTCGTCTACGCCGGCGGATTGGCGGGGGTCCTAACGGCACGGTACATCGAGAGGTCGCTAAGCACAGACAGCGGCAGTGAAGCGTCCTCGATACAGGACAGACGGTACAGTGAGAGATCGCCAAGTCAGAGCGTGGCAGACAACAGCAGCGGCAGTGGAACATCCAGTGCAGTGGCGATGCAGGACAGTCCAGCTGCTGGCGGCGCGGCGAATAGAACGTCTGGATCGTCGGAGATGAAGCGTCGACGAGCCAGCGCGTCAGCTACGAACAACTACTCCAGTCACACCGCGGCGCGCCGCATCTCACTGCCAACTCTTGTCCACAAGTCGCTCGTAAGTTCTCTTCTCAAGTTCTCAGCGGTGGCGTCGCCAGGCTGCGATTGGGGGCATGAAGCTATGCGAACATAATTTAGACTTAACGGTGAACGACGCACCGAAATATTATGAGTTTCATGCAATAAGCAGTCGTTTTGTGCGCCATAGAAATATCCTGCTGCTACGTGTATATACTTATACGGCAGTGCACGATATATTAAAGAACATGTTCCAAAAGACAGAATAGGCAATGGCGCTTACAAACTGTCCATAGGCCTAAAACGGTAAAAAAAGGTGTCAATTTGTATAGCGCATTTCGCGTACACGCCTCTAATGCGCTTTTCGTCACTAACCAGAGCCGCCGGCCGCACGGCCACCGCGTGCAGCTTGCCGATGACAGCGGTCCGGAAGTCTTCTAGACGGAAGACCAAGTAAAATGGCAGCGTCCTTTGAAATTAATGTAATCCAATCTACCACTAGGGGGCCTACTTCCGTTTCCCGTTTTTTTGGTGGGGGTGGCTTTTCCCAAATTAAAGGATATGGGTAGAGCCGTACGTTCTTAAAATGAGTCTTAGACGAAACCCCATCCGCCGTCGATTTTGCGACATTCTGGCCCTAAAAAAACATACGTTTGACACCTACTCTTTTGGTTGTTTAGCCTTTTCTTAGGCATTGCGTAACGCAGTCGGGGTAGAAGTAATGTATGTGTCGTCTTTCTTTCATCTCTCTTCGTCGTTATTTATTTGTCTGTCTGTATTTCTGTCTGTGGATGCGTCGTAAGTTCGTACTGACCATGCAGCTGCTGCAGTCATTACTGCTGTCGCTGCAGTCGCCTGCTCTGTAGGGTTAATTAACAGCGTATAAATTTCTCAGACGTACGATGTTTTGAAAGTTTTCGTAAACAGTAAACATTAAGTTTGTGCTGAAGGTTGGTCAAACGTCATCTCAGAACGCCAGACAGGTACACGTGACACGCACACGTGCAAGAGTGTCACAGAGAAAAATGTTAGAACAATATGGTCAAGTTATAGCAATAATATTACGGACATTGTGTCATTCGTGTGGTGCTTGTGCTGTGCGAATGACACAATTTTTTAAAGGCGGTTTACTTATTTAGAAGGTGTGCTTGGACTTGGAGGAAGGAATTGGTTGAGACAATGGCTGGAATTTGGTACCAAGGTAGCCTAAATAAATTGGCTTATTGGCACAATGTTCAAAAAAACACTAACATAAACTATACCAAAACCTTAAGAAAACCATATTATCCTACGTTTTAGACATCTATTAATCCTGCCGCTCTTCACAGATGTGAGATAATTGCTACAAGCAGGCAGCGCACCGCACACAATAATTCTGAGTCCACGAAAGCGTGAGAGACAATATTATTTTGTGCACGACATAAACCTGACCATGCGCAACTGCCGCGTGCTTCAATAAAAAAACAATATTCTCTGACACAGTGGCGTAGACAATGAAGTACAGGGGGCCCAGCACCCCAATTTCCAGACAAGCAATAACCACACTTTTAACTGCACTGAATTTGGCTATTTGATTTTCAAGAGTATAGTTAAAAATTGTTGCCACCATACCTCATGTTTTAAGGCTATATGCACCAAATTCGATTTTAACTGGAGCTCCGCCTCCGACTCCGCTGAGGGAACTCACAGCGCTCTCCCAGACCTCCTAGCTGGATTTTAGGGGTGCTGCTTCCAAGGGATGAAGAGAAAGCAGGGGGAAAGAAGGCGAAGGGAAAGCCCCCCCCCGATTCACTTCTCTGTCTACGCAACTGCTCTGACAACTTTGTCTCATAAATGAAGTCAATATGCACATATGCGAGCGCCCGTATATATCCTGCTTGGGCTTTGTGAGGTTTTATAATGATGGACCTTAATACAACCGCGATAACTCTTAATGGCATGAAGAATTCTTGGTTCAGAATCTATTAAAGAACTTGGATTGCTACAAAAATTTAATCATTCCTATATTGGTTCGTATTCCAACACTTCACAAAATTCTACAAAATGTTGTTTATCATTTTATGCAGTAATCCATGCAACAGACAAGCGGACATAAAGATAACTTTTACAGAGATAGGCCTAGCTAATAATGGAACGGCGAGCATAAGCTTGTCTCGAGCAGCACAGCAGGGACTTGAATAAACTCGGACGTTTTTGGGAACGCAAGGACCTGAAAGTGCGGACATTTAAAAACATAATATGGGCCGGTAAGGTGAAGATAAGGCCTATATGTGCGTTTAGCATGTGAAAGCGACATTCAACTTGAGAGCCAGCCGAGACGTATGTTCACTGTCGCTGTAGGGTCTACAGTGCGAAGGCGTAAACCATCGGATGGTCGCGGCGTTGATCCTTCCCTTGTGGACACTCACACGCACGCTTTTCTCCGCGTGACGTGATAGCGTCGTGCTAGGTGCCAGTAAATCTGAACACGTTTCACTGATAGTGAGAATCACTGCTGCGCTTCTGTTCACATTTAGCTTCCACGAAGTTTGTCGTTTTTTCTTTCGATTCATCTTTTCTTCGGCCTACCTCTTGCTTTCTCTTTCTCCGCATACAGCGGCGTCCTGCATGGGTTAGCAAATAAGAGGGACTGACAGACGTTGCAGTTTTCTAACAGACAGTTGCTAATTTCCGACAAAGGACATTATGGGTGGTAAAAGTTTGAGTTTTTCACATAAATTTCTCCGAAATTGGATATTTTAGCCCCAAATTTGGGACGAAAAATTTCCGATAATAAGACGAACTAAAATTTAGGGGGTGGGGCGATTGCCACGACGCCACTGGCCGTGTTATGTCCATACAATGTCATGTGAATTTTTTGTTTTTTCAAGTATATATATATTTTGGTCACTATGGGCTGCGCGCTGTTGATCGGTTGCTGATTTGGAAATGTCACGTGGTAAAGGCGCGCAATTGCCAGACAGACGCTGCTACCTAAACAGTAGCGATGAGATCATGAGAAGCTGAGAGCGTGTGAGTTATACTGCACTCGACAATAAATAGCTGTCAATCAGTCTGTCACTGCAGTCTGCATGGAATGCAAGTTATCAACGCAGTGTTTATGATTGCATAGCGTCTACCTGTCACCGACAGCGATCTGGTTAATACCGTACTTACGTCCGTCAGTCAGGCGATCTGCTGCCTGCTTGCTGTATGATTACGAGGTTACGATAAAGTTGCTCAGGGCAAAAAAGAAGATTTCTTCCAAGTGTAAAAAGTAGAAAGTTGAAATACTCCAACATTATGCGGAGGCATAACGGTTTGGAAAAAAACGGCAGCCAAGATTTCTTGTCAGGAAGAAGGAAAAGAGGAAGACAAAAGACGCCATGTATTGATTGCGTCGCGTACCGATCTTCATTTAGAATGTACACTATATCACAGGCTGAACGGTAGTTCAAGCCCTGTGTTAACGGCGACTTCTAATGTTTTGTACATTTATAACATAGAAAAATGCCGACAGAAATGAATGAAGAAAGACAGTCGATAGTGGGGCTAAGCCTGCAGCGAGAAAGGCTCGAGTCAAGTCAAGCCATGTTACGTGCAAAAATAAAACAAAGCCTACAACACTTCTGCGATTTTTTCTAGCTAGTTTGGGCACTTTGGCGGGGCCTATAGGCCTACGTGATCATGTCTGAAACAAAATGGCATGTGAGTTTTAGTTTTAGTCTTTCATGTTGTAGCCACTCGTATGGACCTGACACAAGCAATGAGACGGCTCTGCGAAACATTGTGGACCAACTTTGGTTTAGTCTGTCTGCAGAGAGTTAACAGAGATCCATATAGGCCTAATGAACATGCAATGATGTTGTCGAGTTCACCTATCCGTGTCCGAATTCGAGTTCAGTGAGTTCGACGAGACGGGATGTTCGTGACGATAACATTTGGTACTCGCGAACTGAGCTTGGTGACAATCTTTTCTTCAGTATGCGCACGCAAGGTATAGTGTAGCGACATGTTGTCGAAGAGTTGTCCTGATGATCGCTGTCTACGAAGTAAGTCTTGTTCCTAAGACCTTGCTCGTGACATAATGCAAGTAGCTTTTCATTTTAAGGCGCATACACGTAGTCCTACTACCAGCACTGTATCAAGTTCGTTAATGGTGGTTTGGTTTTGACACTGGTGGAGTCTGGTCGCTCGAAGCGTTTCCGCCTTGGTGGCCTCTCTTGACATTATGCTTGACATAGGGGCCTGAAATTGATCTGGCTGTTTCGAATGCCTTAGCTTTGCCGTCACGTCACGTTACGTTTGCTCTAATTTCTCGCAGATATACAAGCGTACAGCAGGGCAGCGTTGGCTATTGTGACAGTGAAACGGCGAGGTGTTTGTGTTTACGCCGTCGTCATAACTCGTCGTTTTTTTGCGTTGCGCGAAGGCCGTGAAAGCGACGACGTGTTGCGTTTGTTTTGCTCGACCCGTTGGTCGTCCTTGACTGAATAACCGATTGAGTTGAATAACTGTGTGCAAGCACGCAAGCAAGCACTAGCCAAGGTCATCGGCGTATAGATACGGCGCTGCCTGACTGGTCAGTAAACCAATCGTATGCAAGTTGCCACGCTGTCGACATTATTACTGCGACCAGGAATATGGTGGGGGAGAGAGACAAAGGGGGACGCCATCCCCCAAATATTGTGCTAAAATGTAAACTCGGTCACTCGATCATGTTCGTTGTCTCTATGCGCATGTTGGTGTTTAATTTTATTTTAAACAGTTTCTGTAGCTAATAAATCTGTATTAGTTGTCAATCCTGAATTTTTTGCATATTTTATTTTTACAACATAGTGCAAAAATGCAGAAATCTAAGCAAGATGTTGGATTGTTGGTGCCTTTCGCCACCGAATATTGCTAGGCGTTCCCCACTTCTTCATAGAACTGCATCCATGGCTGCAGCTGCATCTGCTGCTGCTGCTGGTGGTGTTTTTGTCTCGATAGATACATTGTAGCAGTGGCAATGCCCGGGCGTCTTCTGACGTCATATTCTCGCTACGATGCCAACTGACTGTATAATGTAGGCTTTACCATAGCAGCCTTTTTTCTATTATACGCCCTGGCCGAAACTGTAGACCTTATCCAAGTGCGATAGGCGCCAATGTTTAAAAACCTACCGTTGGCCGTTTCTCTTCCGACTTTCTCTTTTCATATTCCTTCTCTCCATTTCTGTTCCCATTAATTTTATCTTTTGGATCCCGAAATTATTCAGTCTAGTTAGAGGATCTGGGCTCTCTGGGAAACGCTGTAAGCTCCACAGCCATGAAGTTCAGCTGCCGGTTTTGTACTACGGAATAATTTTCGATGTACGTACTTTGAGTTGAAACGGTATTATACTGACGACAGTTTTGTTGAAATCTTTTGTCTTGTAGCATAATTATGTATGCTAGAATAAACAAAACGTGGGCCGGTGTCAGATTTTGGTGACCCAATCGCCCGCGCGTTGTCGGCGCTTCATGCATGTGTTTTATGCCGTAGGCCTACCGTACCGTGACATAGAAACCGTGGGTTCAGGCGGTTTAATGAACCGGGGCCCCGAGCTCACGAGTTCCCCTAGCGGAGCGACGCAAAAAAAATGAAGCAAAAAAATAATTGGCTCTTGTACGCGTGACACAAATGAGTGAAATGACGACGCACTTTTGCAGTGCTCACACGATTTTTTATCGCAAAGGAGCTCATGCATATGAAAACACAAAAGCGTCAAAACACTTGGTTGCTAGGGCTTGGCCCCAGATCCCATGCACTGGAGAAGCTTACAGTGCTTTCCTGTCTCCCTATAGCTGGTGGGATCTTTACCCAACCCAGAACCTCACTGCATGTCGCAGCTCTCCTTTTCAGCCTTGCAACTGAGTGAGAGCTCTTAACTTGCTGTTAAAGCAGGGGGGCTTCCTCACACCGTTGCTGCGCCACTGATGACGTCATCATATATTGGTTGCCATGGCAACTGGGCACAGGCGCGTTGAGCTCTCTGTTTGTGTGTGCGTCTGTCGTTGGAATGAGCGACTGGGCAAGCGGCGTTGGTTGCATGGGTGGCGTCGTCGTCGTCGTTGTCGAATGGCTAGCCTATTGATCGTGAGTGCCACGCGACCGACTTCGCTCATACGCGGCTGCCAGCGCACATACACTGTAGTGTCTTCTTGGTCTCTCTCATGGCGCACAAACACACATATAAATATGTCTTTGTCTCCCAGCGCGTCGCCCGACGAGTCGATGCCATATTAATGTGTCAGTCTTCAGTCACCACAATTTTAGAAACGGTGATGTTTAACTAGGCCGAATTAAACGTAGGCCTGCAACAATTAATGAAAGCTAGAAAAACAACGCAAGAAGTAATACAACATTATTGATAAATGCCAGTGTAAACTATATTGCACGTAATTTGCTCAGATTTATATACTACGCCTACATTTGCGCAACACGCGTCGATCAAGAAATGTGATATTTTCCTATACGAATCATAGCGTTTGATATGATTATGCGGTTGTCTTAATAGATTGCATGGCTGTCTTTCTCGTTCGTCTGTTTCATACCATATAACCGAACTCGTGAACCAAACGGCGTAGAGTATTTTCCAGGTCAGGAGTAACCGGTCTGCTAATTCTCAGCTCAGATGGTAGAAGGCCAGTCAGACGGCCGCATGCAGTATGTCGGCATCGAGCAAACATTATATGTTTCTGGTTTTCTTTCGCCAGTGTCGCTAAACGTCCATCAGGAGCCATGCCGAAGTCGTACGGTTAATTTTCTTGTCCGCGAACGGATTCACAGATATCCATATTTGTCCTGATCCAAATTGTTGATCAGCATATTTAAAGTTCACATTATTCCGAGCTGCCACACGCACGTTTGAATCGCGAATCATATACGCGTAGAGTAAAAAAATATTTTTTTCCAAATATGCATGCTTTTTAACGTAACGAATTTAATTCCTTTTAGCGTACACGTAGACACGGTGCGCCAAAAAGTAATTATCTTAATCTGTGCCACATTTTTTGAACAACCGCGTGGAATTTTAACGCGAGATTTTGTACGCGTGTCACCTATTGATGGTTACGTAAAAATGCCAATGGGCATTTCATTTTCTTTAACTGCGACAAAGTTACTGAATTTTTCTTGTAACTACGTCGTCATTTCTGAACGGCGCACGATACTTGATGAATGAATGAATGACTGGTTTAATGAGATGCATCAAACGTGCATCAAACAGTGCTATGAGCAATACAAATTGCGCTGCAGAATAAAAATCATTGTCATTCTAACAACAACAGAATTGTCAATAAGCGTCTACCGCAGCTTTTACGCATGCGTTTAATCTTTTGTTGAAGTTTTTAACTGCTTTGTTGGTGGAAAGTTGTTCCAGATCACCTGCAGTGTTTGCTGGAGTTTAGCGACGGATTTCAGCTTTGGCGAGAAATTGTAATAAATGTGATTAAAAAAGCAAAAAAAAATTACGGACTTGTTTATAACGTTTACGTCACTTTGACTTCACAAACAACAAGATGCACCCACTGCAGTTATTTTCGATACACGTAACTCATCACAGCATTAAGTATTTGAACGTGCAAAATCACGATGCTGTCTCACAAAAAATTCTGTAACTTTGCAACAGTGTAGGCCTAAGAGAGTATCAAATGCTCTCAGCCTGCGTAAACAATAATAAATGTATGTGAAATTTCGCGTTAAAACTCCAAGCAATTGTTTAGAAACTATGAAAGAATTTTTGCGGATCACTTTATTGGCGCACTCTGCTTACTTCGACGATGCCCAGAAACGTTTTAAAGTTCTTGCTTAAAAGTTTGTTGCTACCAGAGTAACTGTCTCAGCCGTAGCTCGCACATCACGAGAATGTGAGAACTGATACAGTATTTATAACGCTGCGATGATCCATCGCCGAAGTACTGAGTGACTGGCAGTGCAAAGTGACTATCGGCTCATCCTGCGTCAGCTCATTTTGCACTTTAGTCGTGTAAATTATTAATTTGCTGGATGTAATTACCGCTCGCGTGAAGACTGAAACATAAAGCAAATTTTTGCACTGTGCGGAGACTACTATACATTATCCTGTTCTCATTGCCATATGTCACACCACATCATGTATAAAATTTGCAGTGTCACTCTACGCAAGAAAATCGTCGGTGCATTTGCATTACAGCGTCAGTACATCAACTACAGTCGAGGATAAAAAGATTAAGCAGACGTAACAGAGCTAAGCTAGTCCCAAGAGTAGAGCTTACCTGGTGTTTAAAGTCCAAGTCGCATCATTTTTACGCTCGAAAGCAACTACTGCTTTCAGCGCGTCTTAGCCATCGCAATTCTGTCCGTCGTCCGTCTGTCTGTCTGTCTGTCTGTCATACGGGTGGATCAGTCAAAAACGGTGCACGCTAGGATCACCAAATCTTCACCGTCGGCTGCCTGGAAAACTTTGGTCACTTTAGTTTTAGGAACCGTAAAGCTTTTCCATAAATTCAAAGGAGGTCACTCCGAACGAGGGCGCTGAATGAGAAGGGTGGGAAAAAATTGGCGATTATTAGCCAGTAAGTCGCTGTATCTCAATAACGGTGCGAGATAGGGCCTAGATTACTATTAATCACTAATAGGAACTTCGCACAGTGGCTTTCGATTGCCACCGAATTCAATGACCTTGGATGACCTAGAACTCTAAAATAGGGGTTTTATTTATTTTCTGGTGATTTCGAGCTGCAAGACACATTTTAAGAGCGAATTGCGTCGAAAGCAATTGAGATAAACATGGACAAGCTGCGTATGAAATTTTCAGCATTTAACTTACATTTCGACCGTCCAAGTCTCGATTTTCTAGGTTCAAGGAAACCTGCGCACGAAGGCATCAAATATCGGTACTCCCGTAAAAGTCGTTTTTTACCGTTGTTGGCCAGTCTTTCGTGAAAACGGTTGCATATAGGCATGGGTGTGCTGGTTATTACAACAAGCACTATAGTGACGAGCTTTTCAGTCGTATCAACATGGATGACGTTGAAAGACCCTGAACTTTCAAAGTAAGGGATTTTTATTGATTTTTGCGATCTTCGGCTGCAGCGCACACTCCAAGAATGAACTGCGACAAAATGGCTGGAAGTAGATTGACAGTTTGCGAACAGGAACTGCTATAGGCTTTTGAGCGTCTCGTGAGCATTAGCTCAAATTTCTTGTACGTAACTGTGATAAAGCGTTAATTGGCTTAATCAAATGCTAATTTGTCAGTATTTATTAATCTTTTTGTTGCAAGTGTTATCTTTATAC
>Ga0209146_1000359_pt1 | contig 13605 bp, 11 predicted proteins | sample WorMetLIZAISLAND_2_FD_187402 | JGI IMG/M metagenome (GOLD analysis project Ga0209146, IMG submission 187402) | Marine gutless worms symbiont microbial communities from Max Planck institute for Marine Microbiology, Germany - Olavius geniculatus... | ecosystem: Host-associated > Annelida >...
GCGCATGCGTAACCACGAGTTGAATCGAGATCAAAATTTGATCGGTGGTCAGATGGCAGTTCAGAATTGAACGGAGATCAACACTTGAACCGCTTTGGTGCAACGCAATTTACGGCTGAACTAGGTTCAAATTCAGATTTGACCCGGATTCAAAGTTGAACGACGTTGGTGCAACGCGTCCTAAGACTGTGATGCTATGAACTCTCGCCCAAGAAGCAGACAGAAAGCCAGACGGAGTGAAAAAAGATGATGAAATGTACGGTGAGAAGCTTACAAACTACATGTATGGGAACTATAAGAAGAAGTTGTGTGCTGTAGGTGAGTTCCTGTTGAGGCTGCGGCAGCTGGAAAAGTCGTTGCTGTCAGCTCTGAATGAAGCCAAGGGTCGCATCCTGGATGACGACAGCATCATAACACATCTGGAGACGTTGAAGCACGAGGCTGAGGAGATAGCCAAGCGTGTTGAAGAGACCGATGTGACGATGGCTGAAGTGGAGACAACATCTCAGCAGTACATCCCACTGGCTCAGTCATGCAGCAGCATCTACTTCACCCTTGAATCACTCAATCAGGTCAGTCGTGGCATTCTTATACCAGATACCAGTTGTTGTTGCTCATTTGTAATCAGCCTACAAGTTTTCAGTTCAAAGGTCTCGTGTGTCAAGTTCAATACCGGTAGGTCAAAGATCAGAGTTAGCATTAGGGTTAGGGTCACGGACTCAGGGTTGCACAGCTATAGGCAGATGGCTGCACAGTATGCCGGCGCTAGTCTGGCCTATTTTTAAAGATATCTTTTAGTCATATGTGTGTCACATTTCTTTTAATTTATCTCTATAGTTCTCTGTATGCAACCAATTGATGTATGTGCACTGCAAGTCGGAAAAATATACCAGCAAGATTCTTTTTTCAAAATTTAACCAAATATTGATATACCTTCAAAATTTGTTTACACTCTCTGGAAAATTTGCAACGAAGTAATCATCTGAGATCGCACCACCCATGCCTGAACTCATTGGTGTGATGTCTGAAAATTGGTGTGCACTGTAGGCTTGTGTGCCAGAGAATGTTGAACGTCTTGAGCACCAAATGCGAGTGCACATGAATGATGTTATAGTTATAAGTTATAAATTGCACTGAGTAATGACTGCTATGTGACTGCAGATGCACTTCCTGTATCAGTTTTCACTGCAGTTCTTCCTGGAGATATTCAGCTGTGTGTTGTCGGCCAACAAGCACCTGCATGGCATCACTAACTATGCCAACAGGCTGTCAATCATCAGCACCGATCTTTTCCAGGTTGTCTTTTTGTCATCACTGCCTATTTCACTACTCACACACATGCATTTTGTGCCAAAACCCACTATTGGTAGGAGTTGCCAGAGATGTTATGTTTTCGTGATGTTCATTTCTTCGGGTGTTTACGCATTTATCCAATTTTTCGCTATATCCATCTTACACGCAGATGGATTTTCGGCAAACGTGTTAATGTTTTCGACACAAGTTAATTGACTAGATTTGGATTGGAAAGTCAAAGGTCCAGGTCACAGCATGAACAAATGTTTTAAGAATTGGGGGGGTATATATGGATTAATACTTTGTGGGCATTTTCTTTACTGCATTGCTGACTTTTTATGTATTTTTGTTGTCGCATTTATATACCTGTGTGTGTGCATCCTAATTTTTGATTTAAATATAAGTCATGCACTACTTTAAATAGCTAAAGTTATATAATGTCGTATTTGTAATCATTTAGACTTGTTGGCTGAAGTTGTTGCCTGCAGTATTAGTATTGATGGCTGTGTGTTTAACAGGTGACATATAACCGTGTGTCACGAGGCATGCTGCATCAGGACCATGTGACGTTTGCTCTGTTGCTGTGTCGTATTCACCTCAAACAGACAGCTGGGTACGTCGCACCAGTTTTTTTCTGTTGTCCCTTTAGTCTGTGTGACTGTGGATTTACTGCAGACTGTAGATACAGTGTTTTTCTTTTTAGCTAAGACTCTAAGCTATAGAATTACTTATGGAATAACATAAACTTTTCCAAGATTGCATATCATAATTACTTCTTACAAGGAATGACGTTTTACCTGTTGCATGTCTGTTTGACTGTCTGCAAGATTAGTTGATGTCTGAGATTATGCACATGCACATGAGGTAATTTCTTGGATGCAAGAGGGTTTGGCAGATTCTTGTTTAATTCTTGACCCATGTTTTTGCAATCCCGAATCCCGAATTGGGACGCCGCCAATCCTGGGATTCGGGATTGGCGATGTCCCAATCCCGGGATTTCAGGATTACAAAAATTGGTTAAAATTGTATTCTTTTGAGTGTTAAATGACACAAATAACAATTCTAGCTCTCTAATAAATAAAATATTTGATGCGCGTTAGAGTCCTACTTATGTGTGCACTGCAATTTGTGTTTTTAAGCCTAGAGTCACAGTCACCCCCTACACTTGCATTACCTTCCGTACGGTCGGCCTACACTGCATATGCTCATGCATGAAATAAGTCTACTACTGTACCAAAACAGCAACCATTCTGTAAGCTTAATCCTGAAACGGGATCCCAGGATTGCAAATTTCTCAATCTCGGGATTGAGAATTCAATCCTAGGATTGCAATCACTACCCATTTGTGCCTCTAAATCAGTGGCATTGTGGCATTTCAAGAGACTACTAAGGGCGTTGCAGCTGATTTGTGGTTGCTGTGCATTGTGACTTTTTGCTTAAATTGTGCCAGCTATAAACACTTTTTCTCATGCTCACTACACAGATGTGCATATTTGTTGATATTTTGTTTGTTGTTTTGCTGTCAGTGAGTCGACGTACGATGCTGAGTTTTTGCACCTGATGCGTGGGAAGGAAGGCAGCCAGCTGACGTCTCTGCCAAAGATCAGTTGGTTGGACCAGGGACAGCTGGAGCGAGTGGTACGTCTGGAGAAACTGCCGGCATTCAAGGGTCTTGTCACTACGGTTGAATCTAGCGAGGTATGTCAATGTTTTCAACATTTTGTCTGTTTCCTGTATTAATCACACCTGATTTACGCACTGTCATCTTTTCTTTGTGGCCATCTATTAACTGTTGTGCATATGTGTTCCTCGAGTGTCGTCATTCTAACTCTCGTGAGGCAGAGATGATTTGCTGTTGGGAGGAACTATTTTGCATGTTCGAACAGCATGGTATTTTTTCATTTTGTTACAGATATGGATTTTGCACTCGCATACAATCCAGTTTGTTATCATATTGAAGCTCCTTAATATATGTTTTTGTTTTTCTGTTAAAAAATCTCAAACATTCTATGATTAAAATTTGCCTATACTGCACAGTGCAGTCAATAGCCTATTTTGGGCTGATATGCCATTAAGAAATTACTCGTCTACTCCGGACAGGGCAACGTGTTGCTTGTTTCAGAAGGAAATCCGTCAGTGGCTGGACAGTGTGTCGGCTGAGCAGGATGTGCCTGTACTGTGGGATGACGAGAAAACGCCAAGTAAGTACATTGTGGTCCATAAAAACAGGCCATTACGTAGTGGGTGTAGCAGCAGCAGCAAACACTGGTTATCTCTGCTGAGGTGTATAGGTTTTTAAAACCGTCTGCATGTCTGCATGTACATCTAGATTCTTTTGTCAATCCTAGGTTATTTTTCAGATACGGTGTATCGTTCGCGATCATTAGCAAATAGGGTGTCAACTAACATTTTGCAGTGCATGTGAACATATTGTGCCTGGAATTTTTATATCGAACTTACAATAGAGTATGTTAGTATTAATAACTTTTTAGTTCTTAGAGATTCAGATTTTTCTGTGAGCATGAGATTATTTTCTATGATTTTGGAGGTTAGGGCACAAAATTTCAAGCTTTCATTTCATACAGTATTCTGTTTATTGGTGTTTCTCCATTGTGCTTAAGTGTCATTAAGAAATTACTCAACTGACTTTCCTGTTAATATTACATCTTTTTTTCTCGTTCTTGGTTTTGATTATCTTGTCCTTGGTCATCATTTCTTTAGTCTTTGTGTGAGATTCTGGGCCTGTTCTGGCAGTGTTTGCATTTATCGTTGGTTCCATCAGTAAGTGTCATGAAGCTGAAATGCTCTTATGTTATTACAGGTGCAGTTGGCAAGGCTGTGTACCGCATACTGGTGACTCAGGCATTCCGTCAGGATCGTCTCCTTGCTGCGACCCAGCAGTTCGTTGCTGCGGTGTTTGGACCGGGCTTCATGCAGGCAGCGCAGCAGCAGCTGAACTTGGCTGACATCGTTGACAATGAGATAAAGCCCGGCACTCCGATACTGATGTGTTCTGCTCCTGGGTTTGACGCCAGTGGACGTGTTGACGACTTGGCGGCTGAAATCAACAAGCAGATTACATCTATTGCTATCGGTCAGTTGCATGTCATTTTGTTGTTATCTCAACTTAATGTGTTATTGTTGTTGTTATCAACTGCACCAATCTGCAACACCATCATCTTCAAGTGCTTTGATGCTGTGGGTTTGTTACTGAGAGGAGAGGCATCTGGTTTGTAAAGAGTACTGAGAAACAATCTAATCTAAATCTGATCTAAAAAAAATTTGATATAGTGCCATTGTCACAAAGTTAAGTGTGAATCAGAAGTGCTGCGTTGGCACTGACTTGTCCTAGGTATTGAGGTAGGCGACGGCAAGCAGTTCGGTTTTATGTCTAGATTTAAATGTTTCACAAGAAGTGGCTGGTATTGTTTGCATATAGTTTGTTCCAGAGTATAGGAGCAGCAACAGAGAAGGAACGAGATGAGGAAGTAGTAGTAGCTAAGGGTTAATGAGGAACAAATTTGTTTACTTTTGAGTATTGGCCCATCCTGAACTGACACCAGAAGATGGGAGATGGGCTGGCTGACCAAAGTGTGTCTGTGTGAGTTAGATATGTGCATTGGCTGCAAGCCATATCGTGGTCTATAGTCCTAGTGTATTGTACAGTGTGGTTTAACATGTTAATATTTTATTTTAAGGCCCATGGGCTAGGTTTTGCCTAATTGTAGGTTTCATGTGGTGGTCTAGCTTGAGAGTGTGGATAAATGAACATTTATTACAGACTTACAGAATAGCAGCCAATACGCTAGATTGCTATTCGCCGATTGTGTTACAGTTACTGCTTGACATTTTTTCCATGTCAGCATTATATGTTTTTCTATTAATTCCCCATTTGTTTGCTGACTGGATTTTGGCCATGCCACGCTGCAGGGTCGGTGGAGGGTTTTAGTCAAGCGGACAAGGCCATCAACTCGGCTACAAAGTCCGGTCGCTGGGTGATGCTCAAGAACGTTCATCTGGCTCCGCAGTGGCTTGTTCAGCTGGAGAAAAAACTGCACAGTCTCACTCCGCATGCCAACTTCCGTCTCTTCCTTACCATGGAAATCAACCCAAAGGTTAATCACTACGCCATCCTATTGTTGTTTGTACTGTTAGCAGTGATTTATACCAGACTTCACCTCAAGACCAGAGATGTCTGGATGCGGACGCAGGCGGGAAGCATGTCCACAAGCATTCTGCAGACACAGTCACAGAAGTGGACGCAATTTTTGATGTCTTTGCGGATGCAGACGCAGATGCAGATGCTTTATGTCAAAAACAAATTCTTTTACTGCAAAGTTTTTACTCTGTAGTAACAATAATACTACAAACTTGCACTTGCATTTTGAGTTTTTTTTTGCACATGCAGCATTGGTTTAGGCTGGCCCTGGGGTCCAGTCATTTTTTAACGTTATCACTGTTGCTGGCAGTGCGGACGTGGATGCGGTCGCAGACATCTGGCGGTTAGGTTTTGCGGATGCGGACGTTGTCTCACAGTCACTGATGCAGACCCAAAATTCTAGGATTCGCACATTTTTGATCAAGACCAACATTGAGACCAGGACTTTAATATCAAGACCAAGACTGTGACCAGTTATTTTCCATCCTTAATAGATCTCTTGTCAATGACTGATATTTAGGACTACATAACTGGCCATAATGTGCAGATGTCTTATTATCTGAGGAAGTAAATAAGTGAGCAGCAAACCAGAGTGAATTCATGCAGTGCCTTTTGTATTTCCAAAGTTGTGTGTCTTCTGAGGATCCGAGCTAGCTAGGCACTTACCACTTTTTTTAACACTTAGATCCTTGACAGGACAATGGGCAGCAAGAGTTCGCCATCTGCTTCTGTTTGTAGCCACAGCCTGGACGCTGTTCCAATCGACTCCTCGGTCCACCAGGTCTTCTTTAAATGTAAACCGCCAAGTCTTTGTTGGACGACTTTGTCGTCTGCCACTACCACGAGGGGTCCATGACATGGCGTTATTGGCTGGTCATCCAGATGGCATCCTGATGATATGGCCTGCCATACAAAGTCGTCTCTCTGTTACATTGTCCTGTAATCTTCGCTGCCCAGTCCGGCTTAGCACCTCCATGTTAGTTACGTGGTCCTTCCATGTAATGCCCAGAATCTTCCGTAAGTTGTGCTGGTGAAAGACGTCCAGCTTCTGACATATTCTAGCTGTACTCTTCCAAGTCTCGCTGGCATATGTAGCTGTAGAGACAATGAGGGAGGTGTAGAGGTCCAGTTTAATCTTGAGGCTAAGCATGCTGGATTACGTACAAACAAACTGCTAGCTAGGAGTAACTAAAATAATAGGCTAGTTAGACAAAGAACAATGCAGTCAATTTCTGGAGTGTTTGTAGTGCACATATTGCTTTTGCTTAGAACTTAGCTCTGCCATGACTGAGAGTTGATGTGAATTGTGCCTTATCTGGTGTTATTAATGGAAGTAGTTGTGGCTTGTGCTACAGCTGCCAGTGAATCTGCTGCGTGCCGGCCGTGTGTTTGTGTTTGAACCTCCTCCGGGCGTCCGTGCCAACCTTCTCAGAACATTCAGCACTCTGCCTCCATCACGCATGTCACGGGTACAAACAAACTGCTTCTATTTCTGCATTGCTTTACATTATGGTAACATTGCCATTGAAACTGGTTTCTTATAGTGAGTTTGCATTGCTTTGCATAATGTTTGCTGCATGACAATGCTGGTAATATTACCTACCGTCAGTTTATACAGGCATTTTTGTATTTCAGTATATTTCACTCATCTGCATTTTGTCTGTTCATTAAGTTAACTGTTATGAAGTCGTAGTTTTTGTTATCCATGTTTCATTTTAGTTAAACAGCCTCGATTTCACATAGTAGTTTTATTTATGTAATCAGGTATGGTTTTTTCTGTTATCATTTATTGCAACAACTGACGTGTTGTGCCATAGAAAAGTTATTTGTTCACTTCCTTGCTGTTAGTGACTGTCAGGAGGATAACAGGGAAGATTATTAGAACTGTTGTTACAGCTGCTGATAATATGCACGGCGTTGCACGCTCATAATGGACATTTCTTACAATTTTCGGCTTAGGATTAATATTTTGCATTTTGTTAGTTTCATATCAGGATTTTTCTGTAAAGAGAAAATGTTGTGTTTCATCATTATGTGTTTATCTGTGCATTGCCTGGATAGGCCATCTATTATGTGCTGAGTGGGATGTTAAACCTTTACTTACTCACTCGCCCACTCGCTGTTAGTATTGTGCTATTGCTAATGCTGAGCTGTGGAGGGAAATTCTCTGTGTTTATATGCAGGCTCCAGTGGAGAGAGCCCACCTGTACTTCCTGCTGGCCTGGTTCCATGCTATAGTGCAGGAACGTCTGGTCTATGCTCCACTTGGCTGGTCCAAGCGTTATGAGTTCAACGAGTCGGACCTGCGCTGTGCATGTGATACCATCGACATCTGGATTGACTCTGTTGCCATGGTCAGCCACTATCTGTTTTAGCATTTTTAGTTTGATTTGTTATGCTGTTGTTTGTTCATGTTTTTTTTTGGTTGTAATAAAAAAGTTAAATATCAGTGATAATGGACTGGCTTATATGGCACCATTGTGGACTTCAAAGATGCTGGGAAAGTGACTTAATGTAGATGTAGGAATGAAGGTTAAGTTTGCGGTATTTATTGATGTTTAGGTTTTGTGGTTAGAAATTACAAACATTAATTCCATTGTGTGATCTTCCCTATAAGAAGACTGTAAGAACAACCCTCTGTCATTGTGTTGCTTCATAAGTTATAATAATTTATGCAGTTATTTTCATTGCCAGGTATAAAATAGATTCAGAGCTAAATTTGTAATTCATTTAGTTTATTTGTATTTTCATGTATATAATTGTTATTATGTACATTTTACAACTAAAATATGCGTTTGTCTGTCATCAGGGAAGAACCAATCTGCCACCGGAAAAAGTGCCGTGGGATGCTTTCCGCACTCTTCTTTCACAGTGCATCTATGGAGGAAAGATTGACAATGAATTTGATCAGGTGCATTTCAGTTACTATCTTTGTGTCATGTTGGTTGTCTTTGCTGAAAAACTTTTGAGTATTTTACAGTAGGGCTGTGCCGAATAGCAGATTTTACTATTCAGCTGAATAAGAATAGTGTGTTATGTTATTCGGCCAAATACGAATAGAATACGAATAGTTGATGCAAGTTCAAACAGATTGCCAAATGCCCTGGTTTCATTACAGAGTGGTGAAAAATTTCAAGATCGGGCATTTTGTATCCATGTTAAACGAATGATACTGACAAACATTACTAACATTACATGACAGTGACTTATGGCAGACTCTTGACAGTGGGCAAACGAAATGGTTAAGAAAATGTCATAAAGCATCGAATGTGGGCGTTGTGCTGCTAAGACAGCTGGGCTCGCAGCAGCTCTGAGACTGAATTATTCGTGTTCAGTATATTTATTGCACTACTATTCGGCTGAATACGAATACACTATTCGGCCTACTGTTCAGGCCGAGTAGAATACAAATAAAATATTCGGTACAGCCTTATTTTACAGTCACCGTATATTTATGTTTTATTTTTTGGTTACGGTAGTCTAATAGTGCTTATTATGCAGTGTTCTAATAGGTTTTGCCCCACCATCAGTCTGTCTGTTTGTCCATTCGTTACATTTGAAAACTAAAAAGTTACAGAAATACCAGAATTGGTACTGCTGGTAACATACCCAGGAGGCAGTAACTGGTGTGCCTATTTTTAGTTTTTATAGGTCAGAAGTCAGGGTTTAGGGTTGTACTGCTCTAAGTGGATGGTTGCACAATGTGTCGGCATGTTTTTTTACGTTTCTTTTGATGGTGTCCGTGGGAGAATATTGACTTGGCTGTGGCTTGCAGCGCCTGATGGCATCATTTGTTGAGAAGTTGTTCACCAAGAAGAGTTTTGAAACATCACACCTGCTTGTTGACAACGTCGATGACGTGAAGGATAAGCGCATTCTGATGCCCGACGGAACCCGGTATGTCAAATTGTGACTTTGTATAGCTGTATATTTTTGTTATACCTTTGAAGCAGATCTTGAGCAACTAGCAGCTGACAGGGAATCGTGGAGCCTAGATGGTTTCACCGCAGCCTCTGAGCGATTGTCGTGCTTGCAGACATTTCGCTGCTCAAGCAACTCTACTCAGACCTGTTTCTTCTCAGTGTAGCAGAACCTGTGCTTCAGACTTTGGTCTCCACAGCTGTCTATATAGTTATTAAAGACCACACAACTGACAACAATATAACATCATTGTCGACATTGTTAGACCGCCACGAGCAAGTGACAAGTGTTGCCAGAGCTGTTGCAAAATATTTACAGAATGTTGTTGTTGTAGTCGACAGGCATTGAATGCTACAGTGAATTGCTGTTATAACTGATGTTGTTTGTGACTTGTGTACAGTCGTGAGCAGTTCATACAGTGGGCAGAAGCACTGGGTGACCACCAGACGCCATCTTGGCTCGGACTTCCAAACTCTGCTGAGACCGTTCTGCTTACCAGCCTCGGTATGTTGTTTCCAGTGATCTCTGGGTGTAGTGGGAAGCTAGGAATGAAGGGCAAGGCTTGGCCCATGTTTTCTTGATATGGAATACTTTGCTGGTAACTGGAAGTACAGTACCTGCAACTTAGTGAGGAAACAGAATGTAAGTTATCGAACTATGCCATTCAGGCTTAAGTACTTTGAAAGGATGAACGTTATTGATCAGTTTTTTTTGGTGGCAGTTATACACACTGCTTTGCCATATCTATTTTTCAGTATCAGAGAGAGATGTGACTATAGTGGCTTGGTAGCATAATGGTTAGGATTTGTGTTCTAGAAGTCATGGATTCTACTCCCGATTGGGTTCACTACATAGATGGGTAACTGTCTGCATTCAGGTGAACCATTCGAGTATATCGCCAACTACCAGTCAACTCAGCTTTCCATTCCAGCCTTCGTGGTAGGTACCGGCCTGCATTGCTGGACTTGAGGGGGCACATTCACATGTCGGGTGGCAGGTTATACTGATCAGTTGTGAGGTAGGTTCCCACAGTTTTCAACCTTTGTTTTTAACTCAAGCCAGTGAGTGAATACCAGGTGTACGTGTGCAGGTAATGAGATGATTGGGAAGCTGCTGAAGATGCAGATGCTAGAGGATGATGATGAGCTGGCATACACACCTGCTGAGACTGACGAAGCTATGAAGAGAGAGGCTGATGGCAGACCAGGCTGGATGCGCATTCTCTCCAGTGACCTGCTCGAATGGTCCAAGATGCTGCCTAAAGTATGTGCGCTGTCCTAAACTATTTTCCATCATCCACACATCATGTGTTTATTGTGGCCTTAAGTTAATTTGCGTGTTGGAACAGCAATCAATAAGCTGTGTGAATTCCTCAAATTACGATCTTTAGTTAATGGTGTGTTGATGTTCAGAAACCACTGTTGTCTTCTCATTTTAGCCATGTAGGTAGTGAGTGATGTGTTTTTCAGAAGCTGTCTTACAAGTCAGCATTTGTCGAGATATGTTACATGTTACTTATTAACAAATACCATCGTTCTTTGCAGCATGATAATTGCTCATAGTCAGTTGCAGTCAGTCGCTTTGTAGCCTGTTTCGTGGCTGTTGTGCAGTTGTTGGTTGTCGTGACTATGTTGTGAACTTTTGCGATTGTTTTATGATAATTTTTAGAATGTGTGACAATTTTACGGTTCTAAGTTAGAGCAGTAAATACCACCAGTTTGAATAGGAACATCCTAGGTTAATGATCTCATGAGTGAACGTGTGGCCTATGTGTGAGTAAAGCTGTTGCATACTTACTTGTCTGATATAAGTTAATTGTGGGATTGTTGTTGACTATGGCACAATCAGCCGGTGAGTTTTGGAACACTTATTGCCAAGCAGTGGATAGTAATCGGTCGTCTGAATAGTTATATCAATAGTTATCTCTATCATTCAGTTAGAGATAGTTATCGTTTGGGTGGTGTAAAATTATTTTCACTGTTATTACTGCCTAAAGCTGTATGTTGTCAAAAATGGTGATGAAGTTTAGCTAAATGGGTATTTTTTGCCATTCTGCATTAATGTATCACAGTTGGCATTTTTGAATGTTGTCAGAATTATGTTTGCTGAGTGGTCAGTGGTGGAAGATTGTTGTATTGCAGCTGTAATACTGTCATAATTTTGTCATAATTCTGACTTTCTCTGTAGTCTATCGTAAGCTGTGGTTACGTCTGAAATGAAAATGTTGCAATTATTGCAAAATTCTTTATTTCACAGGTATCCATTGCCATAGTGACAGAAGTAGTAATAGTAATTGCTTAATGTTACAGTGCCAAGTCCAAGGAGTGTTGTGATGTAGTGTGATATGGTTAATTAAAATGTTTTCTGTATTTGAAAGATAATATTCACCTTATTTTAGTATTTTGATTTTATTTTGATCAGTTGATGTCAACTTTTAGGACATATTTATGTTATCAACTGACTTGGAAGTGGCAAAGCAAATTTATTGTTGAAAGATGATTATTGTGTGCGGTTGTCTTAATAATCTGCAATGAGTGTCTTATCTGTTCATCTGTCTGTTCTGCCATATAAGCTGTTGACTCGAATTTGCAAAGGTGCAGAAAAATCAAAAGTAGTGGGAATGTTTACCAGGGCAATAGTAACTGTTGTGCTAATGTTTGGCTCAATAGGTCCAAAGTTATGGATAGGATTGAGCAGAGTGCAGTGTTAGCTAGATGGTTGTCCCCACAGTATTTTATCGTTCAACGTATCATTCTACAAATCGAAGGTAAATTTGGATTGGATTACAAAGTGGGGCATAGGAGCAAGCTGCTGCTGCTATGGCACACGTGAGTCTTCTGTTTAGCAATTTCTTGTAGCAGGAAACTTTGTCATTTAATTTCAAGACTAAGATCACTCCAGTTCTAGATGCCTGGCATGTATCATTTATCATTTGTGACATGCAGACCCTGGCACCGATGAAGCGTACCGTTGAGAACATTCGTGACCCGTTGTTCCGTTTCTTTGAGCGTGAAGTGAACGCCGGCATCCAGATGCTGGCTAGTGTCCGACGTGACATCGAGGATGCCATTTTCATCTGCCTGGGCGAGAAGAAGCAAACAAACCATCACCGCATTCTGCTTGCAGCCCTCGCCAAAAGTCAGTCCTGATTTCGGTTTCATTTCGTTGTCACACTGTGTTGTCAGTAAAAACTTTTGTTATTTGAGTGTCCTGACATAAACTTTGACCAACTAACCTGTTTGCTCATTTTCTGCATTACTGTATTCTTTATGCAGAGAGACAAGTTATTTTCATCATTTGGTAATTCTGATACAAGATTTAAACTGAACTCGATTTGCAGTTTAATGATTTGTTGATTGACATTTACGTTATGTGGCATTTGACATGAAGTGATGCTGAATTTCCTGTTTTTGTTGGTATTAAGTGTGAATGAATAATGTACGATGAATGCTGTGTTTTGCCTTGTTTTTAGCATAGTCTTTTTTTCATTCTGATTTGGATTGCTTCTTTGCTATGAATGAGATATCTCGCTACAGGCATAATACACTATGTTGTGGGCCCTGTATGATTCTGTATGAGGTTTAGTTCATGTCATCATTAGCTTGATAGCATTTAAGAGCTGTGCCTGTTGTTGATTGTTGTATTAAGGTATGATTCCTCAGATGTGGCAGCGCTACACAATCCCAGCTGGTACGACGGTGATCAACTGGATCATTGACTTCAACGAGCGTGTCAAGCAGCTGCATGAAATCTCGCATGCCTCACAGCAGGGCGGAGCTGCAGCTCTCAAGGTACTATGCTGTATCATTTGTACATGAAGTACATTAATGCACTCTTCTGTTTTGTCTAATAAGCCTACATTGTGTACGTTTTTGTTCTCTCGGCTGCATTCAGTAACTGTTTGCTGGAGTGCTGGTGTTGTGTAATCAGGTCTCTTATGTAACGTGAGTTTGCAGTGTGCCAAACCTCTGCAGTAAACGAGCATAGTGATAATGGCAATGGAGTGTCCTTAGCCATAGTTAGTCCTTAATAGTCTAGGTCCCCATTGGAATATATACGGGAATTGTTGCAGCAGATTTTATAGGTTGGCTGCTTTTGTCACCAAATTGACAACATGATCGTGAGAATGCTAGAGACATTGCATGTGAAAAATGTTCCGTTTGTATAGCACGTATTTGTTCCTTGTGTATTTGTTGAGCTAGTTTTTGAAAAAATGTTTTATGTATATTTTG
>Ga0209146_1000360_pt1 | contig 13539 bp, 8 predicted proteins | sample WorMetLIZAISLAND_2_FD_187402 | JGI IMG/M metagenome (GOLD analysis project Ga0209146, IMG submission 187402) | Marine gutless worms symbiont microbial communities from Max Planck institute for Marine Microbiology, Germany - Olavius geniculatus... | ecosystem: Host-associated > Annelida >...
ATACGCGACAGCGAAATACAATACAATATACAATCATAAATTTGCACTCAAAAACTGACAGACAAACTGTCAGTTTAATCTAGCGCAAATGTGCCTGGCGAGAGCTACCCCAGACCCCGTTGGGGAAGCTCACGACGCTCCCCTAAATACCCTGTTCTGCTCCCTCTTTACTCCCATCGCCGCTATGTATTGGTGGGAATGCAGGACTGAAAGCTGCGCGGTCTGCATGCGATAAAAACATTGATCAACTGCTAGCTGCGGCCGGTCCGGTGTCTGAAACGTTTCTGCAACTGTTCCACGTCTGACCACGCCATCATCAGTGGATGGCATGGATGCCGCTGTTCGCCAACTGGACGTCGCTGCTGCAACAATACGCGTAGCTCTCGCCAGGCACTTAATTACAGTTCATGGCCAGCCTGCCAGCTCAGATGCGTGGATTGGTCAAGGCCATTCTGTATACTGCTTTATCTACAGGATGGCGCGTTAAAACGTCGCAGGTCACTTTAAACTGGCGCACGTTCCGTTGCAGCTCGTTTTGAACTTTTGATTTAAACGTCAAAACAAACGCACTGCAGTTTTGATGCATAAAAATTTATGCTAGGCCTACAATTTTTTTCTAGAGTGAAGGCTTGTTGTTTTAGTTTATTGCTAAAACCGATTCCCTTGCTCAATTTTATCAAAATTCAACAGCAGTGAAACACGGTGTAGGCCTATGGTGATTTCAAGATGTTACGGATGTTTTCAAGTGTCACCGTGTGTATGGGCTGATTGCTATGCTGTTCGAATGTCGTGGACGTATAAGCAGGCAACTGCATAATGCCAGATAGCAGTCGGTCTTTCTTTCTGTTGCGTCATTATTCTGCCGCATATTCTCAGTCCAGTGTTGTAGCCTACCTGGCAGCATGCGGTGCCAAGAATACATAGCCTCTTGGCTATAGCTGCCCACTGACCGTCAAACTGAGGCTTTGATCTAGGCATCAGCATTGGGGGTCGAATAGCGGCGATGGGAGTAAAGAGGGAGCAGAATAGGGTATTTAGGGGAGTGTCGTGAGCTTCCCCAACGGGGTCTGGGGCAAATGCCCAGCGGCAAATAACTTTTTTTTTTATTAAACATGCGATTATTAATATTGCAGCCAAACGGCTGTGCGTTAACGTTTGGCCCTGAAATAAACGGCTTTCTAACTTGCTAAAAATAAGGAAGCTTTCAGTAATTCCAGCATTGCTGTACTTTCATGGGACAAAGTCATTGATGGCCCTTCCCCAGATCTTTGAAGTGACATGTCTTTCCTGTCCTTAATGGAATTACTGCCACGCTGTCAATAGTCTGTGTGCGTGTCTGTCTGCTGTTTTCTCTTTCTCCGTCTGCGTGAGGTTGTCTTTGTCTGTGTCTAATGATGTTTTACAACGCTGGCCCTGGCCACTGAGTCGTTCTGTATAGCGAGTAGCCTTGACTCAAGCGGTCAGTCCGCTGTCCATTGCTGCTGATGCTGCTGCTGCTGCTGCTATTGTTGTGGGCAGTGAATAGACAGTGCGAGAGATGACCTGTTGACTATGCACCGACACGCTCCTGTCTCTATAAACGACTTAACTGTTAGCTATGCGGCCGTCCTACTAGGCCGCATTATAGGGTGTTTACACGATCCAGCAGACGTCCAGCATTAGCACGTGTATTTTGAATACATTTGCTGGAAATTTGCTGGACGTTTGCTGGATCATGTAAATACCCCATTACTGGTCTTGCCCGTCCGCTCGTCTGTTTATCACGCACAGGCTTGAAAATAGAAAAACGTGGGAAACCGAAACTGATGTGAACATTGCTCGTGCACCGCAGGTGTAACCGGCGAATTTTCAGTTCAAATTTCCAGTATGTGAAAGAGTTAAAGTTGCGCAGTGTTCTAGGGAATCTAGGCCAACAGCTGCACACTATCATGTCGGTACTGGCTGACGTCCGAGACAGAGACGATTGCCGACATTTCGAAGACAATTTTTTTCGAGGCAGTCGCTTGCACCGTTTGACAAGACACGACACTGCACGTTATAGAACGCGAATAATAATACCGTATTCAGACTGGTGCACTGCAGGTTCAGAGTCTGCACAGCATGTTTAATGTGCGAAGTATGTAGACTAGAGTCGCACTTGGTCGACGATCTCTCGAATCAGCAGGGAGTCAGTCACACCAGCGAAACCCAAACTCCACTACTTTGATTTGTTGTAACTAGTTGGACAACGAGTCGGACAGCAAGTTGTAATCTAGCCTATACAACTCCTTAGCACGTTAAAATGTTATGGATTCAATATTTAGTTGCATATAAGCTTTCGCTTTTTTCGCGGACGTGTTGTATGCCTACAACTCGCTGTGGATTTGCCTTACTGTTTGTTGTATACAGTACGGCATGCTGTTCATTCATTCAATAATTTAGATCAGACCAATCACCATTTTACTGCAAATGCAGTAAACAGATCAATAGGATATATGTGTTTTGCGCTAAGAAAACTGGTAAGCAAACCGCTATTTTCATCTAGCTCGAAATACACAATACAGCTAGAAAGTAGAAAAAGCCTAGAATGCACTGTAGCCTGCAATAAAAGGAAAATAAAAGACTCGTGCAGTTGATACAGTAGGCCCAAGGCTAAATGAACGGTAAACACATGATCACGGGTTGTAGCCTACAGCCAATTCGCATCAACAATTCGGAGTAAAGCTGATCTGATCGAGTGTGGGTTGAACTGACTTGTGACGCCGCGCTGCGCGCTGCTCTGCGTTGTATATGAAGTGCGACGTGCTTGTATAAAAAATCTCCCACGACGACGACTACCGACCCACACGCCCGCCCTGCACTGCACTGAGACCGTCGCTACCGTGCGCGCAGTTTGACCCACGCAAACACAAGCGACAACATCTGCCGACCGCGACCAAACGACACAATGATCACCCGACAAACCGCTTAGCCTATAGTACACCACATAGGGCTGCAACGATCAGTCGATTACAATCGATCAAACGATTATTGAAATAATCGAACGATTAATTCGGTCGAAGTACGTATAACGTTAATTATCACTGCGCACCAGATTTTATGAAAACGCGTGCAATAGCGAACGAGTAAGTAGGCCTATAGGCCTAGGCTTCAACACGGTACCTACAGTGTATTATGCAAGTGTAACGAGACATAATACACAGTAAACCGTGTTGAAACGTATTTATTTTATGGCCGTGATCGACGACGTGTTCTGCTTGGACGCACGTTTTAGACGCCACAAGTCGTCTCGCTCAAGTGGAGTGAGATTGTGGGCTCTTATATGGTGAGAAATAAGAAAACTAAGTAGGTAATAAAATAATGAGCGACAAAGCGACAAACACTGCTAAACATATACCGGTATAGCAATAACGAAACACAATATTACACTCCGAGCAATCATTAAGTAAGGCAAGATTAAAACCCGAATTCCACTTACTTCGATCTGTTGTACATTTGTTGCAGCGTGTAGCCTACAGCAAGCTGTGGGACAAATCTACAGCAAATCACTGTAGCGGAGTTTGCGTGGACCTAATGAAAGTCTAGGCCCATGACGAACTCTTGATGCCATCAGTGATAGGTCTTTACTTACTTGCTTACTTACTTACTTACTTGTTCGATTGATCGATTTGTGAAATAGTCGCAACTTGCAGCCCTAGCTTTTATAATACACACTTGAGTCGAGCATTCAGTCGCACGAGAGACTGACTCGACAGCAATAAAGGTATAACCTAATATCAGTGTCGCGTCGCTATTATTATAGGCTACAGCTCTCGACTGTTGGCGTTTCAATAATCCAATATATTCGGAAGAACACTACGTACTAATCGAGCCGTATTCAACTGGATTCTATAACGGACAGGTAAGTTTTGAGACACAGATTATGATGATTTATGAAAAGTAAAGGAGAACCATTCAGCAGATGTGAGAATAATGCGAACGAAAGGTTGCAATAACTGCACTATACAGAGAATATACGTTACTTGTGGATTGATTGGTATGCACAACACGTTACGCAAGTTGCTGTACGACTGGCTAGTCGCTACCTGTTGTACAACTTATATCAAAGTAGGTGGAGTAAGGACTTGTGTCATTTTGTATAAGAAGCCCAGCTGTCGCTAGGGAAGGCCAACTGTAACGCCTATGTCCGAAGGTCAGCGTCTGACGTCGGGTTGCTGTGATAACGCTGCTATCAAACGCCACAATCAACGCTAGGATACGATGCGGTAATTCGGCGCACGTGGGTGATGGACGCAGCAGCAACTTTGCGTCCAAAATTGCGACCAAACCGCTGCAGATGGAGACATGGTTACTATTGACAGCCTATTCGTCGCCCTATTTAACGGTACCTTCGCTAACTTTTTACGACTTACCGTTTAGCCACACTACATGCGTTACAGACGACAGACAAACAGACGACAGCTTATGCCATAAGTACGACTGTTGGTATACTGTCGGCCAAAAAGTGCAGCGTAAGGGCAAACGTTTGATTCAAGATAAAACGAGCAGACAAAAAAGTAATTCCGGGTCAAATCATAAGGTCTTGTTGCACAATGTCACTGATTCTAACAGTACTTCTTGTTCTCAGGTGCGGTCTAAGCTCAAATATCAACAAGTTGCATGAAGACTTCTAATCATTGACCGGCAGTGCTGAGTGCATAGTGCAATAATGACCGGACGCAGAACTGTAGTGCTGATGGAATAGAGATCATGTAACGGGTCTTCAACTTTTCATGTAACGAAATCGCGACTTCCTCTGCCTTTCGTCAATGCACACAGTGGCGTAGCAAGGCTCTGAGGGGCCCCGGTTCAACAGTAACTTGGGGGCCCCTCAGTTACTTCGCCCCAGCCCGAACTGCTGAGAGCGGGGTGGGGCTTTGGGAGGGCCTGCAGTTGGGGAGCGGTGTAAGCTCCCCAGTGGGGTCCCCAGCCGCCAAGAGTTTTAATGCTTTTTGTGTTCTCAGATGATCTCGCTTGCTGTTGAAAACCTCTGCGTGCACTGTCATTTCACACATTTTTGTCACGCAAGTAAAAGCGATCATTAGAGCGTTGCGGGCTTAGATCGTTAGTTCGTTACAGAACAATCAATGCGGACCAGAGTGAGCTTAGTCTATTGCAAAACATAGTAACATACAAGTGATAGAACCCAGTGTTATTCACAGTTAACTAGGCCTTTTACATGTAGCCTACGTAGGCCTATACGTATATCTTATATATATACTCACATTGTCCCACTGAAATATGTCAGCTTTAATTTTCTCACGACTATAAGATCCTAACTCTACGCGCCTTTCTCTGCGCACACATTTCCAGAACTTCCAGAACTCGCAAATATGTCTACAGCAGCTTGAGCTTTGAGAAGCTGCGTTCGTTGCTTGCCACGCTCACGAGAAGAGTCAAAAATATCGTGTACGCCGTGACCACGTCTGGGAAACACACAGACATTTCCAGACTCATGATGACATTCAATACGTCTTGAGGATTCTTGGTTTTCTGGATGAAAGCGCCGGCACAGGCTCTGAACGCCAGCAGTTGTCGATACAAATCAGACGAAACGTCATTGCTGTACTTCTTTGTCGGTTTTGTAAGTTGGCCTTGCAAATCAGAATCAGATAGAGTCATTAGCTGCTCCGGAAACAAACATGAAAAAAGACCAGTTATGTTCTGCAGAGATTCGAAGCGCGTTTGCAACTGCATTAAGCACGTGTCAACAACCGTATGATTGCATTTTGTCAATCTGTTTTATTAAAGAGATGATGATGATGATGATGAAAAAGATGTTCACTCTGAATCTATCGCGAAAAGTTTCCAATCGACAGTCGTTTGAGAGTTCTTCAAAAAACCGTTTCTTAGTTCGGATGCGCGTGTTCTTGAATGTGGTTTCAGCGCCCCATTGTGTAGCTGTGCTCTCAGCTCTTTGACAGACATCGTCAAATTTGCTCCTCAACTGAGAAACGAAATCAAATTTATTATTAGTTTTTTTTCAGAAGTATGCCTGTTATTTTCTTGTTTAATTTTTTTGGTGGCCTGGCTCGGGGGCCTCCAGGAGCTCGGGGGCCCCGGTTCATTGTACCGCCTGAACCCCCGGTAGCTACGCCACTGAATGCACATTTTGCTTGCGTGAACAGTTCCACATTGTAATCTCATCACGATAACCTGGCCATCAGAGCGCTGCGGCTCTGATTCGTTTATGACATATGGCGCTATTCAAAATATGTTTTGATTGATTGATTGACTGATCGACTGATTGATTTAGGGAGAAATGAACACAGTGGGGGTAATTTCCCCAGAGATGTCTGGTGATAAAACATTGATTACAATAGCATCGTCTGGGACTGGCTATTTACAGCCAGTTAACTTTCAGCCGGCGGTGACTGATGGTACGAGTTTCATAGCATTAATAGTGACAATGTATGACATTGTATGTACATATATTAATTACTACAGTTACAGTTACAGGTTACACTCTTCAACAACGAGTTGGGTCTACATACGCCGTGCAGCAGCTGTGTCAGTATGGATCACCGTACTGAACAGAGTGCTACAATACAATGACACATGCCTAGATACTACTGCGTGCATGCAGTTTGCATGCCGTGTCAGATCAACACAGATCAATACGATTACGAGCAATCCACTACGTTTTTAGTTTTGTCCGAAATGCATACTGGCCTATGTTCAAAAGTTTTTCGCTGATATAGGCCTACTCTGTAGCGCATTTGCAATAATTACCTGATTTTTAACTATCCCAATCACATCATAGGCCTACTCCAAACGCTGTGCTTGTGAAATAAGAAAGTCAACTTTAGAATAAGTGAGTTATAAGGTACCTGTCGGTGTTCTAAAGCTGACTATTTTACGACACGTTTATGATGTGATGGGTTCTGTAACAATTATTTGTTTTCGATTTTTTTCAACTTTACCAGTGACGACTGACGAATTGACTACTGGAAGAATTCAAAAATTGGTTCACATTAATAAATTACGACTGCGTGGAAGTTATGGAGCTTAAGCTTGATTTTTGCCCGTACCATGAAATGTTTTTTAATTGAAAATAGATCAGAAGCTATTAGCCTACTTTTTGCAGCTTGTAAAGTGTTTTCAGGTCTTGTGTCTGTGTCATATTATAAGCACTGAACGCTGTAGCAAGTATAGTCGGACTTTTGCCTGTGTTTAACTAATCACTAGCCGCGGTTGGCGCCGCTTGTTAGACACGTTGAAAGATATCAGTATACAGTCCACTTGATGCTATGTATATGTCGTCAGTGACCAAGTGTTGGGCTACTTCTAGACTGAGTTCGGTCTGCATTGGGCGACTTGACCACCTACGAGCACCAGCCAGTGTTATACAGTCATCGATCCACATGAAGATCGATCCATGGCAACAGGCTGAGCTGCATGAACACTGAACAGATGATTATTTTGAATGAGAGTTGACGTCGGGCAGTGGCGTATTTAGGGGGAGGGCCGCGGTGCGATGCCCCCCCCTTGGCCTGACCATGAAAATTTTTTAAGGCGACTTTATATGAAAAGGTGCGTTTTTGCCGTTTTCCAGCAAGAATTGCAAAATTCAACAATGTTTGATGGTCTTTTTTCATACCGACACAATATGCGATTAAAATCGCCATGTGAGATTGCATCTGATATGACGATGTGATTTTCTGCGTGTTCGAATTTCAGAAAAAATGGGCGAATTTGCGGCTTCCATTGAACGTTCAAAAGCAAAAAGTGTTTCAGCTTCAGGGGGGCTTCGCCCCCGACCCCCCGACCAGGGGCTTTGCCCCTGGGCCCCGATGGGGGCTCCGCCCTCAGACCCCTGTTGTAGGCTCGCGCTCTCGCCATGCCCCCTTTTGCCAAATCCTAAGTACGCCACTGACGCCGGGTCTTACGTTATGAACAGTTTGCTATCGGCGCGTAAAGAAAAAATATTAAGCTGTCCTAATAGGTCGCAATACGGGTCACGCCCGTCCGTCCGTCCGTCTGTTTGTCCGTCTTGTTCCTGTTTTCAGTTCGTCGGACTACAAAACGTGTCGACATACACAGCAGCAGATTACAGATGGGCGCTAATTGTTTGTTATTTGTTCACTTCTCGCCGCAGGCCACTAATGGCCGACGTATGTATTGGTGATCTATGGACCGTTGTATGCTTATATCAAACCTGTGCGTATACGTTCACGGCTACAACACTGCAGTGTCCTGCGAACTGTCCAAGTGTTTGTTTTGCGAGTGCAGAAGGTCAGAACTTCAGGAGCGACTTGTAGGTATAGCATAGGCGCGCAAGACATCTCTAGCAGAAACTCATTGTAATCGTTTGTAGTTGCAAAAATAAGCAAAACTTTTATTTCTGGGATCAGTATTAGTACACACTACACATATGCGTAAGCAATTCATTATTGGCTTGAACAAATAAAAAAGCAACAACCCAGTAGGTTCTCGCGCAATCTCGCTGTTGACTTTTTTTTCTGCGACGAGGGGTCAGTACTTGCATTAAGGTTGAATCAGACGTCGGTAGGCCTAACTGTGCAAACCTTGGTTCATTATGGGGTTGCAAAAAGTTATTAGAAATCAATAGTCTGTGCCACTATGTGGGATGTCCCTCCCACAGACTTTTTGCTTGGGGTATCACCCAATGAAGTGGCACTTGTGGACTTATGGTGTGTAACGTGACTGCAGAGGCTGGCATTATGACGCCGCGTCTGTTGCTATTGACAACCATACAATACGTCACTGCAGCAGTAACTCACCGCTTGCAAGCATTCTGGACCCATGAGATTATGGGCTCTACATGTATACGGGCTACTGAGGCCCCTGGGCCTCCCTGGGTCCTGGACGTTGATATCACCGCGTGTTGATCACTGACTTCCGGGTTCGGGCTTCGTCATTATCGACGTCATGTTATAAGCTTACGCGTCCGATACGCTAACTGTCCTGCGGTAGAGCTGCAGCGAGTACTCATGATTACACAGTAACTACTCGAGTCAAGCCTGCTAACGTCCCTGGCGCCGCAGTAACTCAAGTATTCACCGTGTTGCAATCAGTCAGTCAAGTGTATTTAAATGTACCGAAGCACAAGTACGTAACGTTAGGTACTTCCTGAGCCAAAAGACCTATACTGGGGCGGGCTATCTTTGTTTCTGTTTAGCTATCCCTAGCTCAGCCAGACACCAGTTTACACTGACAGACCTCTTTACATCCCAGCTTTTGTCGGTAATCACTGCACCTACTCCGAGAGGGGTGGCCAGCCTGAATTGACCTGGATGGATGGTTACATATAGGGAGATGGTTTACCCGTCTGCTGACAGTCATCCATTCTAGTACTAACCGGGCTCAGTGTTTAGGATAACTATTTGATCGGAGACAACGTGTTAACCACTAGACCGCTCCACCAAAACATTTAACCAATTAAATCATAATGTCGATGTGTCTGTGTGTGTGAATAGCGCCTGTTGGTGGGTTCAGTTCGCGGCAAGATGTCATTTTGCAGTGCTCTGACTTGGACCTACGACTACGTATATCTGACCCATCAATAGACTCTTGCACTGCTTCACCACCGTCTAATGTCCACCACCACCACTACGGACTGGATGCAGCGCAGACGCTCAGCTTCCGTAGCTCGTGTGACGTCATCGTGACGTCGTCATCGCACGAGTCAGGTACTCAACATTGCAATTTTGCGCAATTGCAACGTAGACTGCAGTATTTTTTTTTCTATTTTAATCTATGCAATAGCATGGCGTTTGTATAAAAGGGGATAAAATGACGATTATAGCACAGCAACACCAATCTGTGATCTCAACCGACATAAGATAGGTCTACTCTTTTTTGGCCTACCGTAACGTACTTACGGTCGCGTCTGTGGTACAAGGTTGTGTCTGTCTCTCGTCTGTCTGTTTGTAACGCATGTATTGTGGCTAAACGGTAAGTCGTAGGGGTTCGGCGGTGATACCGTTGGATAGGGCGATGACAAGTTCCTATAGGTTGTCAATAGTAACTAGCTCCTTAACGGTTTGGCCGCAATTTTTAACGCAAAGTTTTTGCCTGCATCTATCATGCACGTGCGCCGAATAGCCATATTGTAGCGGAGGTTGTATAGCGTTCGATAGCGTCGTTAACGTTGCGTGTTTGAAGCTGTAGTCAACTTTGGGAACTCGCTTTTACTGCCGACCGGAAGTCGGACGCTGGCTTTCAGACATAAGCGGTACGGTCGGCCCACTCTAGCGACAGCTGGTCTAAATCATCCTCAGTCAGCGACTGCAACACAAAGTGAAGATGTTTCATTCATTCGTTTATTTATTTAGAGCCAGCACATCGACGTCATCGGCAAACTGTCGTGATGGCGCACCAGTGCACTGGTAGCGACAAAAGTGAAACGTTTGCAGTCTGCAACGACAACAACAACAACCAAAACAACAACGACGACGACGACGACATTGCGCAGGCGCGGTCATCAACGACAACGAAAAATGCGCTGAAGACAACGTTAGAAGAGGTCGAACGACGAACGTGTAAAGTCATATCAGGATCACAGGTCGGTTAAAAACTTAACTTTGATGCGCACCGACAGTCTAAGTAAGTAAGTAAATAAGTAAGAAATCGTGAAAGACGCAGAGGCATAAAAGTCAGTCACAATGCGCCGTGATCTCAACAACCCGAACAAAAAATGCCTTCAGCAGCCACGTGAAGTGGTGTTCAAAGTTAATGCCGGCTATAGTCTCATGTGAAATAACTGAAGGTTGTTCGGATTGTTCCACATGCAGTTTCGGGCTTGTATAGGCGGAATAGGCGTAATCTACAGTCACGATGCACGCATGCAGCTGAGTTGGTTTATGCTTGATAGTGTTTTAGCGCAATGACTCAGGCTTGTTTATTGCTTCCAGCCTTGCACGCTGCCATAGCGTATTCACTTTCTTCTCGTAAAGTTCTCTTGAAGCTGGCTCAGTTGGACAAACAATAAAGATTTGCTGCGCCACACCCTGGTTTTCATCGGATTTCTGTTTAATACAAGTCGATTACGTATAGCCTAGTTGTTTCATTGCTTGCATTGTCTGCGCGCTGTCGCCACTTAGCCTATACAGCGTTTACGCCGCCGACCTCAGATGTCCGTACAGTTTTTACCAAGCGATCCACGTATTCTGCAAAGTGCGATAGCCTGTTGCCACTCTAAGTGTTTGTCGTCCGTCCATCTGTCTGTCCGTCTGTAATGTTAATGCAACCATATGGGTGGAGTTGCTTGGAAAGTAATTAACTAGTAATTAGCTCGCGGTTTTAACTCCTTTAATATCGGCGACCTAGTTTTAAGAAAACGTCCCCAAATTTCACGTGGAATGCATCGTCCGCAGCTTAAATGAGTTTTGTCACCAACATAACGCGTGACGTCACCTGGCAGAACGATTGTAGGCATAAATAACAAAGGTATCGCACGGTCGGTTGGCTGTGACAGTATGGCTCGGGCTAGTGAGTCTGATTCGCATCTGTTGTTAAGTTCTCAAAGCTGCAAAGACGCTTAGCGTACGTGGGATCTGGGGGCATAATTCCTGGAGGGATATGGGGATCGCAATCGCCCACATTACGAGATGCAGATCGCCAGTATACTCGTATTCCAGGTCCCGGAATTTGAAGAAATTTACGAAATTTGACAGCGTTAAAATATTGCACTTATCACAGTTGCAATTACTGCAATTATCTCACGACGGACTGAAGTCTGAAATCATATTTTAAATTTTAAAAAATTCTGGAACGATTTTTGCATCTGGTGTTGACTGCATGACGCTGACGTCGATGACGTTGGTGACAACGCGACATTTGATACCAGTTGGTGGATAAAAGAGTTTGTTGCAGAAGAGTTATTACTGCATTAAATCTTGGACAAAATTCATGCCGATATTCAGTTACAATGGTCCCCGCTGAGAGCGGGGGCTTCCGCCCAAGACAGCTGTCGGAAATCCCACTTTCGGGTACGGAGTTACGCCGCGGGTGCGACTGTTGAGTGGATGTGGAACTGATTAGCGTGAGCTGACACTGCATGGCATGGCACATGACATGGCAGTGTTTTGCAGCAGCGGCGAAAGCAGCAGCAGCAATGGATTAGTAACGAGTTCTGCAGTGATATTGGCGCCACCCCTGCTGACTAACTGCTGCACCGGTGCAACGTTGGTCTGGATATAGCGTGATACCGACGCTAATGTCGCTTCCTGCTGTGTAGGCCCTTGTGTCCGGCCAGGGCTGTGGTCGTAAAAAACAAGGTGGGAGGTAGGTAGGTCTGGAACTCAGTGCGTCACGCAGAATCTTACCCGTTTCGCGCTTTATTAAAAACCTGTTTGTAGTATTGTATATCAAGAAGTCCAGCTGTCACTAGGGAAAGCCGACTGTTTATGTCCGAAGGGCACGTCCGACTTCCGGTCGCAAAGAGAAAGCGATTATCCAACGGTGACTACAGTTCCGTACACGCTATGTTAAGGCTGCTGATTTTTTTCCAGTGACAAAACTAAGTGTTAGAATTTAACAATAATTCTTTTACGCATGCATTTTAGTAAAACAAGCTAATAGCTTAGAATGAGCTGTTGCTGACGACATTAGAAATGAATGAATAAATAAATACATAAACAAGATCGCAGATTAAAGATAGACTAGGCCTATAAAACACACGACGGTCGACAACGCGAGCGTTAAACGAACTTCGATGTTTGCTAATTTAGATCCGTCAGTGGGCTGATCGGTCGTTGCCGTGAGACAGGGCATGTATAAAGTGCAAACCGCAAAATGCGAAAGCCTGAAATCTGTCCTAGAGTAAAGTACGAAAGTGAACTTGCGAAAACTGCAGTGTGGAGAGCTATATAGTAGCACAACTTGAGTGCATTTATTTCCAAGTGTCGGCGCAGAAATAAATCTATCGTGATACTGATCCATATTGTTTTGCGATGCGATACGAATGTCTGTCACATATGATGCTATGTTGTCATTGCATGCTGCGGGCTGCAATGTCAGTCAGCTAACAACACTGTAGTAGCAAGATAACTTCCGCTGGCGGTGACGTCTGTTCGTATCTCTAGAGACCTCTCTCCTCCTCTCTTTGTCGCTGTGTCCGCCTGTCTGTCACTCCTCGTTCGTGTCATTCTACCAGTGCTTCTGCTATCAGTCAGAAACCGCACGCCATTTCAACCAGTCGTAAGTCTTCCAGGAAATCTTCCCGCTTCTTCCCAAGACACGGCTGCTACTTGGGAAAGATTTATAGTGTTACCTATTAAGCTGTTACTGCCGCTCAGCGCAGCCCACAGCTGTAGACTATCAGTTCACTGAATGACATTTTACCGTACCTGTGACGCTAATAGTTTCACGTTACGTTATCAGAGCGCTACTTACTGGCAGTTACTGCTCGTTATGATGACGTCATCAAGTGCGCAACGTTTGAACGTTACGTATTTTTGTTTACATTAGCTACGTAAGTGCTTGGAATATTGGATTTAATATGGCTTTGCCGTTAATTATACACTAGGCTACTAGTGCAGTGCTTTGTTTTATTGC
>Ga0209146_1000372_pt1 | contig 13392 bp, 11 predicted proteins | sample WorMetLIZAISLAND_2_FD_187402 | JGI IMG/M metagenome (GOLD analysis project Ga0209146, IMG submission 187402) | Marine gutless worms symbiont microbial communities from Max Planck institute for Marine Microbiology, Germany - Olavius geniculatus... | ecosystem: Host-associated > Annelida >...
ATTTAAAACAATATCAATTGGTTATAATGATAGCCATTTTATGGCCGGATTGGTGGGAAGGTAAGAAGGTCAGAAGGTGGGAGGGTGAGAGGGTGAGAAAATAAGAGGATGAGAAGATCAGAAGGTCAGAAGGTGAGAAGGTGGGAAGGGGAGAGACTGTGGCGGCTGATTATTGGCATGGGGCATAGCGCACGGCAAAGGTTTAAGATATAAGGTTGATGAATCCGTAAAAAGTCTGATTTCCCCTCCCCTGGCGGGAGGGGATTAAGGGGAGGGGTTGTAAATGATTGAAATACGATCTTATTCACCCTCACCCTGGCCCTCTCCCGTCAAGGGAGAGAGAAATTTTGAACTTTTTACAAGACTGTCAAGGTTTAAGGTTTAGGGAATAGAGGAATAGGGACCGGGACCATTGAGTTTTTGCAGACCGCTTTTTTCCTTGGCCGCGAGGCGCTGCGCACAAGATAAAAGCTCAAAGGTGATGGCTGCAGTCCTTTTTGATATTACGAGGAACGGGCTTTTCGATTATGGATCTCGGGTTTATTCGACTCGCAGCTTGGCGTGCGGGGTACAGGCAACGCTCACTCTTACTTTCTCAACTTCTTAACTTCCCAATTTCTAATTTCTATTTTCTATTTTCTATTTTCTGACCACCGACCTCTGTCTCTGCCCTTCTCACCTTCTCACCTTCTTACCTTCTTACCTTCTCAACTTCTGCCTTCCGACTTCCACATTCCGACTTCCGCATTCCGACTTCCGACTTCTGTTTCATATCGCCTGAATACCGCTGGCGCTGATGCCTTTAATATAGTATTTGTCGTCGTTGAGAAAACTCAAAAAGATGACGAGAAAAGCCACCGATGCCTGCAGCATCAGCGGTTTATTCTGGTACAGGATGTCCAGGTGTTTGTTGCGAACCTTGCCGGATTTGTGCCGGAAGTAGGTCGAAAACAATCCGTCCAACAATTGGCTGCCGTCAGGTTTGGTGACCAGGTCGCTGCGGCCGCTGTAGCAATAATGCATTGCCTCCAGCAGCAGGCCCCGCTGTTCCTTCAGGTCTTTGATGTGATAGCTCATTAAATGAATCAAGGTACGCTGGGCCTCCTTCAAGCTAGCTTCGGAAACCGCATCGAAAAGGCCCTTGACGACCCGCTGGCCGGCAGGAGGCGTGTGTTGCCGAATCAGTGACAGCAACACGGCATTCTTAAATAGCTGATACAAACGGCGGGCACCGTTGATGGCCGTCGTCGGCGCAAGCTCCATCATGGGCCGGTACCCCGCATAGCTGGTGACAAATAGGACTTGAAAGATGGTCTCGTAAAAATCTATTTTGGCGAGGGCATCCTCAAGGTCGATACGCATGTCCAGGGTATTGTCCAGCCGATCTGCCAGCTTCACGGCCACCAGTTCGGGGGCAAACCGCGCATTATCCAGCAGTCTTCCGATATACTGGTAGTAGGATTCCCGGTCCGTGCGCGTCAGGCACAAAAGATTTTGCATCAGCTTGGATTCATCCTCCTCGTCCATCCGCTGCAGGAGGCCGTACAGCTGTCCCTCCATGGTCTTCCACTTCTGGACGTCAAACTGCCCCGGTTTGACATCCTCGAGAATATCGTGAAACAGCAGGGTGAGAATATTGACCAGACTGAGATCGTCGAGAAACCGCGTAAATATGGCAGAAGCACGCAGCGGATGCAGCACAGCCATGGGTCCCAGCCGCCGACGCTTATCACTGTATGCGTTAAACAGATACCCCGGGGCCTCCATCAGGATGCCCTTCTGCTCCCGGTCGCTCGTTTCATCCGCCACCAGGCGCTTGTTGCCAATGATATACATCAGGACCGTATATCGGTTCAAGGAGGCAGCACTCAAATTATAGTTCAAGGCTGAAGAGAGCTTGAAAAATTCAGTTAAATCAAATAATGGCATGGCTACTCCTGCATTTCCGCTTCAATTTTTCGTACATCATCCTTCATGCCAGTTGCAAGATCAGCCAGATCTTCTTTTTGAAGCTTCAAGAATTCCAAAATGCCCGGTGCGATTTGATCCGGATTTCCTGGCGGTCCCGCTGGAAAACCGGCAGTTTTGGCCAAAAAGTCAGCCAGGTGAATGATGCAGGCCAGCTTGGTCTCTTCCGCGCAGCGCGGCTGATGATGAAAGCGGATGGCAGCGATTTGACTTTCCGGAAAACGCCAGATGCGACAAGCCCGAGACATGATCTCGGCATGGTCGAACCCGATAATGGATCTTTCGGCTTCAAAAAGCAGCGGATCATTTTGACGTTTTAACATTTTAAAATCAAATCTGTGTTTCAGCACATAGGGATCGAGGATTATTTTTCCGGCATCGTGCAGCAGCCCCGCGGTAAATGCATCCTCTGCCATATTATCACCGCCGTTATCCGCAATTCTTTTGGCTGCAAAAGCACAGGCCAGAGAATGCCTCCACATATCATCGGGATCGATCCCGTAACCCCGCAGCTTTCTAGTGAGCAAAGCCGATGAAGCCGAGATGGTAATCATTTGCCCCAGGGTTTTCTGACCGAGCAGAACCGAGGCATGGGGTATTGAAGATATCTTGCCGCTGACGCCATAATAAGCCGAGTTGGCAAGGGTCAATACCTTGGCCACCAGGGCCTGGTCGGTCTCGATGACAACGGCCAGATCCTTGAGGCTCGATTCGGGGTCCGACAGGATTTGGCGGGCCTTTAAAATGATATGGGGCATGGGAGGCAGGTTTACCAGACTGCGCAATATTTTGGTTTTCAGTGCCTTGATCTGCTTTTGGCGTTCAGCTTCGCTTTGGGCTGGTTCGGGCGCTGAGTCCCCAACTGCTGCACGCTCCGCACTGAGATAGGCCGGATTAGGTTGATCAAGGCTGAATACCAGCTCCAATTTCATCGCTAAATTGCAGTTCGGACAGGATACCTCAAAAGCATTTTGATCAGAGATAATCTGGCTTGTCATGATCACCTTGACCATTTTGCATTTTGGGCATTCTAATTTCATGACCGGTTTCCCGAAAGAGGATCATAAATTGATAAACGCTAATTTATCTTAATCAGATACTAACTAAAAATCAAGGCGCATAAGAAGATCTTGACAGTCCTGCCGGAAACATCCATAAGATCAACCTTAAACAGTTCGGGGTTTGACGCTCCCGGGCAAGCTCCCAACCGGCTTTTATCGAGGAAATATGAAGCCATCTCTCACTAAATTCAACGTCAGCTTTCGCCTGCAGCGAATAATACTCTGGTCCTCGGTAATCCTTTACACCCTCTGTCTTCCTAGCGCATTTATTGTTTATCGTTCGATTGTCAACCGATTTTCGTCCCAAGCTGCGGGGAAGGTCCCGCTTTACATCATGCTGGCATTTACGTTGATCTACACCATCGTCGGCCTGCTGAAAAAACGGACTGCCCGCTGTCTCATTGTTCTTGCAGTTGGCGGAATAATAGTTATTTTGGTCATGAACCTCGAAGCCAATGCCAACAAGCATATCCATATCCCCGAATATATTCTGATGTCCTGGATTTTGTACCTGGCACTCGCTTTGGATTACAGCGGCAGCGGTATTTCGCTGTTGGTGTTTATCTGTGCGGCGATGCTGGGTGTCGTGGATGAAATCCTGCAGGGGATTCATCTGCAAAGATCCTATGGTTGGACGGACATGTTGGTCGACACCGCCGCAAGTTTCATCGGCTGTCTGACGATCATGGCCCTGAAGCAGCCGGCAAAATGGGACTGGCGCTGGTGCAGGGATCTCAGGCATTTCAAGGGCGCTTTGGTAGTAATTTCCTTTGGAGTGATTACGGCCCTGCCCATGGGCAGCCTATTGCTGAGCATCCCGGAAACAGGCAGTTTTTTTGAGGTTTATCCCGGCTGGCTATTGGCCGGCAATGGTCTTTTCGTGGCTGCTTGTCTGGTATTGATCACGTACCACTGGCGCCGGAAGCTGACTAGGATAGAGTTGGGGCCGGCCGAGATACCAGCCACTGGTCGAAATCATACCACGGCAATGCTGTGGGTTATGTGCCCCATGGCAATTCTAATGGCCATGCATGCGCTGGTGCTGTGGGTGGCGATGGCTGGAATTGATTTTCAATAAATCTTGCAGGACTAATGGGACACAGATTAGCCCAGATCCGCTCAGATATATAGCAGCTAGTATTAAGGAACGCAGACGATTTGAATAAATCCATTTAATCCGTGTTCATCTGTGTCCACATAAAAAATGTACTTAGGAGAATAGATAGATGGAAGAAAATGTAAAAACAGTACTGGATTACTTCGAGCAAATCAATGCCATCCCGCGCTGCTCTAAAAGCGAAGCGCAGGTCGGTCGCTGGCTGGTGCAGTGGGCTGAAAACAACCGGCTGGCAGTAAAAAAGGACACTGCCGGCAACCTTCTGGTCAAGGTACCGCCGACTGCGGGATATGAAAATGCACCGGTCATCGTTATTCAGGGTCACATGGACATGGTGTGCGAAAAATCCCCCGACTCGCCCCACGATTTTTCCAAAGACCCCATCCAAAACATTATCGATGGCGACTGGCTGCGCGCGGATAACACCACGCTCGGAGCAGATAACGGTATTGCTATTGCACTGGCCATGGCGCTCGCCGGCAATGATAAAATAGCACATCCGCCCTTGGAGCTGTTGTTCACGGTGGACGAGGAAACCGGCTTAAATGGCGCCAAGGAACTCGAGCCCGGATTTGTCGAAGGTCGAATTTTGCTGAATGTGGATTCGGAAACCGAAGGCGTATTTACGGTCGGATGTGCCGGAGGAAGACACACGCATGTTACGCATAAACTCGCAATGTCAGAGCTTGAGCCCGAATGTCGATTTTTCAATTTGAGTGTCAGTGGGTTGCACGGTGGACATTCTGGAATTGATATTATCAAGCAAAGGGCCAGCGCCAACAAAATCCTGGCGCGCACCCTGCACCGGGTGGCCGCGGCCTGTGATATCCAGTTGATATCAATTAAGGGCGGGACGGCGCACAATGCGATTGCCCGTGATGCAGCTGCCGTCTTTGCCGCTGCGGCCGGAGATTCCGACACTGTAGAAAAGGTAGTTTCCGAAACTCAAGATATATTCCGGGATGACTATGAGGGCATCGAAAGCAATCTAGATTTGAGCCTGTCGGTCGCGGATTCGGCGGCTGAGGGTAAAAACGCTCTGAGTGCCGCTGATTCCCGCACCGTCGTCAACCTGCTGTTATCCATGCCTCATGGGGCGGTGGGATTTTCGACGGCATTCAAAGAACTGGTGGAAACCTCCAACAACCTGGCCACGGTTAAATTGGAAGGGGATCGACTGCAAATCCTCACCAGCCAGCGCAGCCTGACAAGATCCCGCTTGGATGAGATCAGCGCCATAATCGGTGCCACGGCCGCCCTGGTTGGTGCTGAAACCCGAGGTGGCAGTGAATATCCGCCCTGGACCCCGAATATGCAATCTGAGCTGCTCGCCAGGTGTCTGAAGGTCTACACCGAGGTTTTCGACCGGCAGGCCCGGGTTAAATCGGTTCATGCCGGGTTGGAGTGCGCGATCATCGGAGATAAATACGAAGGGATGGACATGATATCATTCGGCCCGGATCTGAGAGACCCCCATTCGCCCAACGAGGGGCTGTACATTCCGTCTCTTGAAAAAATATGGCGGTTTATGGTAGCACTGTTGGCATCATACGAAGGTCGGTAAATGTGAAGCGATTAGAATAGCCATGAACTGAGACTAATTGAATAAGCAGCAACTTTTAAATTCCAAATAGCAAAATACAAATAACAAACAAATACCAATTACCAAAATTCAAAATTCCAAACTCATACTGGATTTGCCTATGAAGCGTCCACATGATTGGAAAAGTTGAGTAGAGCTGACTTTGAAACTCAGATCGATCGCGGCTATCGAAGGCCGACGTTGTTTTGGTCATTGGATTTTGTTGTTTGTGATTTATTTGAAATTTGGTGCTTGTAATTTGCAATTTTATCCGGCGGTGCGAAGCCTTAACAGATCTACGAAATAAACATGGAGCACATTATCATCATCGGTGGCGGCGGTACCGGGGCGGCATTGGCCCACGATCTGACACTGAGAGGGTTTAAGGTCTCGCTTTTTGAACGGGGGGAATTTTTCTCCGGCACCACCGACCGGCACCACGGGCTGCTGCATAGCGGCGCGCGCTATGCGGTCCACGATCCGGTGGCCGCCCGGGAATGCATCGAAGAAAATAAAATCCTGCGCCGCATTGCCCCCCAGGCCCTGGAGCAAAATGACGGGCTGTTTGTCGCCGTCAATGAATCGGACCTGGACTATCGCGGCCAATTTTTGGACAGCTGTCGCAGTTGCGGAATACCGGTTACGGAGTTGACCGCCGGTCAGGCCCGGGCCTTCGAACCCGCGTTGACGCCCGATTTGAAGCTGGCGGTCCGGATACCGGATGCCACCATGGATGCCTGGCGCCTGCCCCTGCATTTTCTGGCAACTGCCAAAGCCAACGGCGCCCGATTTCATCGCTTCGCCGAAGTCGTCGGATTTCACAAATCCAACGGGACGGTCACTGGCATCCGCATTTTCGATCACCAAACCCATAGGGAATATGATGCAGCGGGTGATCTTTTCATCAATGCAGCCGGCGCCTGGGCCGGCCGTCTCTGCGCTTTGGCGGGAATCAAATTACCGCTGCAGCCCGGCCCCGGTGTAATGGTGGCGGTCAATGGCCGCCTGACAAACATGGTCATCAACCGGCTGAACCAGGCCGGGGAGGCCGACATTATCATACCCCAGCGTGGTCTTTCGGTGTTGGGAACCACCGTATGGCTGGCAGATAACCCGGATACCATCGAATACCCGCCGGAACACATTACCAGGATCATGCAGCAGTGCAGCGAAATGGTCCCGGCAGTCAAAGAGGCTTCCATCCAGTCCGCATGGTGTGCCCCACGCCCTCTGATTGTCGCTGAAAAGGATCAGGATCCCCTGCGAATCAGCCGGACCTTCGACTGTTTCGATCACGAAGAAAAAGACGGGGTCAAAGGTCTGATCTCGTTAATCGGCGGCAAGGCCACCACCTTGCGTGCCATGGCCGAAAAAACCGCCGATCTGATCTGCCAAAAAACCGGCCGGGAGATTCCCTGCCGAACAAAAACCCGTAAATTGCTGAATTACAGAATGTTTTACAAAAGTAATTAGCGGATCTAATTAAAATCTGGACGCAGATTTACACGGATAAACCCAGATGAATACAGTAGAACAGCCCTCTGTGGCGCCTGTTTACCATAAAAGGGAAATCAAAGTGCCCTTAACCGAATATAGTTTCCGCCGAAGGCGGATTGCACTGGCTCACTGTCTTCCGGAAAGTTAGCCATTCAAAAAGATGCTGTTAATCATGTAAATCCGGTCGAATAAAATATCTGTGATAATCTGCACAAATCTGTGTCCCATTAAAATCGATCATGGCCACCAAAAACATCACATTCAAAATCCTGCGCTACAAACCGGGGCAAATCGATCCGCCCCGGTTTCAGCATTTTACTCTCGCAGTCGATTCAATCACCAGCGTTCTGGACGGTCTTGAAAAAATTCGCCTCGAACAAGATCACACGCTGATGTACCGCCGCTCCTGCCATCATTCGTCCTGCGGCACCTGTGCCTGCAGAATCGATGACATTGAGCGCCTGACCTGCATTACTAAAATCCAGGATCTGCCGGGCGACACCATCACCCTGACACCCCTTAAGGGCTTCAAACCGCTTGGTGATCTGGTGGTCGATATGAACCGCTTTTATGATGACCTGTCCAGCGATTGGAGCCATATAAAAGACACTGAAAACATACAATCCACTGAACTTCCGGCAGGTATAGCGAAATTTACCCGCTTCGAAAACTGCATCGAATGTGGCGCCTGTGTCTCCTCCTGTCCGGTGAGCCATAAAAATGCCACCTTTATCGGACCGGCCGTTCTCGCAGCGATCAATTGCGAGTTGAAGAAAACTCACCACCGAGCACAGGAACTTAAGGCTGTTGCGGGAAGCAAACGGGGTCAACACCTTTGTGAAAGGGCCCTTAACTGCAGCCGGGTGTGCCCGACGAGTGTCTATCCGGCACGGCACATCATGGATCTGCGGAGGCTACTAGAAAATTTGAAAAAGACCTCAAATCCGAAGTAGTTCTAAATCTTATAATTCATTTACTCCCTGCAACTCTCCGGCAGGTGAAACGCCCCGTTAGGAGGTTAACTTCCGTGCCAAAAATGGTGGAGTTTGAGAATGACGTTTTGTCGGCAGTAAGACAATTTGTACACTCTGCCCATACTGGTGGCAAAGTCGTCACTGACATTTCGATCTTAGTTGATGCAACGTCACATCTACCGTTAGAGAATTTAGATGCCTGGGAGCGGCTACTTCGTTGGGAGGTTTATAAAGCTTTAGAAGCCTCTAAACCTTCCAAATGGAAGTTTTGGGAACAGCCTATACCTTTCCTTACATGGATTGATTTATGTAGCGGCGATGGTTTCAAACGCGAAAAAACTCTACGCACTTTATCTGGGGCTGCTCCAAATAGTTTTTTCTTTGCCTTAGCTGTCCGTCGTCTTAACGATTGGGTTCCTCAAGTCCGAGAAGCTGCGCGTGATAAACTTCGGGATATTGCAAAAGATTCAGACCCGGAAATAGTTGTTGATGTCTTATGTGTCATACTTCCTCATTGGAGTTCGTGGGGGCGTATGGAAGATGCAGACAAGCAGATACTGTTGGGTATCACATCCATTGAAAAAGTTGTTCACTCGCTAAAATCAAGGGTTATATCGGCTACATCAGGTCCTATGGCATCAATACTTGCTCAAACTGGTCGTACTGAAATACTAGATAAATATTTAGATGAGATTGCAAAAAAGGCCATTCAACCATCGGTGAGAGCAAAAGCGTACCGATGTCTACTTGAGAAAAAAATGGTTTGGTTTGACGGACGAAAATGGAAATGGACTGACAAACAATATTGTAAAGGGCGATTAGGGCCAATACTTTGTGAACGTGCCATATCTGTTGCAAGTCCTTTTCTTGAAACTTTAAAAAGGGCGGTAAGAGATAGCTCACCAATGGTTCGGCGTGTTGCAGGCGAGATACTTATACAAAATTTAAACTTAATCGGAGCTGAGTCTATCAGGTTAGCAAAGTTGCTTGCATCTGACTCCTCTCCTTCAGTTGCGGAGCGGGGAAGATTTGCATTAGATCGATTAGGAAAATTGTCATAATGTGCATCTATCCCACCTCCTAACCAATCGCCCAACCTAACCGGAAAAACTATGCCGGTTTGCGTAGAATTCAATTCAGGACCAGATATTCAGCGCCGATAGGTCAGCTCAACCGTTATGTGCGACACGATGTCGCATTTTATATACGTGATTACAGTAAGTTATGCTACTGGAAATCACCCGAAGTGTCCCCGCCAGTATCCTAGGGAGGCGTGCTACCGTTGCGCTGATGACGGGGTGCGAAGCTCCTGACCTACTTGATCTCGCCCCTATTGGCACTATATGTTTATATTTAACCGCCCTCCATTTTGAGATTCATAATCTTTGCCCCGGATTTCCAGAAACTTTATACAATCCTCCATTTTGAATCTTGTTTTTTGTTCGAAAATGCCACTGTTTCACATGGTATTCCGATATCGGGAATTTTGGGTTTCCGGGAGTTTCTATTGAATTCAGTCTTGAGCTTGGTTGATGAATTTTTTATTATTCATTTCAAGGAGTTAAGATCTATTCTTTTGATTTTTCGGGTAGAATATGCGAAAATACATACAAAAACGTAACACATAACCAATCATTCAACCTGACCCGTCTTCGCATTGCTTCGCCGAGGCACAGCCGGGAAAACTATGATGATTTTCGTTAAATTTTGTAAAGGTTCGAAAGTTTTGGCGAGCGGCAGGTTATGTTTTTAAACTAACCAATACAGGAGGACAGGAATGCCAAATCCTTTCGATGACTTTGATATGAGAAACTTTTGGGAAAAGAGCGAATATGCAACAAAAGAATATGTTGGCCGACCCGTTACTCCAGAAATGATTGAGAAGGTCGAAGATACGCTGGGTTACAAGCTCCCTGCATCTTATATTGCCTTGCTAAAGGTTCAAAACGGAGGCATTCCCAAGAATACAAACCACCCAATGAATGAAAGAACATCATGGGCCGAGGATCACGTTGCTTTGACCGGTATTTTTGGACTTGATTCAACAAAGACCTATTCTATTCTCGGAGGATTGGGCAGCGAGTTCATGAAAGTAGAATGGGGCTATCCGGATATCGGAATCTATATATGTGATTGCCCTTCTGCTGGGCATGACATGATAGCTCTTGATTACTCAGACTGTGGTAAATTCGGCGAGCCCAAAGTAGTTCATATTGATCAAGAATTCGACTATAAGATTACCTTCGTGGCCAGTGATTTCGAGTCATTTATCCGTAGTTTGGTTCACGATTCAGAGTACGATGAATAATAAACACAGCCACGCGAATGAACCAGACGTGAAAAACTATGCAGTTTAGCGTGAAATTCCGTGGCAGCTTGGAATTCGTAGCGCACGCTGGTTATCCGCAGGCCGTTACTAGGTACCCATAGCCCTTTTTTATGGAAACACTTCTTATAATAATTCTGGTTCCACCATTTATTGGTTGGATTGCCGGACAAATATTCATTATTTCCAAATTTATAGAATATATCGGACTACAAAACCCATTTTTCAATTTTTGTGCGAAATTTTTGTTAGTTATTTTTTCTGTTATCGCCTTGAACTTTCCAGGTTTGATAGTTTCTCTTACCAGATCGATCCATCCTCTGAGGGGATATGAGGAATACACCACTTTTGATGGTATAGTTGGTATCTTTGGTATTATTTGGTATTTCAGCATTTCTTTCATTGGAATTTACAATATTTTAAAAGACTGGTTACTTAAATATAAATCCATCAAACAAAAAAAATTGCAAAGGTATAACAAAAGCTTGGAGTCAGACGCCTAATACAGTGTGGGTTTTGGAGACTAGGAGAGTAACGGTCATTTTTTGTGTTTTAAATATCTGTGCCAGTTTTAGTCGGCGCTGCTCAAGCTTGGCGTTATCTTCACATATAAAATGCAGAAAAGTCATACAGCTCGGAATATAGCTCATGCATTGGTGACGATTTTAAATCTTTTTCTTATCTTTCTCACTTACAGGTACTTTTCAGATCTCAATGTGCTCGGAGATAAATTTTTATCTGTTTTTTATTTTATCATTTTCATTTCATTCGTTTGTTTTACAGCAGGAATCTTGGTTAATAAAAAACTTGGCTCCATTAGTATGGGCCAAATGCAAAATTTCTCAAAACACGTTGAAACCTTAATTCCAATTTTGGCCGTTTTTTTGTCTGCAATTATAACTTTTACCAAATAAAGGAAAATATCAGATAACCAGGCGGATGAACCAAACGTGAGAAACTCTGCGTTATTCGTAACAATCTGTGCTGACTTAACAATAGGATTTGTTAATTTAGGGATGTCCAGGGAAAAATATTATTGACAACCTTATTGACAATTTGAGCACCGAACCAATCGCTTAACCTAACCGGGAGAAATATGCCGGTTTGCGTATAATTTAATGCAGGTCCAAATATCCATCGCCGGTAGGTTAGCTCACCGGTTAGCAGGTATAAAAATGAGAACACATTACGAAGTTATAGCAGAACAGTTTTTAGAACTTAGCGAAGAGTATCATGAAAAATTTCATGCATATTGGGATTATAGAAAGACTGAGGATTTATGTAAGCTTGCTGTAATAAGAACAAAAATAGTAGCATTGCATAAAGTACTAGTCGATTTGGTGAACGCTGAATACGGAAAGTCAGAATCAGCCACAATTCTGTATATCAATTTAAGCGTTTCAATTCAGCCATTTAATTATTGCTACCTATTGCATAAGAATTACACAAAGAAAATTTATCAACTAATAATTCAGGATAAATATCAATTTGTTCAAGATGTTGAAGAGCTTCTAGTTGAATCAAAAAAGTACCCTCTCAAAAGCAGATATAACGTCCATGATTTAATTTCTCAGAAATATAAACAGTTAGTGGATGGGGGCGTTACACTTGAAACGGGGGCACTCTAAAGCTGCTAACAATGTCACTGGATCATACGGCGTGTAGTTAGCGGTTTTACGTAAAGGCCGTGCTAACCCGAAACATTTTTAAGCCGCTGGTCAGTGGCGGACGTTAGCTGTATAGAAGGTGGATAAATGTTTATAAGAATAGCTGCTATCTTTATTACTTTGAGTCTTACGAATGCACTTGCAAGCGACTTCTTCCAAGATACAAGTTTACTATTTCAAAACAGACAGTTTAGCGCTGTCGAAGAGAAATGTCAGGAAAAACTAAAAACGAATGAAAGATCTCTTGATGCCTATTTTTCCTAGTAGGAGTGCATTTATATTCTGGGAAATTTCAAGAGGCATTACCCTATATGGAAAGATTCGCCAATATTCATAAGCAACTTGAGAAGGAACAGAGCAAATCACTGGGAGCACCATACCTGCACCTTGATTCAAGGTACGCTGTCCTGTATTATGAACTTGGACGATATTATTTTGAAAGTAAAAAATATGGTGATGCGACGGAATGGTTCCAACACGCGAAGTCCTTTTATTATCATGATCCTATGTTCAATTTCTACATCGGTATATGCCACAAACAAACCGCTAATTTTTCAGAAGCTATAAAATATTTAAAAAGACAATTGGAGTTAAATCCTGATGAACCGAGTCCTCTATATAATATTGCATGTGTATATGCGGTACATGGACAAAGTTACGAGGCGACTACTTGGTTAAGAAAAGGCATTAAAGCCTATCCAAAATTTAAAGATAAGGCTATGAAAGACCCTGATTTTGACCTGATTCGCAATACAAAGGAATTTAAAGATTTAATGAATTAGGAACGTAGAAGCAGCTAACCAAAGCTTTGAGTCAGACGCCTAACAATGAACATTTTTTAAAGCATATCGGTATTTGGACTCACAGTGAGTGAACCTATATTTTCCAAATAAGTAGGCGCTGCTCAAGCTTGGCGTTATAATCGTGAAGAGTTAGATTTTGAAAAAGATATTAGGAATTATTATAACAATTTTGGGGCGAAATGCATCCTGGTTTCATGCCGGAGTTTACAATTGACCTTTAGGTTGGACACATAACCATGCTAGTGGAGCAGCCGGCGTGGAGACCGCGGGTTGACGTAAAGTCCTTGCTAGCTTGAAATTTATTTAGGCCGCTGCTCACCAACGGGCGTTATTTGCGACACGAAGTCGCGTGATTGAATGTAGTCAAGTAGTAATTACTACTTAGTCTACCCAGTGT
>Ga0209146_1000374_pt1 | contig 13388 bp, 11 predicted proteins | sample WorMetLIZAISLAND_2_FD_187402 | JGI IMG/M metagenome (GOLD analysis project Ga0209146, IMG submission 187402) | Marine gutless worms symbiont microbial communities from Max Planck institute for Marine Microbiology, Germany - Olavius geniculatus... | ecosystem: Host-associated > Annelida >...
TCATCTTCCAGCAGGACGGCGCGTCAGCACACACAGCGCGCAACGCCACGCAGCGCACAGAACTGGCTGCGGGCCAGCTGTCCAGATTTCATCACCAAAGACCAGTGGCCTCCAAATTCGCGGGATATGAACCCAATGGACCATTATGTGTGGAGTGCAATGTTGGAAGCTTACCGCAAGCTTAAAACAAAGCCAAAAACAATCGCCGAACTCAAGCAAGTGCTTCAGGTTATCTGGGGCAACTTGCCACAGGGACCGATCGACAAAGCTGTGAAAGACTTCTCAAAGCGCGACTGAAGGCTTGTGTTGGAGCTGATGGTGGTTACTTCAGCTTTCCACGAGTGTGTGCAATGTGCACTGTACAAAGAATAAATAAACATTTCAAAAATGTTTCGCTTTATTTTATACCACCCTGCACACAAACAATCAAAGGGATGACCTCAGGTGATAAATATCATAATATCCGTAGCTCCATAACATTACAGTCACAGAAGATTGATGTATACTTACTGAGCCAATGTGACTGAAGTGTTGTCAAGTCTTTAACATTCAAACGCCGTCGACTACCTTCCATACTCGCACCGTCCGGTCACTAACAGCAACAACAACAACTATAAACAAATACTACAACGACAGCAACGTCATGTGTTCATGCTATCTGGATGGCTGGTGTACTGGAGCAGTAGTCTAGTGGGGCTTTTCACTCGGTGCAAAGTGTGTGGAAAGCCCCACTAAACTACTGCTTACTGGTTAACACTTTGGTATGTTGATCAATTGAAATTACTCTGATCTGGGCCCGGTTACTACTTGGAGGCCGGTTAACCATCAACCAGCCAACTCAGCCTTCTATTCCCGTGAGACAGTAAAACAAGTATCAACTTTCGAGCTGAGTAATAATAAATGGCGATGGTGAATGTACACACTATGGCTCTCAGTTTAGGTGGATCAATCTGACTGGCTTGGTCCAAAGGTTGGCAGCCACTCCTAATGCTTCTGCTACTATAACTATTATTATTACTACTAAACCATTAGCACCAGAACTCACGTCGATCCAGTGTAGACGGTTGCACTGTGTGAAGTGATACAGTTGATAGCTGACATATGGGCCTGCATCTCGCCGACTGGCGCACAGTTAGTTGCAGTGGTGTCCCAGGCCCTCAATACACCGGCACGGCACACGGACAGCAGCAGTGACGAACAAATACCACTCCCGGCATTGTGGCGTGGAATGCACGTTAGACCAGTGATCCAGTCGCGATGAGCACGGCCTATTGACTGCAGTCAGATATACACATACATAGTTATTACTTGGATGGGTGACTGTCTGCAAAGAAGTAACCATCTCGGTATATAACTAAATGCCGAGGTCAACTCAGGCTTCCATCCCTCCAGAGTAGGTAAATCAAGAACCTAGCTCAGGTTCAGATGGGGCATGTTCACCTGTGTTGGGTGGCAGATAACGCTGTGTTATCCCATATGGCAGATGATGCTTCGTAGCTTAGCGATGGGTTTCCCATAAAAAGCTATACATAGCCACTAACTTTTAATGGTCTGGCTAAAAAAACACCACTGCAAAAGCTTCAACCTCTTCAAAGTGGTATAATAGTTTTGTATGAAACTGTCAGAATTAGTAGTTGTAGCTAGTAGCTGCACTTTCTTTACTACTAGATTCTCACTTCTACGGCTCGTTAGTTCTCGCGAAAAAGTGAAACATGCAAATAAGAATTCTACGAGAATTCTATTTAGGATTATGCGATGCTGGAATTTCCCAGCATAAAAACGCCTAGCCTCCGGATGATGCAATAACACGCACACATGTAAGCATAGCTAGCAAGACGGAGCAAAGACAAATCTTGCTTGCAATTTCTACGAGAATCTCGTAAAAACAAAAAAAAGGGGAACACAAATTCTATGCTAGCATCTTGTAGAAATAAGTGCAAAACGTGCCTCAATAGTAGAAGTAACCTGTTTGAGAAGTGGTGTCTCAGCCGTAAGGTCCCAGCTCATAACAGTCATGTCACGTCCACCACTGTACAGACTAGCACCAGTCAGACATAGGGATTGTATGCTGTCAGAGTGACTCGGCTCCAAGCTACAGCGTGGGCTTATGATACCAGCACAGTCTGATGGCACATGGAACAACTACAACAACAACAAATGTATTAGTCTGTCAGTCAAAGTAGCCAAGTTACTTTGAAACTGAACCGTTATAGAATGAAGCAATAATAATGTACTATAAACTTCACAAGATGAATATTCAATTTACAAATTCCATCACTAGAATTATCTTTGCTCTAGCACCAGCAGCAGTAGCAGCGGTATTAGTGCATACTTTGAGGCAGCGGTCTTTGGATCCAGTAACAGCCCAATTGTCTGCAACAGCGAGAGATATGACAGTAGCCTGGTGTCCTCCATACAGCTTTCCCACTGACCTCAGCCTACAAATCACCAACAACAACCAACATTACCAGACTGTCAAGCCTTGTGCAAGGCTAAAGCTGTCCATAATAGCCACTGTGGCACGCGGCAATATTTACAGCGATGACGTCAGCATCGGCCATCAGTCATCGATCTGGCTGACCCTGCCTAGCAGCAAGCGGCATGGTCCTATCTCACAGTGGTAAAAATATCGGAAAATCCAATGTGACTATAACCTTTGACCTATGACGTTAAAATTCAACAGGTTACTTGCAGTTGTTGAGGCATATGTTTGAGCAAAATTTCATGAGGCTAAGTGCAGCTGTTCGTGATTTATCACATTAACGAAGAAACAAAAAAAACAAAAAAAAACAACAACAAAACAACCAAAACTTAGCATGATTGGCATCACTACTGTGGACAACAACACATGAACATATGCCTACAGCTGCTGTTCATGTGAACCCAACTCAGCGCTATGGAGCACCAGTACTCGACTTACCTACCCCAAAGGATGGTAGGCTGAGTCAGCCTGAATGCGTGCTTCTAAACGAGATTAGAGGTGCGTATATAACTCTTCATGAAAACCCATCTCACAGCTATGGAACATCAGCTACCATCAGGCGATCACAAATTGTTATCTTCCATTCGACACAAGCGAATGCACGCTGCTTTAACTGCAGCCAGACATGCCAGCACTCGATTCACCTACTGCTAGGAATACAAAGCTGAGTCAACCTTGGTGGTAAGTGAGACAAAATGTCTTCCCAAGTGCAGCTTGGTAGTGTAACGAAGAGGGTGTCAAAGTTGTGATGACAATGACAATGACAATGACTTTATTTTGCACACTTGTGGCTGATCAGCCGAATAGCCAAATAACAGTGCAGCAGTGCAAAACAACAATAAGAACACAGTGTAAGCACAAAATGCAACATAGTCCATAGAAGTCCATAAAAACACAGATAGGTCTACAACAAATATAGAACTGGGGTATGGCTAGAGTTACATATGTGATTGGTATTTATTGAGAGCGAAGTTGACAAATGACTGAAACTCTTTTGTTCGTGAGGTTGGGCGAAACAGAGGTGTGCTAGAACGTAGCCTGAAAGTTACAGAAGTGTTGCAAGAAGGTGGGAAAAGGTGATGGAGACATGAAGCTGGATTGCACATATTTTGAAAGAAGGATCGGGACAGTTTATTGCACCTATCTTTTAATGAATTTAGGTTAAAGACAAACAGGAGATTGGGATATGACATACCATGAGAAAAGGTGAAAATTACTCATTTTTGGATTGATTCCAACTGCTCAGATTCGGCGCGGGTAATAGAATAATGCCATACTGGGGAGGCATACTCAAAAACCGGGCGAATTACTGACGTGCAATAAAGTAGTAATTGTTGTGATGAGACACCTGCTCTCCTGAGTTGTTTTAAAAAGTAGTCGCTTACTTGCTTTCGATGTGATGATATTGATGTGGGTAGTCCAAGATAAACTAGCATCAAGATTGATCCCAAGTAACTTAACATTGGTGACCCATTGGATTGGGCCATCGTGAAGACGGGAGAAATAGACGACGAATCCATTCGACCTAATATCATTTCTTTAGTTTTAGATGCGTTTAGCTCCATGTTGTTATCAACAGTCCAGGTAATTAATGAGCTCAGATAAGCTGTCATATTGGAAGGAGCATTAGTTTCAGTTATGAGTTCAGACTGGGTAGTATCGTCAACAACTAGAAAGCAGTCAGAGCCTGCACACCTCCGCCAAGGCAATGTTGTTCGCTAGGTGGCAGCACCATATTCGTTTTTGCAGCGGTTTCCCTTATGCCCCATTGAAAGCAATGGTAATGAAAATTTCAAAGTGATCCAGAATCCAGGATTCCTTCTGGATCACCCCCAAAATTGAATCACTGGTAGTTTGTGCCATTCCCGACATACCCTCAAAATTTCAGCAAGATCCGTCCATAACTTTTTGAGTTATCTTGCTCACACACAGACAGACAGACAAACAAAATCTGGCAAAAACATTACCTCTTTGGCGGAGGTAAATATGTGTACTTCACAGTTTGGTCATCAATCATAACAATGGATGACAGGGGTCCGAGTTTGGAGCCTCGAGGCACGCTGCCGCGGTGTATCTTCCAAGAGGAAATGCAGTTACCTACACGTTGACATTGGTGAAAGACGTATAATCCAAACCATTTAAGCAGACAGTGACTTACGTTGAAGTTCTTAAGTTTAGTAAACAGGACGTTATGGTTCACAATGTCGAAGGCTTTTCTGAAGTCGACAAACAATACACGAACAGAGCCCTTGCTGTCGAGAGTCTGGAGCCACTTGTGCTGAATAGCGATTAAAGCATGTGTGGTGGATCTGCCTGGACGGCAGCCATACTGGTTCTCATCAAGAACCAGGAGCACTCGGAACTGAACGGATTGAAGCAGATGACATATCAGATGACGTGGAACTGCTGCGATCAGAGAGTTGTGGGTTTCAACTGTGATTAGCAATAGTAGTAGTACTCACATGCGTAGGTCCCAGGTCCTGACGGTATTTCCGGCAGCTGTGTAGAGGCTGTGTGTTGAGCTGCTCCCCAGTGCTATATCAGTGATGTTAATTTCACCCGGTGGACAGCTGATTGGCCGGTACAATGACTCGCTGCCTGCTAGAGCACTGCCGTCACCCGAAAGCCCTGCCGAACTACAAAAACCCCACACACCCCAAGCAAGATAAACTGTCAGAGAAAAACTAACAAAATCTCCCACCATTTCAAAATCAACCACACATCATGAGCACCTTACAATAGGCTCACTATCGGCCAATTGTTGTACAAAGACACTAAATGCACCCACTATAAAAAAACATACCCACTTCTACTGCTAATACTACACTGATACTATTTCTGCAAATGTAAGCAAAGCAGATATTTTTTCGCTGAGTCCGCTGTGTCTGATTCATTCATCAGAATTCTCAGTGGGAGACTCACGATGCCACAGATTTCCTGCCTTGCTCTTTCTCTCCCGGGGCATTCTATAAATCAGTGCTCGATTGTGTGTGGTTTCTCTCCAAACCTGAGATAAGCATAGGTTACTGTCGCATAGACTGGGTGTTAATATGCCCTAAACTTGCTGCAGTGGCCTAGACTTGGGTCAACAGTACAGCATCCTTACAAGACTATGACTTGAGCACAGACAAAGTAGTTGTGCTATTACCACGAACTAATACAACTACTAACGTGAGTGTATAGACGCAGGCTGGTCGTCGCGGGTCCCAGACGCTGACAAGGTAAGCAGATGCTGTGTAGACGAGCTGACTGCTAGCCGAATATTTCACCGAGACGACGGATGTGGGATGACTGCCAAAACTACGACACTCCACCCCACCCGACAGATCCCACACCTTAGCCGTCTGATCTACACCCCACACACGTTTAATAGTTTTAGTTGTTGTAGTAGTACCATGAGTCAAAAAAACATGCCACCAAACTTTTGCCCATATCCATGTTAATTTTGTCATCTGCATGCTCTAGGCACAATTCACGACAAAACTGTCACTACATCTTAAATGTGTAGTTACACTACCTTACAAAATATAAATTTTCCAAAAATTGCACCAACTGAAGCACAGCAACAACAAACTAGGCGTACATGAGCTAAAGAAAATGTGATCATGGTAGACGGTTAAATAAAAAAGGTTAAATCGCCGATAGTCAACAGGCCCTCTCACAGCTCTGTGATCAATGTGAGCAGTGATCATCTCCGTTTCCAATGGCCCTGAGCCGGCAGTGTCCTGCAGACGCCTCACCTGCCGTATGGGATCACACAGTATTACCTGCCACCCGATACAAGCGAACCCGTCCCTGCCTTATATATGGGAGGAGGGCCAGACCTCTGCATATTACTGCCGTAACCTTCATGGCAGTGAAGCCGGTACCAATTTGTATTGCTTGGTAGACAGAGGCACATGTGTATGAACAACTTGCCCAAGGTCGTTACCTGGCAGTGTTGCGGCGCGGAGTCGAACCTGCGACCTGAGCGACCTCAAGATTACAAGTTCGGCACGTAACCATTAGACCACCAAGCCACACATGGTAGATGAACTGATACTAAATCAGTAAAAAAACAGCTATAAATTCATCCTTTAACACACCACGTACACAAGCTGGTGTTGTATGGATCATTTTTCATCTCAATCTTCGTTCGAAGTGTTTAAAGAAATGCTTGCAAAAGAACGGATAAAAGCAACTACAACAACTAGTACTATTACTATTACAAAAACTACTACTACTACTAGTACAGACCTTTGCTGGCAGTGTAGAGGTAGGTGCCAGTAGCAAAGACTGATAGCACGGCCTTGCTGTGTCCAACCACAGTGTGAGAGTGTTGTAGTGGACAGGTGCTCTGTGCTGAGGATATCATTGTATCACTGCCTTCAACCACTGTATTTATCACTCCACTACAACACACACAACAACAACTACAACAACGACTACAACAACCACTACCACTACCACACCTACTATAATGACAAGAATACAATTGCAAATACATATCAAGTGATATAAAGTAGCTGTGTGGCATGACGGTTAGGACATTCAACAATAGACATACAATCAAAAAAATTGTGTGTTCGACTCTCAGTCAAGTGGTTCCTACATGGATGGGTAACTGTCTGCTGATAGGTAAACCATCTCAATATATAACCAACACCAAGGTCAACTCAGCCTTCCATCCCTCTGGGGTAGGTAAATCAAGTTTCAACCTGTCTGGCTGGGTTAAGGTGGGGCACATTCACCTCTGTCGGGTGGCAGGTAACACTGTGTGATCCCATGTGACAGTTGATTCTCCATCCCATGAATAGCCATTTTAAGCCTTTAACCACTTACTACTACTGCTACTAGTACCAGCAATGTGTTACCGTGCTAAAGCAGGTCGTGGCAGCTCATCTGTGGTGAGTGAAACATCTGTCTGTTGTTGCATCGGCTTTCCATCTGTAGTCGGCGATAGTTCAGCTGAACAACTAGCAGCAAATTGGTCCCCTGATCTATCTGAATTCTGTTCCATTCTGCACACATCATGGCATACAGTTTTCATGAAGTGCCACAATGCGGCGCATTGGTTTAGCATAGTTAGTAAATGCTGGTTCCGGTTAGTACTTATCAGCAGATGGGTAAACTATCTCAGTATGTAATAGTCACCCAGATCAACTCAGCCTGGCCATCCCCTTGTGAGTAAAAACGAAAACTGGGATGAAAACAAGCACAACGTTTGATGCACTAGCCCCATATCCATGGTCACCCCACAGTGTAAACTGATGTATGACGAAGGGCTAAGGAAACGGAAAAAAACCGTAATAGGTAAAAATTAAGATAGGTTCATTTTACTTCTAGTATGTATTTAAGTCTGTTAAAATTTTAACAGCAAATGATTACTTTACATTGCTACCACAGAAAGTAATCGGTTGACAGGTAACATGTTACTACCCAACACTGGATATTTAAAAATAACAGTGATGCAGTATTTCACAAATTATGCCGTAAAATTTGGCAAAATTTGCCGCAAAAGAATCGAGAGCTGCACAACAATTACTGCTTTACATTAGTATGTTTATGTGACAACAACAACAACAAAATTAAAGCAAAAGAATATCTGACCGTGTAACCAAAGAAAATTCATCCACATCGGAAGAGATTTTATCATCATCGTTTACTTGAGCAACTATGTCTGGGCCGGTAATGGGTGGCTGACTGTTCACGTTGGCTTCTTGGCCAACCAACTCTTGCTCTTCCAAACTAAACAACCGACGCAATGATTAAAGATTAAAAATGCAACAAGCAAACAAAACATCAACATAACTTGATTAACAATTTTACAGGTGAAGACGCCGAGATGACTTACCTAATTGAGGCAAAAATCTATAGAAAGTTAAAGGTTATGCAGTGTATATAGCTGTTCTCGTGAACAGCTTGGAGCCACGAAGACACAGTCCTAACTGCCGCCTAATGTGCCCCACATTACTGCCAGCCAAGTAACTCAACAACGCCCTATCCAACAATGCCATCTTTGACACCATATGACTTCCCCTACTGTCAATAAATATGTATACAATTTTCCATCGCAACTCACATATGCAGACACACTACCATGTAGAACTACACTGTTCAGTTCTGTCAATAATTGTATAATTATGTAATAAAAAAATGCAACAAAATTGCATGGTCACTTCAATTCAACGCCCAAGAGCTTAATCGTTAAAAGATATTACACAACGAAACTTTGCAGCACCATTTGATACTTATTCAAATTTATGCAAACCTACTTTTATCGCATTCTATCTCGAAGTTGCAAATTTGCTGCATGATGTCTGAGGCACACTTCTTCCAGACACAGTGTATTATTATTCCTTTGTTATTACAATATTACTTCTCACCTGTCAACAGGAGATAAACTGCCACCAGAATCATCATCACTGTTGTCTTCATTATCTGCATTTTAGCACAAAAAACAATTAAATCAAATCTGCCACAAAACGAAGCAACAGTCTTTTCTGGCCACGTACGTAAAAGCTTGCTTACACCTACGTACATAGGCGTTCACACACAATTACTCTCTATGCGAGTTCAGAGTCTGTTGACTGATTGTTGAAGTTTACGTGCCAGACAGATTAAAATGCAAATTAATGAAAAAAACTAACAAAAAACAACAAAGTCAGAATTCACCAGATAAACAAAGACTAATCTCTGTGACTTTCATCTCCAACCAGTATGGGTAACATTATCGATTGTATTCTAAACAAATAGTTTTTACTAAATCAAACAGAACCATCAACTTTATCTGTCTGAGTCAATATCACTAAAAGTAACAGCAGTACCAACTATTGCAAGAATGTCACCATGGCGTAGTCTGTCCATCCGTCTGTCACACTCAGGCACCACACTAGAGACAAAGGACAAAATAACATGCCACTTGGCAGAAACACTCGTGTGGGCCGCAATTATTACTGCTATTAGGTAAGGTAAAGGTGCTATACATCTACTGGGGCATAGGTGGGGTGCTCATCTTCCTCCCTATCTGTGGCCGTTGAGCCCATAGGTGAATAGACGACTGAGTCCATGGCGCATGGCCAGCGCGACGCCAGACCTACGGTTACCTTCCTAGCCACAGAGCATCACCGCCCTTTGACTGGTACCAAATTACACTGCTTGTTGAACAGAGGCACATGTGTGTGAACAACTTGCCCAAAGTTGTTACCTGGCAGTGCACCAGGTGGGAGTCGAACCTGCAACCTCGGGATTACAAAATCGGCATGCTACTGTTACATCAGCAAGCTTGCTATTAGCACCACAAAGAAAAAAGCTTGGGGGGGTCAAAATCCACACTGTGCTGCCAAGTGCAACCAACCCCTTGCTACTCTACTAATACTAATACAACTACTACTACTACCTTGCCAGATGAGACCATGGTCTACGGCAACGTCAACCTTGTCATAAATGAGATATTGCAGCATGTCTCGTTGAAAGATACTTTCCATCTGTTCCTGATGCAACTTTGCTTCCATCTCCTTGCATTCATCAGTCTTCAGCGCATACATCAGGCCCTACAGACATAGTTTAGCACAACATAGTAGCAATATTAGTAGTAGTAGTAGAAGGAGAAGAAAAAGGAAAAATAGTACGGCACTGTCTTGATTGGATATTAGCCAAGCGGACAGCATCTCTTCTATTCTGTACTGCTCTTTCATCTCGTGCTTCGTTATAATTTCCATAGACAGCTGAAGTCCTAGCACGAGACCAGGGCTACTACTACTACTACTACTTACATTGCCAATGGCAAGGTTGGTGCAGTGCTCGAGCAGGAACATTGCTTCTTGCATGGAACTTGTCACAAAGATACGATCAGCATCCATATCTTCACCCTGCACAATCAGCCCACAATCCACATATGGCAAACAGTAAGTAGTCATAGATGTGTGGAAGTTGGTGGAACCCTTCGTCGACTTGTCTCATTTCCTTGTGTATATCACTTTCCTGATTCACAGACCAAGCCATCTCTCTCAACCACTGATCGGTTGAGCCAAGGTGATCGACAGACAAAGCAACAGGATGGACCGACGAATCAGGAAAGTGATACACATGAGGAAAAAACAAAACAAGTCTACGATTGGAGACATGGGTCCCATGTACTTCCTTGTATCTATGATTACTTATTGTCTACTGCAGTGACAACTGGTGGACAATCATTTCAAAGAAAGCAGCAGCAATTGCCGAAACTTCAACAATCTGTATCAAAATAAAGGTTGTATATTAGTACAGTGTAAACTGTCAGTTCATGTGAAATCATAGGCTGCGAGGTAGGATGACCAGCCATTTCAATGGGAGAACCCAAAATTTAGCCCCCCATATATCCCAAACCACTTAACTTTTCCAAACCAAAAATTGCACAGATGATTACCTCAGGCATATCTAATGAAGTAGCCCGTATTCCAAGATAAAACCAATTTTAAATTTACTTTACGCACAATAAAATAAATAAAATACTGGCGAAAAGTAGAGTTTGGAGACAAAACAGAGCGATTTTGAGTCGCTACATTTAGCGGAAGTTGATAGTATTCATGACGACGCCAGCAGACATTGTGGGTGCTAGTGTTGGGTCAATTTAAATTATTATTGTGGTTTGTCAAAAATGTGACTTCCGTCACAGTAGTATTAGTAGTAGTAGTAGTAGTAGAGATAGGGGTAGGATAGTGGTAGTGTAGGCGTAGGGTTATGGTAGCAATAGGAGTAAGGTAAGTTATGTTAGGGGTAGAGTATGGTAATAGTAAAGTAAGGGTTACTCATAGTCGAAGTAGAAATAGGAGTAGCAGTAGTTGTGGTAGCAGTACTGTTGTAGTGGTTATTCTACTGTTCGATTTTATTCAGCTCTAGATTACTTCCAACGGCAATAAAACTGCAAATATTTATGTAAAAAAAACTGTTCAGTTTATAAAGGCTACAGTGTAATGTCAAAAGAACTTTGCTGACTGTGTAATGGCAAAGTTTAAATTATTAAATTGTGATTCGTGCTGTTTTATATCTACAACCACGATGTCACCCTTACACTGTAGCCTATATAAACTGAACAGTTTTTTTACATAAATCTGTTAATGGATGATCCAGAATCTTAATCGATCATCTACTAGTCACTTCCTCACTCGGCCATGATTCACCTGTCCACAAAATTTCACCCAAATTCTCTCTCTGCAAAATGTTGTCAAATATTTATCGTACAAAAACTCATAAAACTATGCACACGTATAACCTTGAATTCTTCCATGTGTACGATGGACTTCTGGCACTCGCTGATGTTGTCCTGGATGTAAGTCATGTTGTCCCTCAGGGTGTCAATCTGCTCCATCAACTCCGACAAGTTCACTATTTCCTGCACCAGCAATCAGGCTTCAATCGATCAGTCAGCAACGAATGCAGAAGACGTCTCCGCACCTGTGTCCGAGTGATAGATTGAGCACTCACTGCAACTAATGTCTGACTACGATGCTGCTAATCAACAGTTTGCTAACATTACAGCGTTCAACAACTAAAAGTTTCGTAACAGACATATTACTCTTTCACTGGAGTACTACCATGCAGTTGCCTCTGCTGTGGGTACCACCGGTAAACTTCAGCTATTACTCCGTTCTTAATATTTCTCGCAAAATAACAAGTGCTATTTTGTACTAGCAAAAGTTGATTAGATGACAATTTTTAAACTGAAATTTGTTGATACTGAAGCAAAACTACTGGAGTTATTTGAAAATGTAACAAGAGCTTGGTTTCATTGGAGACACGATGTGTATTTACAAGTATGTATTTACAAACAAATTACTACAGAAACTCTTACAATATCAGCAGCAGCTGCAACTGCCTTCTCATGTTTCTTCAGCAGACGTTCCAGTTTCTTGCCAACAAGCTCACGTTGCTTGAAGACACAACAAACAAATCCACCCCAGATGATTACGAATACTGACAGATGAAACCTGCATGCCTTGTGCCGATGTGTATGAGGCCGACTGTCTAGATGTGAGGGTCATACGTGTCCACTGCACTAAGCTCATATTTTTGGATAGATGAGGCATGCTTCACAAGGCATATGTAAACATTTACATGAAATATGCATCATTTGTCTAAAAATGCGACCTTAAGTTTCCACCTTTTAAACAAACTCAGAAAGCAGTCACACCAATTTTCATTTTCCTGCACCTTTTTGCTTTCCATTTCAAAAGCTGTATTGGACGGACGGACAAACATAATAACTGATTATGTGGATAGTGCCATAATAATTGTATGCGACCCATTAGGACAGCCACAGTACAATGACATATCAAATATACGTTTTAACAAAAAATCAATTGAGTTACACAATAGTCAAACTGCTCTCCATCAGAAACGATCTTAGTTTAATGCAGAACTGCATAAATTAGCGATTAATCACACATTAACCAATAATATATTTTGCGAGGACAAACGTCATTTTTATCTCTTAAACTCTTGCTTAAAGCCGCGCCACTAAGAAAACATTATAGACGATGACAAGCATTCAAAAACAGCATTATTTAATTTAGTCTGTCTTCAGAAGTGAATAAAAACAACACTTACGACTGTACTTCCGTTGCACTGCATTTGTGACAACAGTTAGCTGAATAACTTACAAAGATGATAGTCAAATGAAAAGCATGGTTTTTCTCGGTGCCGACAATTATACCCTGTTAGTTTTAGTTTCAGTGACCACTTCATCGTTAATTTCTGTACAATATACTACCAACAATTTTAATCATTACCAATGTATTAAAATTTAATGATACGTTCTTTGAGCTTTTTCTTGTGCAACGAAGATTACTAGCAATAAGCTTATCAAATTTTATAAAACGCACACTGCCTTGGCTAGTTTTCACCGAAATAGTAGACTGCAGAATTTTGAATTATCACAAGTTAAGCT
>Ga0209146_1000379_pt1 | contig 13248 bp, 9 predicted proteins | sample WorMetLIZAISLAND_2_FD_187402 | JGI IMG/M metagenome (GOLD analysis project Ga0209146, IMG submission 187402) | Marine gutless worms symbiont microbial communities from Max Planck institute for Marine Microbiology, Germany - Olavius geniculatus... | ecosystem: Host-associated > Annelida >...
TGCCGGCCGGATTTCACCATGATTTTTTGCCGGACATCCTGATAACCGTCGCGGCTGCCGACGATTGTGTAAGTTCCCGGTCGCAGTTCTAGTTCTCGCACGTCGAAGCGGCCCAGCCTGCCGACTTTGTAAACAGCGACAGCGGTGAGGTTGTCCGATTCGATGGTGACTTTCACCGGCATCGAGGCAATTTTGACCAGCCGCTGCAGCTTTTGCATGCGGTCGGCCAGCTTCGGTCCCCGGGGCTCGATCTCCCGGGCTTCATTGTACAACAGAATTGCGTTTTTTAGTTGGCTGTCGGATTCCAAGGTGTCGGGCTGGGCCAGAAAGAAATCAAGCCGTTTGGCGACCCGGATCTGCTCGGCGGCGCGTTTCTTACCCCGGCCGGCGAACTGAACCTTATTGTCGATGTCGAGGACGGCCTGGTACGCTATCAGCGCTTGCTGCCAGTTTTCGGTTTGTTCGGCTGCCAGCGCCCGTTTTTGCAACGTGTCGATACGTGCCAGACGCACCGCCTGATCAACCTGCGTAAGGGCATCACGTACTTCCGGGGAATTGGGTTTTAGTGAATTGGCGCTGTTTAGCTTGCTGCGGGCCAACTGATAGTTGTTGTTGTGCAACGCCGCCAGACCCTCGGATACAAGCCGCTGAAATTGGTTGTCTCTGATGCGCGCGTTGATCCTCTCGAGAGCGCTGCGGGCTTCCTGAAAAAATGCGTCCAGCTCGATGGCTTTTTGATAGTCGGCTGCGGCACGCGACAGATCGCCGCCGGCTTCGTGCGCACTGCCGGATTCCATCAGCGCGGTGACCGTCTCGATCGTTTCGGCTCTTTGCAGACCGCGCCGGGCGGACGGATCGGCAGGGTCGATCAGCAGGGCGGTCGCAAATTTATGCCGGGCCGCCGATCCGTCCGCGGTGTCAAGGGCGGCCCGTCCCTCCTCGAGCAGTCTTGTCAATGCCTGGCCGCTGCGGCCGGCCAGTGCTTCTGCTGTTGATTGAGCCCGGGTATAATCCTGCGCGGCGATGTTGTATTTCTTATCCAGGAAGGCGGCATCGGCCCTTTCGGCCAGCTCGATCATCTCAGTATACAAAGAATCGCCCCAATCTGCAACGCCTCTGCCGTCCAATTTGTTCTTGGCTGCTACGAAATCCGCCAGCTTTTGCTCGGCTGTCTTCTTTTCCCGGGCGAGCTGTTCCGGCGGAATCACCACAACAGGTTGTTCCCGCGCCGGTGCTGTCGCTGCGGCGGATGGATTTTGCTTGGTCGATATTGGTGCAGGGGGTTTCGACGGCCGCTGCGCTGCAGGCTGCTCACTGGTATTGTCCGGCACCCGGGCAGGGACTTTGGTGACTGTTTGAGTCTGGAGCGGATTTTGGGAGAGGTAATACAGCAGCCAGGCGCCGCCTGCGACGACCACCAGGAGAGAACCCAGCAAGGCCCATAATTTCAGGTAACGCCGCCCTGTGGTTAGATCGCTGTCGACCCTGTGGCCGTTTATGTTGGTGGCAGCCAGCGGGGTGATGGGTTCGATCGCGGGTCGGGTGGAGGCATCTTTTTTATACATTTATTCCAACCTTGAAAACCTGGTCCACTAATTCAGGACGGAGATGATCAGCTTTGTCAGACCGAATCTGTTCAGGGTTTTCCGCCGCAGGCGGATCAGGTTTCAGGTGTCAGCCTTTGATCTCGAACCTCCAGTAGCGGAGTCGCCCTTGAGAAGGACTTTGTTTCTCCGCAATTGGTTTAAGTTGCAATCCAATCAGTGTCCAATATTCGGTCTCCATTGATCCCTGACACCTGAACACTGCTGGTAGAGATAATTGACCAGATAAACCCAGGGGAGTGGACCAAGGCCGGACCCCCTGGGCGCGGATTCTTTAATCAGGTGGATCGGAGCCAACGGCATCCCCGGCAGGTTCCGGGTCGAAGCCGGTTTCCATAAAATATATTTTTCGCAGTAAGGCCCGCCACTGGGTGAACTGTTCTTCGGCCGACCCGGTCAGCTCGTATTGGCGGCCTTCAAACTCCATTACCACCGGCTCCATCTCGCTGCTGAATGATTCGCTGAGCTCACGGATGGCCTCTTCGTGGATTTCAGCCTCCTTGGAGACATTGAAACCGCTGATAATAACCTGGGCGCCGACCACCACCACGCCGGTCTGAACGGCGGCGGCACTGCTCGAATTGGTCGAGCCGGCCGCAATGGCGCCTGCTATCAGCAACGCTCCTACCAGCTGCCGGGTGAACGCTTTGCGCTTGATTTCTCTGATGGCCTGGCGCTCGGTCATGTTGAGCCGACGCCAATTTTCATAGGACGGCCACATATCATTGTAAAACACATCGTACTGCTCGTTGAGGGTGTCGATGTACGTGTATTCCCGCTCTCTGATTTTGAGCAGGCGCGCCATCATGGGATCGTCGTCGGCCGGCAGCCGTTTGATTTCGACTTCGTCTTTTTTGCCTTTCGCCAGATAGCCGCCAAACGCATCCGGTGCGAAATCTTCGGCGAACTTGAGCTTGGCAATCGTGCGAATTTTTTTGATGTCCCCGGCGGTCAGCTTTCGCTTGTAGTCCGCCATGTCGTTGGCAATCGAATTATAGAGATCCTGATAGGCGTCCTTTTCTCCCGGCCGGTTGCCTTGATAAGAACCCTTGCTTGCCGCCATTTTATATTTCTTGGTGAACCATTGGCGGCCGGCGGCGTCGACGACTTCGATCTGCACTGTTAAATGCTCACCGTTGGATTCGATAATTTTGCCCTTTACGAACACATCGATGCTGTCGATTTCGGCCGGAATTACCCGCACGGCGCCCCAGTGGCTGCTCTGCTGCAGCGTGTTTTTGAGGTGATAGGCGAAGAAATGGCCTTCCGCCTTTCTGATTTCGTTGCTGGTGCCTTCGTCCTCGGCCTCTTTTGCGGATATTTCTTCGCTTTCAAAGGCCTGAATGCCCACATCCATGAGCTGGTCTTCGGCAATCTCTTCCTGGGCGCGGTTGATGGGTGTGGGGCCCACGTTGGCCTGATAGGTCGCGCAACCGGACAGGAGCAACACTGAGACTGCAATGATTGTAAGAATGTGGAAACCGGATTTCATAGGTTCACCAGAGTTCAAACAAGTTAAAATCATGAAAAATCCAAGCACCAAAAAAACAAATCTCAAACAAATTCCAATGACCCAAATTCAAAATCCCAAAGTGGTAGGCCCATATCTGTTGGTGATGGCATAGTCACAGGCATACCTGGGCTTGTGGAGCAACGCACTGAAATATCATTGAAGGTTTTGGTCATTGGATATTGAAATTTGAGATTTATTTGTGATTTGGTGCTTGAGACTTGGAATTTTATTGTCTAGTAAGCCTTCTGATGCCTCTCATTTAGAGGTTTCCTAAAATGCGCTACCAATCACCTGTTCCTCTTATAGTCATCATACTCCTTCCAGAGCTTTTCTTTGAGCTCCGGATCGGTTTCGTTTTCAGCGGCCTCCCGCAGCTGGCGTGCCACGATGTCATCATCTTCGTAGCTGCGGGCGCGCTCCTGTTTCTTCCCGCTCGAACCATCTCCGTCTGAGCGCGAGTCGTCTGCGGAGGCTGTTTTGGCACCCTCCGCGCCTTGCTCGGCCGGTGCTGTCTTTGCTGCGGGCGTTGATTTTTTTTCAGACGTTTGCGAAGATGCCGCTGCGGAAGTGTTCACATCCACGCCTTTTTCCCGCAGCCGTTTGGCTGCCTCGGCCGCCTCCCTGGCCAGATCGCGCATCCTGGCGGCGGATTGTCCCCGGATTTGATCCATCTCCTCGAGCAGCCGGGTATCAAATTCACCCAGCGAGGCGTTCAGCTGCCGGTCCAAAGCGGCCACCTCATCCGTGGTTTGCGCCTCCGGTATTTCAGGGTTCAACATGCCCTCGATTTCACCGCGACCGGTTGTTGCGGAAGATGTCGGTGCCGAAGAATGCCGGGCCTTGGCGGCTTCCATTCGGGCCAGGATTCTGCGGTTTTCGGCTACCATCTCCTTGACGCTGGCATGATAGTCCTCATAATTCTTAATGGTTTCAGGCGTTGCCGATCCTGAATTTTTTAGTTGCTCGAGTTCAGCGGCGATGCGATTCTCGGTGGCCTCGCTGATCTGCAAATTATGGCGGGCTTCCGCCAATTTTGAATCCGCCATACCGGGGGAATCCGGGCGGCTGGCTGCATCCTTTTGGGCAGCCCCGGGCTGGGTTTCGGCGGCATGTTGCGATTCGTTCCCGGCGGTCTGCGGGGATGTCTCCGGGCTGGATGACGATTTCCCGGAAGCCTCTTTGCGCTCCCCCTTGGCTGTTTGCTGCGGATCCCCCTGGCCGGAGGGCGACTTATCTGCGGCCTCCTGTGTCTCCGAGGACTGCGTTGGGGCTCGCGCGGGCTTATCCTGCGCGGGGCGGGATATGTTGGGAGATCCTGTGAGGACACAGGACCCAAGCCACAAACCTGCCAGAATTACAGATAATAGTTTTAGAGAAGTCATCACATATGTAAAATAAGATTTTGCAAAAATGGTGTCAAGCGATATTCCATATCCGCGACTGCGGTATTCTGCATGCGCTGCTCGACATCCGCACCCATGATGACCTGCTTTCGCATCCTGTTGTGGGTGCATCTTTCGAGGGCTACGCCATGGAGAACATTCTGGCGTCTGCCGGCGGCTACGAAGCTTCTTTCTACCGCACCGGCGCAGGTGCCGAAATCGATCTTGTTTTGAGGCGAGGCCGGCGTGTGATTGCCATGGAGCTGAAGGCGGCAACGGTCCCAAGGGTCAGCAAGGGATTCTGGAACGCGCTGGAAGACATTGCACCCGACCAGGCATTTGTGGTTGCGCCGGTGAAAGCGTCCTACCCGCTGAAAAATGGTGTGACGGTTACGCCCCTTCAGGACGTCATCTTCCGGTTGAGCAGGGAGGGCTAATCTAATCTGTCCGGATCATTTCTGTATATCGCATAAATCAAAGCGCCCGACTTGCCGTTCATGTATTCGTGCAAACCGCCATTGGGCTCTGTCCCGCATAGATCCGCGACACCTTTGACAAACTTTTTATAACCCTTCTCCAGCCATCCATCTATTTTGGTCTTGACGGCTGGTTTTGTATCCAATCTCAATGCCAGCCTCATTGACGATCTTGATGGATTGACAGCCGGCCGCAGTAAATGCCAGCACACAAATCAAGATGATAGCGATTATTAAATTTCTCAACTATCTCCCTTTGCACTGAATATCGATTTAGAGCTATTTATGCAAAACTGGCCAACTCATTGCATTATCGTTGTTGGCAGATATGCCGAATTTTTTAATCCAGGCCGTCTATGGAAAGTCCTTTGCGAGCTGAATTAAAATAAGCATAATCATTAGAAACAGACCTCAGCTTATACCTCGTAGACATCAAGCCGATGTGTCTGAGATACGAAGATCTTTTATTGCTGCCATGAGCGTTTCCAATGTTACCTGCTTCGTTGTGCGCGATAGGGCATGAAAATTTATGACAACCCGTATAAATACTTGATCCTTATCCGATTAATGTGCATTATCTGACTGTTTCCTATACCAGAACATAGAAGGGAGGCCTAAAATGAACAACTTTAAACAGCTGTCCGCAGCCCTGGTCATGATGCTGCTTTTCGTTTCACACGGCTGGACCCAGGAGGTTATCGTCTATCCTGCTCAGGGACAGAGCAACGATCAGATGGAGAAGGACAAGTACGAGTGCTACACCTGGGCCAAGGGGCAGACCGGCTTCGATCCCATGCAGATGCCCAAAGCCAGCTCTCCGCCACCGTCCCAGGAACGCAAGAGTGTCGGCGGCAGCACCCTTGGCGGCGGGTTGCTGGGCGGCGCCGGTGGTGCGGTTATCGGCGGCATTGCCGGGGGCAGCAGCGGCGCCCGAACCGGGGCGGCTATCGGCGGAATTACCGGGGGTGCCCTCGGTGGCATGCGCAGCTCGCGGCACAACCGCCAGGCCGAGCAGCAGCAAAAGCAGTGGGAGCAGCAGCAGGCCAATCAGTACATGCAGCAGCGCAATTCGTACAATCGTGCATACGCCGCCTGTCTCGAGGGCCGGGGTTACAGTGTCAAGTAAAATTCCCCCGGAGGATCATGCTTTGATTTCATTCCTGAGGGTTGGTATTTGTCTTTAAAAAACCAATGGAATAATGGAATGGTGGAAAATTGGTATATTGGGTATGAAAAGCGGATGATGCCTGGATTTTAATGCCTGATCAGTGCCATCCACATAAAATAAGATCTCATTCAACCAAACCAGGTATTGCAGCATTCCATTATTCCAGTACCCCATGGCTTTCGATTATGGCAATCCTCAGGCGCTCTGACCTGGTCCAGAGAATCAGGTTTTCAACGTTAGAATATTTATGGATTTTTGCGATCGGAGGCTACGATGAAAAGATACCGTTTAATCATGTGGGCGATTTTGGGTGTGCTGACCGCGGCATCTGCTGCAGGGGCCGGGGATTTCGACGGTTCGAAACCTTTGCTGGTGTCGGTCAACCGGGTGATCGAATGCACGCCGGACGGCGCCTGTGAGGAGATATCCATCGAAAGCGTCGGACTGCCGCGATTTCTGCGAATCGACTTTGCCAAGAAGACCATCAGCCGGGCAACCGGCGACGATAAGCGGCCGGCCACGGCCATCGAACGCCAGGAGGTCGTCGACGGCAAACTCATTTTGCAGGGTGCTGAAGACGGCTATGCCAAGATGCGCGACGGCCTCGGATGGACCTTGGCCATTTCGGAGGCTACCGGGCAGGTCGTGCTGACGGCCTCCGGCGAGCAGGTAGCCTTTGTGGTTTTTGGTGCCAGCATACCATTTTAAGCCTACAGTCCTAAAAGCGTCAAAGATGGAATCGATTATAAAGTGGTCCCTACGACTATCCGTTATCGTCCTGGCAGTGCTTGCCACCGTTCTTGTTCTGGCCGCTCTGGACGCCCGTCGGATGCCGGAGCTGGAGCCGTGGCACACTTTGGAATTGAAATCGGAGTTTGTTGCCGACGAGGGTGACGGCGATATCACCTTTCAGACCTACCTTGAAATCGAAGAACGGCTTTTTGAGGAACTGAAGCGAGAGGTGGTCGAAAATACGCCCGATACTGTAGATAACCAATTGAGCCGGTATCTGCCGAACGGGTCGCATAACCCGCAGACCTTTACCCGCAACTGGAATCGTTCCTATGAACTGATACCTTCAGACATTAAAGGCGGCGCGCTTCTCCTGCATGGATTAACGGATTCCCCCTATAGTTTGAGAAAGGCTGCCGAAATACTGGTCTCACAGGATATCTATGTGCTGGGTCTGCGACTGCCGGGACACGGAACCATACCGGCCGGTATCGATGCGGCCCGGTGGCAGGATTGGCTGGCTGCCGTTCACATCGCTGTCCGCCAGGTCATTCATCGGACGGGCGGTCGGAAACCATTTTTTATGGTGGGTTATTCAAATGGGGCCGCCCTGGCGCTGAAATACACCCTGGATGCCATTGACGATTCCGGCGCGGCTGTGCCCGACCAGCTGGTGATGTTTTCACCCGCAGTGGGTGTCACCCGCCTGGCCATGTTTGCCGACTGGCACAAGTTTCTCAGTTTTATTCCCTTTTTCGAAAAATTCAAATGGACGGCGATCGAAACGGAATACGATCCCTATAAGTATGTTTCCTTTCCGAAAAACGCGGGGACGCAGACCTACCGGCTCACCAGAGCCGTTCAAAGGCAAATCCAAGCCATGAAAAGGGAAAGTAAGCTGACACGCCTTCCGCCCTCGCTTACCTTTCAATCCATCGTGGACGGGACGGTTCGCACCAGTGCGGTCACCGAGGTTTTTTACAACAACCTGGAGCCCGGCAACCACGCGTTGGTGCTTTTCGACATCAACCGCTCAGCGGCCATCAAATCTTTTATAAAATCAGGCCACCACCGCATCCTTGAACAGCTGGCGGCCAAAGACCGGTTGCCTTACGATCTGACGATCGTAACCAACGCAAGCGATAATTCCTCGGAAGTCATCGCCCGAAACCGCCAGGCGGCGTCCAGCGGCGCAGTCGAGGTCCCCCTTGGCCTGCAGTGGCCGGGGGGCGTTTTTTCGCTATCCCATGTCGCCGTTCCCTTTCCTGCGGATGATTTGATTTATGGGAGAATCACCGGTTCGTCGCCCGAATCGGCGATGACCCTGGGAAGTTTGGAACCCCGCGGAGAAAGAGGAGTGTTGCGGGTTTCCCTTAATCATTTCATGCGTCTGCGGTATAATCCCTTTTTCCCCTACATCGAAAAGCGCATGATAGAAACCATAAAGCACCACACCGACAGGACAGATTCATAGGTGGTGGCTTGATCGACGAAAACCGCTTTGGTACAAACTGGGCAGTATTGATTATAAACAGGTGCGGCCGTTAACATCCAGCTCGGTGCGTGGTCATGCTCCGGGGAGCGATCAGATGAGATACCCGCCAAAGAAGATATGGATTCCCGCAGTTGTCATCATACTTATCGGTGCACTGGTCTTTTACAATCGGCCGGCTGTTCTCCAAAAAGCCGTGCTCATGTCGACACCGCTTATTTTCGAAGACGGCGTCACCAGGCTTTATGACGAACTTCCGGATGACATCACGCCTCCTGCCATAGAAGTGTTCTATGCCACAGACCGCCAACCGACGGATGTGGCTTTGTTACATCCGTTGTTTTATGGAAACGACCGGAGCATGAGTCTTTATCTCGGGACGGCCGAAGTCCACTTTGGGTCGCAGGAGATGGACTGGCAGGAGATAAAAAAAGCCAGCGTAACGCGCGAGCGCACCCAATCGGTTCCCATTCAAATTGACCGGATCGAAATGCTGCACGAACTTGGAGCCGCTTCCAAATTGCTCGAAGAATCCCTGCAGGCAGAAAGCGATGCAAAAGACCGATTCCTCGAGCGCCTTAAAACCCGCCTGTCCCGATCGAAAACCAGAACGATTTATATCTTTGTTCCGGGATTCAAAGTCGATTTTACCTACCCGGTTCTGGTGGCCGCCGAATTGTGGCACTACCTGGGTTATAACGGGGCATTCATCGCCTATTCCTGGCCTTCACGTCAGCGGTTGCGGGATTATTTTTCTGACACGGAAACGGCCGCTTTTACCGCTCAGCATTTCAGGTTGCTCTTGATGTATCTGCTGGAAAAGACCGATGTCGATAACATTCACATTCTCTGCTACAGTGCCGGGGCGCGAATCGTCAGCCAGGCACTGCATGAGCTGAGGCTGAGCGCCTCGCAAATTCCCGCATCCGAGATAAGGGAGCGCTTGAGGATCGGTGAAGTGATTTTTGCGGCACCGGACATCGACACGATGCTCTTTACTGCCAGGTACAGGGATGGATTTAATGATGTCGCCACCGCAATTACTATCTACACCAATGCCAACGATACGGCGCTTAAATGGGCTTTAAGATTCTTTGGATGGCCACGCCTGGGCGCTCCCGGTGAACTCGGGCTCACACCCGAAGATCTGCAACATTTGAAGGAATTTGGAAAAACCACCCTTATTGATGTTGCCGCCGCTGAAAATGTCGCTTCAGGCAACGGACACGGCTATTTTGTAAAAAGTCCCTGGGTGAGTACCGACCTTCTGCTGACCTTGAAGCACGGCGCCGGGCCGCTGCAGCGCGGTTTGAGATGGAACCAAGACGATGCGGTTTGGGTTTTCCCTGAAAGTTATCCCCAGAAAATCAGGCAGTTGGTAAAATGAACCCGTTAATTCCATCGGCTGCGAGGGTGCAGTGGCCAAACCACCGTGGTTTTTGACAATTTTGGAATCATAGTTAGTCTTTGTAAAACGGCTCATCCTGGAGCGGGGAGGCAGGACGCCCCCCAAACAGATGCCGCTGAAGGTGTTTGCATTTTAAGATTTGCGGTCAAGCAGGTTTGGCCCTGCGCCCCAAGCTGTTCATACGCTCAGGTAATTATTCACAAATTCACGCATAACAGGAGTTTAAATGGAAGCGCTGAAAACGGCCGGCAAGTTCAAGGGTCCCCGGGGCCCGGTTGTTCTGGCGATTTTAGACGGGATCGGTATCGGAACCTGTGCTCAAGGCGATCTGGTCAACCGTGCCAGCACGCCGACACTGGACTGGCTGGCCCAAAAAGTACCGGCGGCCAAACTAAAAGCCCATGGCACAGCAGTGGGCATGCCCTCGGATGCAGATATGGGCAACAGCGAGATCGGTCACAACGCCATCGGCTGCGGCCGCGTGTTTGCCCAGGGCGCTCGGCTGGTAAAAGAATCCATCGAGAGCCGCGTGCTTTATGAAGGCGCCGTCTGGCGGGAATTGATCGCCAACGTCACCGGCCACCAATCCAGGCTGCATTTTATCGGCCTTTTCTCGGACGGCAACGTTCACAGCCATATCACCCACCTGGAGGCCCTTCTGGCAGAAGCCAAAAACGAAGGTGTGGCCACCGCTTGCGTTCATATTCTGCTGGACGGGCGCGATGTACCGCCGACCTCCGCCCTGGATTACGTCGATCGGCTCGAGGAATTTTTAAGCGGGCTCAATCGGGATAACGAGACCGACTACGCGATTGCCTCCGGCGGCGGGCGCATGCAGATCACCATGGACCGCTACCAGGCCAACTGGGGCATGGTCGAACGGGGTTGGCAAACCCATGTCCTGGGCCAGGGCCGCAGCTTCGGCTCGGCCCGGGAGGCGATCGAAACGCTGCGCCGTGAGAATCCGGGCGCCATCGACCAGGACCTGCCCCCGTTTGTGATCGCCCGGGACGCCGCCCCCCTGGGACCGATAAAAGACCATGACAGCGTCATTCTTTTCAACTTCCGCGGGGACCGGGCCATCGAGATCAGTATGGCTTTCGAGGATGATGATTTCGACAAATTCCCCCGGGGTCCAAAGCCCAATGTAAAATTTGCCGGCATGATGCAATACGACGGTGATGCGCTGATCCCTAAAAAATACCTGGTCAATCCGCCCGGCATCAACCGCACCGTCGGGGAGTACCTCGTCAAGGCCGGCGTCAGGCAGCTGGCCATCAGCGAAACCCAAAAATTCGGTCACGTGACCTATTTTTTCAACGGCAACCGGTCCGGCAAGTTCGACGACGACCTGGAGGACTACGTCGAGATCCCGTCCGACACCGTTCCCTTCGAGCAACGCCCCTGGATGAAAGCGGCCGAGATAACCGACACCGTGGTCGAAGCCATCAACAGCGGGCGATACGATTTTATCCGGCTCAATTATGCCAACGGCGACATGGTCGGACACACCGGCGTGCCTGCGGCCGTCGAGATTGCGGTCGAGGCCGTCGATCTGTGTGTGGCGCGGCTGCTGGCAGCCGTAAAAAAGGCCGGCGGGATTTTAGTTGTGACGGCCGATCACGGCAACTCGGACGACATGTATGAGTGCGATCGTAAAACCGGCGAAATAATTTATGACGAGCAAACCGGTGAACCCAAAATTCGAACAGCGCACTCGCTCAATCCGGTCTTCGTCTATGTGTACGAATCCAGCGGTACGATAACCCTAAAGCTGGCGGACCTTGAAGAGCCGGGAATCAGCAATCTGGCGGCGACCTGCCTGACGCTTCTGGGATTTGAACCGCCGCCCGACTACACCCCGAGCGTATTCGAGATCGGCGGTTCATAAAACACGGAACTATAAGCAATATTAAGGAATATCGAGAATCTATCGATCATGGAATACTGGGGTGATGGAGTATTGGAGTGTTGCAATCAGGTGGCCGGCGCTGCGGTCCTCATTCCATTACGCCAGCACATCAATACTTCACCTCTCTGAAATTATTATAAAATCACAAGGTCATGGAAGATCGGCCTAATGTTTGGTCATAGGACCGATAAAATATAAACCTTCAGCACAAAAAAGGTGAACTGATGGAAGGCATCGAGGCCATCAAACGCTTGTTGGTAGAGATTTACGGCGAGGACCTGGGCAAGCAAGCCTTTTGCAAAATGCTTCCCTTGCTCGAAAAATTTGCGGTCCAAAGGCGTAAGAGGGACGGGTATTTTTCCGAGAAAGATGTGGTTTTGATTACTTACGGCGACAGCCTCAACCGGGAAGGTGAGGCGCCCCTGGCGACCCTGCACGGATTTGCCAATGCGTATTTGAAAGGCGCGGTTTCAAGTATCCACTTTTTGCCTTTTTTCCCCTATTCGTCCGATGACGGGTTTTCGGTTATGGATTTTTTCCAGATCGATCCGGCGCTGGGCACCTGGGATGAGGTTGGGTCCATCGGGCAGGACTTTGAGCTGATGTTTGACTATGTGGTCAACCACTTTTCATCCCGGGGCCGGTGGTTTAAAAACTATCTGGAGGGCCGGGACGGTTTTGCCGATTTTGCCATCGAGACCGATCCCGCCGCCGATTTGTCGATGGTCACGCGTCCCAGGTCTCTGCCGCTTTTATCGGCTTACGATAAAGAAGACGGGCGCAAGGTTCACCTGTGGACGACTTTCAGTGCCGATCAAATTGATTTTAATTTCAAAAGCCTGGATGTGCTGGCAAAAATGATCGAGGTCCTTTTGTTTTACGTCGCTCAGGGCGCCGCCATTCTGAGGCTGGATGCGATCGCCTATCTATGGAAGCAGATCGGAACCACCTGCATTCACCTGCCGCAAACCCATAATGTGGTCAAGCTGTTTAGGGCCGTGCTGGACGTGGTTGCCCCGGACGTTCGCATCATTACCGAGACCAATGTGCCCCATGATGAAAATATCGGCTATTTCGGGGACGGCCGCGATGAGGCCCAGATGGTCTATAATTTTACCCTGCCGCCGCTGCTGTTCTACACCTTCGTCAAAGAAGATGCCTCCGTCCTGTCGCAATGGGCCCGGGGCCTTCATCTGGAGTCTGATACCAACACGTTTTTCAACTTCACCGCTTCCCACGACGGCATTGGCGTGCGTCCCCTGGAGGGCATTCTGGAAACCGCCGAGCTCGAGGAACTCATCGAAATCGTCAAAGCCAACGGGGGCCGGGTTTCCTACAAACAAAATTCCGACGGGTCCGAGAGTCCCTACGAATTGAACATCACCTACGTGGACGCCATCCTGACCGACAGGTCCGCAACCCGGGCCGGCAAGTTTCTGGCTTCCCAGGCGATTCAATATGCCCTGCCGGGGGTTCCGGCCACCTACATCCACAGTCTGCTGGGATCCCGCAACTGGGTTGAAGGGGTTGCGCAAACCGGCCGGGCCCGGACGGTTTGCGC
>Ga0209146_1000390_pt1 | contig 12999 bp, 8 predicted proteins | sample WorMetLIZAISLAND_2_FD_187402 | JGI IMG/M metagenome (GOLD analysis project Ga0209146, IMG submission 187402) | Marine gutless worms symbiont microbial communities from Max Planck institute for Marine Microbiology, Germany - Olavius geniculatus... | ecosystem: Host-associated > Annelida >...
CTCCTTTCGTTTGTTCTTTTAAGGAGATCTTACACCATGGGTGTGACAGATACGGTCACACTAACCTTAAAAATGTAGATAGGCTCGAAAAAAAATAAAAGCAATCACGCCCGTGCTACATAACAGCAAATAAATCAGATTTTGATTCGGCAGCATTGACAGGTTATTTTTCATAACTTTTTATACTATTTTCAAGCTGGCCGTGAATTTCAATACCTCGATCCCACGGTGCAACTCGAAAGATTTTTTACTGATCTCGGGTTTTTCGAACAGGGGCGAATTATTGAGATCAATCAAGTATGCCGCCAGAGTCGACTCCAAGGACATCCGATCTCCACTGACAACGCCATTTAGAACTAGCACCCGGCTTTTATCCGATTTTTTTTCGTCCGGTCCATCACTCAGCAATGCGGTCAGATTCAATAAACGCACGTTTGGCGGTGTTAAATCCGTCACTTCGCCGACAACGGCCAGACCGATATATTTTTTGCCGATTCGATGTATCTCCTGGTTTTTGGACCGAATGGCTTCAACCAGCTTTAACACGAGATTTTTATCGACCCGAACGGCAATATTTTCAAGCCGCTGGCGGGCTTGGAGTTTTTGATATTCTTTTTCATCAAGTGTTCTTTTCTGTAAAAAAGAAATCCCCACACACAGAATCATCATGAGAAAAAAGCCGGCAATAATGCTGCGGTTGACCCGCTGACTTCTGATCGCTTTTTGCTTGTCCTTATAAGTGCATAAAAAATTAGGCGTCAGCGTGTTGCTGGAAAGCGCCATACCCATCGCCGGCACAAAGGAACTTTGTTCCGATATGTGTTCAGGACTGGGGATTAGCGACAAAAAATTTGGGCCGTCCATAAAGGGGTTTAAAGTCTCGGTGGGAATTCCGAGTTCTTCGCCAATATAGTTGATAATTCGTTGATGCGGATTAACCCCACTGGACGTGTATATCTTCGTCACCCGGGCGTTTTCATAGTTCATTGAAAAATGCCGCAGCGTTCTCTCGACCTGCCGAACCAGGCGCTCCAGTGCCGGCAGGATCATTTTGAATATTTGGTCTTCTCTCGGATTTCGCTGCCCCGGGCCCATGACTGTTGGCGGCGCATCATGAACAGCACCGAAAAATAACTGATTGGCCTGGCTGAGTTCATGATTAAGCGCTTCTTTAGCGGCTTCTATCCGCGCAGCGTCGGCGTTATGGGATTTGGCGAGGGAAAGTTTAAGTAAATTGCCTTCCATTTCGGTTTTCAGGGCCTCGATCATGGTTTTCATACCAGCTTTGATTCCGCGGGAAAGCATGAGATTTCCCTCAGAAAAAATATCGATGCGAGACCAATCACGGCCGATGTACAAACTGGCAACGTGATTTTCCCGGGTAATGATGCGTCCTGCTCGCAGAAGGGATTGAAAGGCAAATGGAACGATTGAAATGCCGGTTAACGGAAAACCGGCTTTATTGAAAAGATCCCTAAGCGCTTTTATTTCGGAATGAATGGCGGTGTAGGCCATGACGTCAATTTTGGTCGAATTTCCATCTTCAACTTCCCCCAACATTTCAAAATCAAATAAATTCTCCTTTTCATTAAAAGGCATAATTTTCTGAAACGACCAATATACGGAATTGGGAAGTTGCTTTTGGGTCACTTTTGGAATTCGGAGCCGACGGGTTTCAACTCTAGCCGAAGATATGGTGCACCAGATTGTTGGCGTTTTGGTACCATTGCAAAAATTGGCCAGAACCGGTCTTAAGAACTGATAGAATTTGGGGCTATCTCGGTCGGTATTGGATTCGAACGGTACCCTGGCGTACTCGAGCATTTCAAATTTATGATCCGATATTCGGTGGATTTTAATCAGTTTCAGGTCATCATGCCCCAGATCCACCCCCACCGAAACCGATTTTTTAAAGGATACCGGATTGCTGATAATACCTTTCAGGCGACGGTTGATTGACGCTCGATAACTATGGTCAAAGAGCTTTGCATCCTCTTTTCCATCGTCTCGAATCAAATCAAGTAACCGTTCGGTTGATGAAATTTCATCGTGTTTTGTCAAAATTATTCTCCGCGCAGTATGCCCAATATCGCAATCCCATTGAATCAAAAGAGCTGATTATCAGCAAAAATTGTTAAATAAGCTAACTGAAGGGTCAAAAAATGTCGCCAATTTCACAAAAAATCAGTTTCGGATGTTTTTGGTTTTAAACTTGCAGCTGAATTCTTCAATTTTTGGAGATTTATCCAAAATATACAAAAACATAGTATCTATATTGGTACAAACTGCAAAAATCTTAAGTAATAATGCAAATATTGATATTTTGATTTTGATCAAAGCATCAAAAAAATGAGCCCCCACTGAGGGATGAAGCCGTATGGGAACGTCTTCTGAAAGGTTGACCACAAACCTTGACAATCCGGTATAGCCGGTTGGTACGAAAAGGTAAATTCTGCCCTTACGGTTGACAAATCCAGCGGTATTTGTTATCAATAGTATGTATAACAATATGATATTTTTAATAATTCAGCATTAAAAGAACTTTGGTAGGCGTGGCAAACACAAAATTGAATTCGAACAACGCATCGGCACCCCAAGTTTATTTATACGGTCCGTTGAAACTGCAAAATGAGCTCATTGCATTATACCTGGAAAGTAAATCCGGTCTGTCCTGCGTCGATATTTCCAATTCTGAATTGAAAAAACTGCTGAAAAAGCGGCCGGGTCCGGAATGTCTTATTTTGCTGGATTGTCAGGGCAGCAGCCCAGCCGGACTGTGGTTTAAAATCCGAGATATTGCCGAGGCCGAAGACAGCCGATGCATGGCCGCTTTATTCAACGTAGCAACCGGCCATCAAATTCGAAGCGATCTGGTCAGTTGCGGGATTCGCGGGATTTTTTTCGATAAAGATCCCGTGGCGAGTCTCGACAAAGGCGTGAACGCAATATTGAAAGGTGAGCTTTGGTTATCGCGCGATCTTTTGGCTCAATGCCTTTTTCAGTCCCGCGATGCTGACGATGATGTTGAGTTGGAAAAAGAGGCCGGCGATGGCGGCGGAACCTTTTTGACGTTGCGCGAAAAAGAGATTTTAATCATGATCGGCTCGGGTGTTTCAAACCGAAAAATTGCGACATTCCTGGGAATCAGTACCAATACCGTCAAAACCCATGTCTATCGCATTTATAATAAAATCGATGTTCCCAACCGTCTCCAGGCTGCATTATGGGCGGCAAAATACCTTTAGTCCGTTGAGGGTTATCTTTTAGACTAAAAGACAAAAAAGATGAGTATAATACTTTTGGGTGATAAAAAGTACTTTATGTAATACTCCGGGATCTGAAATTAGGGTTAAAAATACTACCTTTGGTTGATTGATTTCTCTCAATAATTTAGATAAATAGCATGGTAGCAAATAGATCTGGGTAATATCGTCTTCTTTGTTATTGTAAAATGTGTTGATAATCGATAAGGTCAGTAATTCGCAGTGACGTCATGATTTTATCCAACCAACTGAAATTAAAGTCGAACCACTGAAAATCTTCTGCGTAAAATGTCAAAGGATAAGAAACATGACCGAAAATAGAAGCCTGAAGAGGTTTGAGCTGGGTCTTGAGGCCTTTGTTACGGTTTCTAATGATTCCGATAGAACGGACTCTCTGGCGATGCAAACTCGCGATATTTCATCCAACGGGGTTTACCTGCTGACAGAAACCCCCCTGCCTGTTGGGACGAAAGTGAAGGTCGATATGATCCTTTCGCTGGAGGAACTCAAAAAGGTGGGCGGCAGCGCCCTAATTAAAGCTTCTGGTGAAGTATTGCGAGCGGAGCTGAGCGGCATGGCGATCAGTTTCGATCGAAACTCAAAAATTATTCCATTTCCGTCTACGACAGAGCCTAAATAATGGAGTTTCTATATACAATTTGACGACAACGGACTTGTGAACTTCACATGGACTCTACAATTATTGGTGTCTGTAAAAATATTCAAAAAATAAGAGCACTGATCGATCAGGTTGCAGACACCGGATTGAATACGGTTATCTATGGCGAAACCGGTGTCGGCAAAGAGTTGGTCGTTCAGAATCTCTACCAAAAATCAAACAGAATCGGGAAACCGTTTGTCAAGGTCAATTGCGCCGCTTTGCCGGACACATTGTTGGAAAGTGAGATGTTCGGTTATGAGCAGGGGGCGTTTACCGGCGCTGATCGACGCAAGCGTGGCAAATTCGAACAGGCAGCCGGGGGCCTTTTGTTTCTGGATGAAATCGGGGATATGTCCCTGCCGTTGCAGGCCAAGCTGTTGCACGTCCTGCAAGGCGGCGATTTCAGTCCCCTGGGATCCGAAAGATCAGTTAAAATGGGTGCATGGGTGGTCGGCGCAACCAACCATGAGTTGGAAAGAGACATGATAAATGGTGAGTTCAGGGAAGACCTGTACTACCGGTTGAGTACGATCAAGATACATATCGAACCGCTTCGCGAGCGAACCGATGATATCCCTCACCTCATCGATCACTACGTCAAGGTTTTTACGACCCAATTCGACGGCAAACAGCTCCAAAAGCCAAGCCAGAGGGCAATAGACAAACTTGTTGCTTATCACTGGCCCGGCAATGTCCGCGAGCTTCAGAACGTATTGAGACGATTGATGATATTGGGCAATAGTGAAGACAGTCTGGATCATATGCTAATCGGCCCGCAGGTCCAACCCCCTGCCGGCGGCCCGCCGGCTTCGGTTGACCAATCGCCGTCGCCCGCGGATTTTCTGGGATTCGACATCAATCAGCCACCGGATCTTTCGACACTGTCCCTGAAAAAAATAAAGAAAAAAGCAATGGATCATGTGGAAAGGGAAGTTATTGCCTACGTCCTCAAAAAAACGGGCTGGAACCGCAGTAAAGCAACTAAGGTATTGAATATCAGCTACAAAACCCTGCTTTACAAAATCAGGGATTTAGGTATAAAACCGCCAGTTGGCCCTGCAGAATAATTCTTAACCTGTCGTGATAGATTTTGCGTTAAGCGGTGGGTAATTTTTTTCCCCAATATTATGTCATTATTTCCATATAATGGCAGTGTCTGCCATCTTTAGAAAGTTCAGAAACACATCCTAGGATTAATCTATAGTCTTCGAAATATGGGTAAACGGTTGTAATATTTTAATTTAATACAAAAATAGATTGATGGGTCGAATCCGATTATTTCAAATCAAAAGTCCCGAGATAATGGCATGAAAAATGCTTCGTGATTCAGATTACACAGGATTCACTGTGCGACCGCCAGATTCATCATATATCTGATCTTTCCAATTCGGTCTAAACCATGCAAAAGATGGACAGCAATATTTCGGAGCGGGTCATCTCCAGAGACAACGGCGGCCGGAGATCTGGTGCAGGGCGCCGATATTACTCCTACACCCTTTACATCCCGGAACGCAGAAGCGGCAAAGACAGGCGCAGTGGAGATGATCGAAGAAGATTTCCCCGTACTAATGCCAAATAGCGAAACTGATTGCCGGAAGCTTCCCTTCTTGGAGTCATTGGTTTTCTCGTGCCATACGAGGAAAACTCAGTTTATACGCTAATTGAGCCATGATGCATGCGTACGGCAGATCTCTAAATGTTGAATCAACAGCGGAGCGAGCATTTGTGCCCCGCTGGATTCCGGCATGAACCGGCAGCAACCTGGCCTGCAACTCACATAAAATCCTCAATAATCTCCCGCGAAACTGATTTCGGCCCCCGAGTGCTGTTAACCCATGCATGTCTCACCGAGACCAATCGCCGGCTATCCCGGATTAATTGAATTTGAGTAGTTTGCCAATATGCACCTCTTCTGATCCAACGACCGGTAATAGCGGCCAAAGTAATATAATGGTAATAGCGGCAAATATCCCTTGCCGTCGGACGCCGTCTGGATTATGGCAACTAGAAATATTGACTCAATTTTTGAAAAGCGCGCTTAGAACCTCCCGGGAGGTCGTGAATGACAAAAATACATCCAAAACCGGCAAATAACAAAATCCGGGTCCAGTTGTTGGATCAAATGGTCCTGATTGGAATTGGATTGGCTCTGCTTTATATGGTATTTGATGCAGCTTTGTACTTTTTTCTATCCCATGACGGCGGTTTTTTTGACAAACTGATCAGGCCTGAAACCAGCGACATTTGGGCCCGTATCGCCATAGCGGGCCTTTTCATAATCTTCGGCTGCTACGCCCAGTTCACAATCAACCAACATTCGTCGGCCGAATCTGCCTTGCGGGCCAGTGAGGAGAAATTTCGCTCGATTATTGAAAACGCGCCTGACGGATACTACGAGGTGGATCTTGGGGGCAATTTTGTTTTTTTTAACGATTCCATGTGCACGATTCTCGGCTATTCCCGGCAGGAGCTGTCGAAGATGAATCAGCGCCAATTGCTGGATGAATCCAATTCTCAGAAGCTGAGCAACACCTTCCATAAAGTCATAGAAGGTGGCCAGCCGGTAAAATTGACGAGATGGGCGATTGCCGGAAAAAACCGATCCCGGGGATTTGTGGAATCGTCTGTTTTCTTGCGGAAGGATGCCCAGGGCAATCCCAGGGGATTCGGCGGATTTATCCGAGATGTTACCCGGCGCCACCGGGCAGAAGCTTTATACCGGGCCAAATTGGCTGCCGAAGTTGCCGGACGGTCTAAAAGTGAGTTAATGGCCAACATGAGCCACGAAATACGCGCCCCGCTGAATTCCATGATCGGTCTGGTAGACCTCATGCTCAACTCCGATCCACCCCCCAATCAGCTGGAAGATCTGGATGTCGTCAAATCGTCAGCCCATTCGCTGCTGTCAATTATCAACAACATCCTCGATTTTTCTAAAATAGAAGCCGGAAAGCTGGTATTTGAGCAAACCCCTTTCAGCTTAGGGCAGTTCATGGAGGACGCCTTGAAAATAATGGGCATGAAATCTCACGAAAAAGGCATTGAATTGGCCTATCGCATCGCCCCGGGTGTCCCGGACCGATTGCGGGGCGACCCGACGCGTCTCCGTCAAGTCCTGGTCAATTTGGTCGACAACGCCATCAAGTTTACAGAGAAAGGCGAGGTGATTGTATTCGTTGCGACCCACGCCCTGACGGACTATGATGTTATTTTGAACATCTCAGTGGTTGATACGGGCATCGGGATTCCCAAGGATAAGCAGCGCAGTATATTTGGCGCCTATAACCAGGTCGGTTCGGCAGGCGGGCGCACATATGGCGGCACCGGTCTCGGGCTGGCGGTTTCTGCGCAGCTGGTCGCTCTGATGGATGGATGGATTAATGTCAAAAGTCAACCCGGTAAGGGCAGCCGGTTCCGCTTCACTGCGCGGTTTGACCGCCAACAGGACGGTGAATCCTCTGCCCGTTGGATCCCGCAACCGGATCGCGGCACTAGCCGGCTTGCCGGGTTAAAAGTTCTGGTGTCGGACGACAGCGCCGCTAACCGCAATATAATTAAGGAGATTCTAGAAGACCTTCAGATGAACTCGATATCAGCATCCAGCGCTCAAGAAACCAAGGAGATCCTCCTGCAGACCCCATCCAATGCCGCCAAATTTGATCTGATCATTCTGGATTCAGATATGCCGGATACCGATGGTCCCACCCTGGCCAGTTGGATCATCGAGCATCGACTTGACGGTGCCGGTATCATCGTGTTGCTGACGTTTCCGCACCTTAAGCACCGACCTGAGCTTGAAACCCTGGGAAACATTACCTGCATCATCAAACCCGCTGGTGCTGCAGAGTTGGAGGCGGCAATCCTAAGCCTCCTGGAAATGGACGGCGCCCAAACGGCAGCGACTGAGAATATCCCCCGGCGTCCATATCGGGTGCCGCAACGATCTTTGAAGGTTCTGGTGGCGGAGGATACCCCCTACAACCAAAGAACCATTCTGCGGTTACTCAAACATTGGGAACATCAAGCGACACTGGTCGAAAATGGCCGGCAGGCCCTGGAAGTCATGCAAAGAAAGGATTTTGATATAATCTTAATGGATGTTGAAATGCCGGAAATGGACGGATTGTCCGCCACAAAAAAAATCCGGCAGTGGGAAGCTCGCATTCGGCAGGCGGAAGGCGGAAGGCGGAAAGAAACCAGCGAGAATTCCGAACTAAAGTCCGGAATCCGAAATCCGATTGCCGAAATCGAAAGGGTACCGATCATCGCCATGACAGCCCATGCCGTCAAAGGCGACCGGGAACGCTGCCTTGCCGCCGGAATGGATCTATATTTATCGAAACCCATCGACTCGGATGAACTGTTTGAAGCCATGGAAACCCTGACGCGCGAGTCTGTCGGTCGGACAAATCTACAGCCCGATGCCACAACGGATTATCAAAAGATGTTGCTGCAAGCCTTCGATGGCGACTGGAACTTTCTGACGGAAATAGTCGAAGTATTTCTTGGTGACTATCCCGACCTGATCGATGATCTACAGCAGGCCAGTGCCGCCGGTGACAGGGATTTAATTATGCGGTCGGCCCACAGCCTGAAAGGTATGCTGAAAAATTTCCAGGCCGAATCTGCGGCCGCGGTTGCCCACGAGATCGAGACCGCGGCCAAAGCCGGCAATTTTGATGATGTTGACCTTAAGATCGACTATTTGATCGATCGCATCAACAGAGTTGATAAGAAGCTGCGCAGCATTCTTGCCCAGCGACCGGTAAACCGGTAGGCCAGCCATTGGGTGCATTCGTTTTTTCGGAAGGTAAAAATAAATTCTGTAATTTCAGCCAAAATGAAGCTATAATCAGGGCAATCAATTTTTCTTCTACGGCGATGCCCTACAAATTCTGACGGAGCGAAACGGTTTTTGCAAACATTCATCATTCATAGATCATTTGTCATTTCTGGACAGGAGCGCTGCCCATGAAAAAAAAGGTCCTGGTCGTGGATGACGATCGTGTAACATTAAATTTTGTAACCAAGTTGCTGACGCGAGAGGGGCACGAGGTTCGCACGGCAGGCGACGGCTTCGCCGCGCTGAAACTGCTATCCGATTTTACGCCCGACATCATGTTTTTCGATCTCATTATGCCCAAGATCGACGGCGGTAAACTGATCAAGGTTGCCCGCAGTAAGCCGCAAATGAACAATTGCTATATGGTCATCATCTCAGCCGCTGTTGCCGAAATCGACTTTGACCTTGATGAGACAGAGGCGGATTTTTACATCGCCAAGGGGCCCTTCAGTGCGATGACGGAACACATCAAAGCGGCGATTGAACTGTCTAATATTCCCCTTTCCCAGCAGGGACAAAAACCGATTCGAGGGTTGGACGGCGTTTATGCCCGTCAATTGACCAAAGAGCTGCTCTCCCGCAGCCGCCACCTTGAGACCATTTTGGAAAGTATGGCCGAGGGCATTCTAGAAGTCTATTCCAATAAAATTGTCTATGCCAATGGCGTCGCCGTTTCATTGCTGGGGTCGTCTCTGGAAGAAATTCTGGCTTCCTACCCGCCCGATTTGTTTGACAATGCCATTGGAAAACGGTTGGATGAAATACTGCAGGCCAGCCTGACCGTACCGGTAAGTATCGGTGAAAAGGCGCCGGTTGAGTTAAATGGCAGAAAAGTCACCATCAAACTGTTGCCGGTTAAGGGGGAGTCCTCAACGGTCATCATTATGATCACGGATGTAACCGAGCGCAAACGGTTGGAGATGCAGCTGCAGCATGTCCAAAAAATGGAGGCGATCGGCACAATAGCGGCCGGTGTGGCCCACAATTTCAGGAATACCCTGACCGAGATTCTTGTTAATAGTCAGCTCATTCAAATGAATTATAAAGATGAATCCGGCCTGCACGACGTGGCCGGCCGCATCAACAGTTCCGTCAGAAGAGGTTCCAGCCTGGTTGATGGTCTGCTGCAGTTCTCCCGCAAACAAATAAAAGAGGAATTTGAATTAATCGATCTGGCAACGGTGATCGAAGAGATTTGTCAGCTCATCGAAAAATCATTTGACCAAAAGATAGAAATTCAAACCGATCTTCCGGGACAGCTGCCGATCATGGGAGATCCCACCAGCCTTAGGCAGGCCCTGATGAATCTTTGCACCAACGCCCGGGATGCCATGCCGGAGGGCGGCAAGTTGACCATTACCGGTCGGCAGGATGGCAAAAGATCCCTGGTCACGGTTACCGACACCGGCCAGGGCATGGACCGGGAAGCAGTCCAAAAATGTTTTGATCCCTTTTTTACCACCAAACCCATCGGCAAAGGAACCGGCCTGGGACTTTCAACCACCTATGGAATCATCAAAAGTCATGAGGGACTGATCACCGTCGACTCCGGACCAAACCGGGGGACGACCTTCAAAATTCATTTTCCGGCTGCAACGCCCAAAGAGCAGAGCAAGGCCAACGGCGCCCCCGGCATCGTCCGTGGCCAGGGACAGTGCGTGCTGGTAGTCGATGATGAGCCTGAGATTTTGAATGCAATGGATGGATTGCTGAGCTATCTGGGCTATCGGCCGGAATTTGCATCTAGCGGCAAAGAAGGTCTTGAAAAATACAAGCATTACCGCCCTGACGCAGTTTTGATGGATATCAATATGCCGGAAATGGATGGTGTCGCCTGCATCGAGGAGATATTTAACTATGATCCTGCCGCCAATATCTCAATCATCTCCGGTTATGAGGAAGAAGGAATCGACGGCCTGAGTGTCGAGGTCAGGAAATTAATTAAAGGTTACCGGGCCAAACCGCTGGGATTAAGCGATCTAAGTGAATTGCTGGCCGGTATGTTCAAGGAGTGACATGATGCACTATGAAGGCAATATAATCAGACCCCCCAGCGAAGCCAACAGTATCTTGCTGCAGGTCACGGTGGGGTGTTCACGCAACAAATGTACGTTCTGCGGCACCTACCGCGGAGAGCGATTTCGCATCAAATCCGACTCGGTTATTCAGGAAGATATCGAATTTGCCGCCCGCTACTGCCGGCAGCAGCGGCGTGTCTTTCTGTGTGACGGCGATGCGCTGATCATTCCCCAGAAAAGGCTGCTGAAAATACTGCAAACCATTAGAGCGCGGCTGCCATGGGTCACCCGTGTCGGAACCTATGCCAACGCGAAAAGCCTGAACATGAAAAGTTTGTCGGAGCTGCGGGATCTTAAGGACCACGGTCTGGGAATCGCCTATATGGGTCTGGAAACCGGTGATGACGTCACGTTGAAAAAAATCAACAAGGGCGCCCGCGCAGAGCAAATGATCGCAATGGGGAAAAAAGCCAGACAAGCCGGCCTCAAGCTCTCCATAACGGTATTACTGGGAATAGCCGGACGACAGCGCTCCCAAACCCATGCCCGTGAGACCGGCTGCGTGCTGTCGGCCATAGATCCCGAGTATGTGGGCGCTTTAAGCCTCATGCCCATTCCCGGCACTCCCCTATTTGAGGATCACCAGGCCGGGGATTTCGAATTGTTGAATCCTCAGGAGATGCTGACGGAACTCAGAACCATGATCGCCAGCACAAATCTGTCAAGGGGTCTGTTTCACGCCAACCACGCGTCGAACTATCTGCCGATTAGAGCTCGCATGCCCAGGGATAAGGAGTCGACCTTAAACTTGATCGACCAGGCCTTGGCCGGGGAGATCGGCCTGAAGCCGGAATACCTGCGGGCGCTATAGCTCTATGCTTAAAGCCAAAAGAACAACCCGGCTTCCGCGCCTGTCTCGCGCCGGCTTCCGCTGGATCACCGGCCCCCTGTTGATGTTATCTGCAGCTGTCGGCTTTGCCGTCCTGGATTCCCTGGTCAAACTCCTGGGGCCGGCTTACCGGGTCTGGGATATTGCCTTTTACCGCTGGGGTATCGGATTTACGCTGCTGCTGATATTTTCCGGCCGGCATGCGGCCGGCCTGTTTAAAACTCCAAACCTGAAATTGATGATCATTAGAAGTTTTACGGGCTGTATTGCCTTTTTATCCCTGATCATTGCGATTCGCAATATCCCGCTTTCCACGGCCATGGTCCTTTTTTTCTCGTTCCCGGCTTTTGCCGCAATATTTTCATATCTGATATTCGGCGATCGCATGTCCCGGGGGGAAATCTTTTGTGTCGTCATGGCACTGAGCGGCACGGCCGTGCTGCTGGAATTCAGACTTGAAGGTAATTTAATCGGCTATGTGATGGGGCTGATTTCAGCGCTTTTTGCCGGCCTCACGGTCAATCTGATAAAAAAGCTCAGGGAAAACAATGGGCCGGTGGTCATCTATTTCTATTTCTGCATGCTCGGTGCCATGGTTGCCTTGCCGGGTTACATTGCCGATCCAACCATTCCGGCGGATGGGTTGGAATGGCTGATGGCCGCCGGAATCGCCATCTCATCGATCCTGGCCCAAATCCTCATGAACATCGGCTTCAAATATTGCAAAAGCTGGGAAGGCGGCCTGTTTCTGACCGCTGAAATGGTATTCACCGCCTTTTTGGGCATCGTCATCCTTCAAGAATTGATTTCCTGGCGTTTTTGGACCGGTGGCAGTCTGATTTTGATCAGCGCCGTCACGATTAATTTGCTGAAAGCCGCCCCAAGAATCGGACTGCAACGGGCCAGACTGTAAATTAGGCAAATATGAGCGAGACCGCTGACCGTGAGCGTACAGTCTGATCGAAGTTAAGAAACTGATGAACGTCGAATCCTCCAAAGGCGGACTGTAAGCATCGAAGGGTCAATATTAATACGACTGAGCGATGTGTGGGGTCGTAGCTCGACGTGTTGGGTCGTAGTCCCGCGATACCGCGGGACGAAGCCTAAAGAGCGAAGCTCCAAGCGATTCCACCCTTCGACATTCGTCATTTTATGTAGTTCACAAGAGCGGCGGCCTCCGGCCAACGGACAGCCGGTCTGATCATAGAAAAGAAACTATAAAAAAGCGAATATCGAATAATGAATGTCGAATGTCGAAGTAATGTATTCTGTCTATTTTATTAAAAAGACTGAGCAAAGCGATTCCACCCTTCGACATTCTGCGG